>Ga0315539_1003909_pt1 | contig 10366 bp, 12 predicted proteins | sample SalMarSW160150MG_FD_203097 | JGI IMG/M metagenome (GOLD analysis project Ga0315539, IMG submission 203097) | Salt marsh sediment microbial communities from the Plum Island Ecosystem LTER, Massachusetts, United States - Salt Marsh Sediment SW1601-150 ... | reverse complement strand
TCTAACGGGGCCCGTGAAGTTTGCGACAAAGAGCTGACTGAGCTTGTAAAGACCTTAGCTGAGGCCGAGCGCATCATAACGGTTTTGAGCAGACGCGGTATTAACTTCGCCGATTTCATCCAGTCCTATTACAGTCCGTCCAAAGGAGGGCTGCCGCAGTTTCGTATCTGCACCGAAGGCCAGGATGAGATTTATTACAAAAGGGAGGAGTACGAAAAACGTGTCGATGAGCTCAAAAAGCGGACCAAAAGTTTAGCAGAAGGTGAGGAGGAAGAATCAATCGCTGCCGAGGAGCTTCACGAGGTTGACCGGATCAATCAGATAAACAAACAACTTCAAAAGCAGTTCGGCTTAGACCTCAAGGATTTTCTGTTAAAACCTGCCAAAAGTGTTTCTGGTGAATCTGAGCCCACGAAGTTCGAGCTTCTCAGCGGCGATGATAGATACGAGGTCGCATCGTTAGGGGACATCTGCGCAAGCATAAGGCAGATAGGCGGCAAAGGGATTGAGATAAAACGCTTCAAAGGTTTGGGCGAGATGAACGCCGATCAGTTATGGGAGACAACAATGAATCCACAGACACGCACTTTGCTGAGCGTCAAACTCGATGATGCCGGTGAGGCCGACCGGCTGTTCAGTATATTAATGGGCAGCGATGTGGAGAAACGCCGAAACTTCATCCGCGACCACGCTCTCGAAGTCCAGAACCTCGACGTTTGAGCGGTGGTCTGTGATTCGTATTGCGGGATACCAACAGAGGTGATAAGTGAAACCTGTGAATTTATGGACAAACAGTCTCGCGGACGTTGAATTGCTGCAGCGATGCAAAAGTGCTATCACAAACATTGCTACGGATGCTGATGTGATACTATACGGGTCACGGGCCAGGGACGATGCTAATAAAGACTCTGACTACGACATTTTGATAATAGTAAATGGGCCGGTAAATATGGCTCTCAAAAAAGAAATACTCTCAAATGTATATCCCTTGGAATTGGAGACAGGTGCGGTACTTACATTGATTGTCTATAACAGGCAGCAGTGGGATTCACCACTTTACAGGGCTATGCCATTTCACAAAAACGTGGAGCGAGATGGGGTGCTGCTATGACCGACGAGGAACGCTCCTTGATTGCATATCGTATGTCCCGTGCCAATGAGGCTATCGAAGAGGCCAAGATATTGTTCGACGCCGGCCACACAAACTCATATGTGAATCGTCTCTACTATGCCTGCTTTTACGCGGTTTCGGCATTACTATTGTGCAAAAACATGTCCACAAGCAAACATAGACATCTACGTTCATTGCTACATCGCGAGTTTGTCAGGAGAGGCTCTATTCCGAAAGAGCTGGGTAAGCATTTTGACCTGCTGTTCGATAGCCGCCAAGAAGGAGACTATGCAGATTTGGTCGTATTCAAAGCTGACGAGGTAGCCGACTGGCTGGCTCAGACAAGAACATTTGTCTCCCACATCGAAGCACTTATTTCAGGCATGGCATAATACAAAACAAAGGGGCAACGGTGTGGAGAAACGCCGAAACTTTATCCGCGACCACGCTCTGGAGGTCCAGAACCTCGACGTTTGATTTGTATCTCGTATGTCGTATTGAGTATTGCGTGCAAAGGAAAACCCGCCGATGAAATCGACGGGTTTTGGATTTTTTGCATTCCTCGCTGAACTGACTGATGAAATCTGTCAACGGCTAATATCTACCTTATCTGGGAACGGGAGTCACCTCTCCGGGAACGGGAGTCACTTCTCCGGGAACGGAAAAAAGGGAACGAGCTTGTACCGAGGTTTTCACCCAGATAGGAATATGATAGAAGCTGGGTCTTTTCAGTAAACTTCTCAAAACTGAGCTTGCCTTCTGCGAAGGCGTCGATGTCCGACTTTTTGGCACGAATGGTCAGAACCGTAGGTGAGAGGGAGCCCGATCCGGCACCTACAGATCCAGTTGTGATATACTTGCTGTCGCCACTTTTGTATACTCCTGTGACAAACGGACCAGATTGGCCAGCTTTACCGGTGACCGTAAGAATCACCGATTCATCTGGTTTGAGGCCTCGGATGTTTGTTGCATGTTTCAATGCTTTGATAAGCGTTTCTTTCAACTCTTCGACCTTCTCGGCGTTGTATTTTTCTTCCGGGCGTTCGCCGGTGCTGCGTCTTCTACTGACATCTTCCGGCTCATACATTTCCTGTTTCATCTGCTCCCAAACTGGGTCAACATCTTCTTCTTCGGTTTCCTTTTCTTCCGGTGCTTCGGGGGGCGGCGAGAGCAGAAAATCAACTCTTGTCAAAAAGATCGCCCCGTAGCCCTGAATGTACATTGCCCCTGTAGAGCGGCTGTCGTGAGAAAAAGGCATCGGGAGTATTATCCTACTACCAGTAGTGAATCGTCCCGAAACCAGGTTCGACTCTGCCAATCTTTTGTCAAAGATGCGGCACATAACAGTCATATCTTCCATCATCGTGACCAGGTCCTGCGGTTGTATCTCTGCGGTGGGAATTACGAGGACTCTCTCGCCGCCGTACTGCCCTGTCGTGGCAATATTTAGCTGAATTAACTTCTCATTCAAATCACTCAACCGGGAGTCCAGCGTTTTGCCCGTGCTTTTGATGACCGCTTCCTGGCTCACTGGGGCCGGAGCGGTTGGAGCTGGGGCCGGAGTGATTTGGGCTGTGGTGGAACCTGCCGGGATTAAATTGAGAACGATGGTAATAGTAATGGCTCTGATAAAAGATTTCATTTTTTTTACTCCTCTAAATACATAACCTGTAATTAGTTAATCAACATAGGAAAATCTCCATCTGTCGACGAAATTAGCGAAACACAGAGTGCCCTTCATGAGCAACCGGCCGCTCTTCGACACCTGGAGAACCTTCCTTTCCGACTTTTGCATAAGATGTGAACATCCTGGTTCGTTCCCGAAACTGGTCAAAACTAAGCTCGCCCTTTGCGAAGGCATCAATGTCCGACTTTTTCGCGCAAATGGTCAGAACCGTAGGTAAGAAGGAGCCGGTTTCGGCACCTTCGGGCGTAGTTGTGATATTATAGCTCCTACCCCTTCTGCTGCCGTAAAGGGCTCCGCTGCTTCGACCGTATGATCGCGTGGTGGTCGTCGTGCCAGACTGGCTGCGGCCACCAATGACCGTGAGAATCACCGAATGGTCCGGTTTCAAGGCCCGGATGTTTGCAGCATGTTTCAGTGTTTTGATAAGCGTTTCTTTCAACTCTTCGATCTTCTCGGCATCGTATTTTTCTTCCGGGCGGTCGTCCGTCCTGCGTCTCCTATCGGCCTCTTCGGGTGCATAAATCTCCTGTCTCATCTGTGTCCAGAGTGGGTCGGTATCTTCTTCTTCGGTTTTCTTCTCTTCTTGTGTTTCGGGTGAGGGCGAGATGGGAAAATTCACTTTTATCAAAAACAGAGCCGCGTAGCCCTCGAGATAAACGGCTTCTACTGTGCCGCTGTCGCGCCCAAAAAACGGATTATAATCCTCAACATACCAGCCTCCTCTTCCCGTAGTCAGACGAGCCTGGCTGAGTTTGTTATCAAAGATGCGCGACATCACGCTCATATCTTCGGTTATTGCTGCAAGGTCTTCTCCTTTCAATTCGGCGGCAGGAATCACAAGCACCGCTCCGCCGCCGCTGTGCTGCCATAACGGCATGCTGATTCGCGGTATTGCTACGTCGATTTCAGGAATCTCAGGAATCTGTAGTTTTACCTTCTTTTGCACCAGTTCTACCTGCTTTTGCACCTCCGCTGCAATCTCCGCTTCTTTTTGCGCCACCTTCGCTTCAATCTCAGCCTTCTTTCTCTCAAGCTCTATTTCCTTTTCCGCAACTACGGCTTCTTTTGAGGCTGGTTGACTTTCTTCCTCGGTGACGTTTTGGGCCAGGGTGGAACTTGCCATCATTAAATTGACGGCGACAAATACAATAATTGTCTGGGTTAAAGCTTTTTTCATTTTTTGCTCCTTTCATTTTAGATTGTTTGGATTTTCGGATTCGTTTGGAACTGAGCTATCGGGTTGAGTATAAGACAATAGTCGCGCCATACCCTGCAGCTCATCTTCGGTCTGGACGGCGAAGGTCGCAAAAGCATTGGTCAACTGGGCGTTGTCCCGCAGTCGATTCAGCTCTATCTGCTCAAAGGCTGCTGCTACCCATTGCCTGTCCTGTGTTTGTGCTGTATTGATGGACTCGATGAGCTCTTCGAGCAGTTGATTGGTCGCGGCACCGGAAGCAGCCAATGTGTATGCCGCAAACTGATTCAAATCGCTGCGGTATTGCTGACTAAGCTCGTTTTTAAGCTGGGCATAACTGCTTGTCAGAGCTAACTGCCAGTATTGCTTCATCTCGTCAAGGAGCTGGTTTCGAATAGCCGGTTCGAGAGCAGCTTGGAGCTGTTTTATATCCGGAGGTTGGGGAGATGTTAGTCGGCCTGCAGCATAGCCGGCGATAATCAGCAGTACGGCTGCAGCGGCAACCTTAGTGAAGCTGTTCGGAGCTTTTAGCCAATCTATAAACCAAATTCGCTTACCCGTAGTTACCTTATTTGATTGTCCGGAGGCTTCAGTAAGCTTTGCAATGGTTGCATCGACCAGCTCCCGGGGTGGGCCGGATGGGACCTGCTCGTTACTAAGGGCTTTTACAGCATTTTCTAAGATATTTTCATTTTCTTCCATAATACAACCTCACTTTTGCTCTTTCGGTGACAACTCGAAAGACTGTCGTAGTTTTGCCCTGGCGCGGTGCAGCAGCACACCAGCAGCATTTATTTTTATACCCAGGGCTTTGGCAATCTGCCGATAGCTCATATCATTTAAATATCGCATACAAAAGACCTCCGCCTCTTGTGGCGGCAGTTGAGTCAGCGACTCTCGCAGCCTGGCAGCCAGCTCCTGCTGCTGTGCCATTTGAGCCGGGCCCGGATTTGTGCTTGGCACAGCGTCCCAGTCAGCCGAGACGGCATTACAGTGCGACCGGCGAAATCGCTGACGTAGCTGGTCTATTGCCCGTGTTGTGGTCAGCCGGGTCAACAAACCGGAAAAGCTCCGGATGTGCTGACGCTGTGAGATTTCCAGAGCACAAACAAAGGTCTCCTGGAAACAGTCGGCGGCATCATCGCTGTCGCCCAGCAATCTGTAAGCGGTCTGCCACACAGCCTGGCCGTGTTTCTCGATAATTATCTGCCAGTCAATCACTTGCACGCGAATCTCCTTTTAATCGGCTGCCGTTGTTATATTAGTCGTTGGAGCTGCCTATTTTATTACAAAAATTCTGGATATTCGGTTCTTTCTTCGGTTCAAACCCGCCATAGGAGGACTTCCACTTCGCTACAGCACCAAGTATTAATAAAAAAATAAATTTTATTTGATTTATAGCAATTTTTTCTTGCAAAGCTTTCTGCAGCGTGGCAAAATTACAATATTCAATGACTTGGAGGAGTTTTTTTGGTGGGTGAAAACTTTTTGAGGGAGAACAGAATGACAGAAAAAGTCAAAAGCAAAAAATTAAACGCAGGAAGATCTGTCTTTTGGCTTAATTCGGTTTCTCTTTTTGTCTTTGCCCTTCTTTTCTTTTGCGCAATGTCACTCCTCGGGTGCAAAAGTCAACAAACCGAGGTGGTTGGAACCGGCCAGGTCAAGAGCACACCTGCTGAGCAGAAGAAGGCCGCTTTACTGAAGACACTCGACCGCAAATTTGAAAATCCCAACGCGCATTTCGAATTAGGTCAATTGTATCATGCCGAGAGGTCATGGCTACAAGCAGAGCGTCATTATAATGTAGCCTTAAGCTTTGACCCTACTCACAGGGAGGCTCAAGCGGCAATGGTAAAGTTATTTTTCGATAGTGGGGATACTGCCAAGGCTAAAACTTATGCCGATATTTATATGAACCAGGTTGTTGGTTCAGCGAGCGGGTCATTTCGACTTGGATTTGCGTTTCAGAAGCAGCTTCTTGATGAGTATGCGTTTGATTGCTATCAGCAGGCGCTTCATTTGGCGCCGAATTCCGCCAGGGTTCATAGGCAGCTCGGCTACTATTATTTGAGCAAGAACGATAAGGTCCGGGCGGAGGAATATTTGAAGCGTAGTTTTCAGCTCGATCCTCTCCAGCCGGAGGTGGCCGGTGAATTAGGCCGGCTCGGAGTGGAAGTAAGAATACCGCATAAGACCGAGAAGCGCACGAAGAAGCTGGACAAGATAGCCGAAGAGTCACGCAAAGAAGAGAAAGGATAATGGCAGGGCTCAACACCAGGTAGTAATGGTGTATGTTGGGACCCTCCGGGGTATCTATTGAGCATTAGCTTATATCTAAGAGGTATGGGACAGGAAATACGGTCTTTTTCATTGCCCCGTAGCGAAAGGATGCGCTGCGGGGTTTTTTAATTTACTATTTTCTATTTTCTATTTACTATTTTCCTTTGTTTGAAGTCTGTCTGCCGTGGATGGTGGATTTCCAGCTTGTACAGTCGATTTCCAATAGACCGTTGGGAAAAAATGCTGAAAATCAATAGGAGGTAATTGATGCCGAAGATGGGATTGCACATTGCGGACATTTTTATATTGGCCTTGTATTTGGTTGGTATGGCGGCGATTGGTGTATGGACGGCGAGGAAGATAAAAAAGTCCGCCGATTTCTTTATGCCCCGGCGGTTCGGCAAGGCAATGATGGTGATGTTCGGGTTCGGAGCGGGTACTCATTCGGACCAGGCTGTGGGAGTCGCTTCAAAAAGCTATACGAGCGGACTTTCCGGGATATGGTATCAGTGGCTTTGGCTTCCCTGCACACCTTTTTACTGGCTGATAGCCCCGGTGATGAGACGGTTTCGTGCGATAACAACCGGCGATGTTTTTGAGGCCCGGTACAGCCGGAGCGTCGCAATGCTTTACGCGGTTATCGGGATGCTGAATCTTTCGGTGAATATCGGTTTGATGCTCCGCGGCTCGAGCGAGGTTATATCGGCCAGCACGCAGGGACTTTTGTCGGCGAACACGGCGATTGCGGTGATGACTGTGGTTTTTGTGTTATATGGTGTGGCCGGGGGTCTTGCCGCGGCGATTATCACGGATTTCATTCAGGGTATTTTGACGATAATCTTTTCGTTTATTCTGCTTCCGCTCGTTATGAATGCCGTCGGGGGGATGGATGGGATTCGCCAGGCGATAACGGATCCGCAGAAACTTTATTTGGTGGCGCCTGCGGAGATAGGCTTTTTCTATATTACGGTAATTGCGTTTAACGCTCTGGTTGGTATTGTGACACAGCCGCACACGATGAGCAACTGCGCTGCCGGTAAAACGGAGATGGAGGGGAGATTCGGATGGATGTTCGGAAATATTATCAAGCGTATCTGCACGATTCCTTGGTGTCTTACAGGTGTTGCTGCGATTGTTTATTTCGGCAGCAAAGGCGTGGAGGTCGAGCCGGACAAGGTATTTGGGGCCGTGGCGGGTGACTTTTTGCCGAAGATACTGCCGGGGGTACTTGGGGTATTTTTGGCGGCGCTCCTGGCGTCGGTTATGAGCTCGTGCGATGCGTTTATGATAGCGTCGTCGGCTTTGTTCACAGAGAATATTTACAGACCTCTCGTGCCCGGACGCGGGCAAAGTCACTATATCACCGTTGGTCGGATGGCGTCTGTTGCAGTTGTTTCCGGTGGGGTTGTGTTTGCATTTTGGCTGCCGGGGGTGGTGGCGGGTCTTGAGATATTCTGGAAAATATCTGCGATGATGGGTCTTGCGTTTTGGCTGGGACTGTTCTGGCGGCGGACGACGGTGGCCGGTGCGTGGGCTGCAACATTAGTGAGCTTTGTGGTAATGTTGTTCACGAGCACAATTACAATCGGCGAGCGAATGGTATGGGATTTCAGTGCGCGATTTGCGGACGTGCTGCCGGGGTTTATGCTGTGGGAGGGAAAGCTTTATCTCCCGTGGCAGATGATTTTGTATCTTGGTACCGGGTTGATAAGCGGGATTATTGTTAGCTTGGTGACGCGGCCGGTGGACAGGGAGAAAATCGAGAACTTCTATGCGCTTGTTCGGACACCGGTTACGCTGGGGGAACAAGTAGATAATCCGTGTACTTTACCGGAGGGGGCAGTTGTACCCGAAAGGCGCAATATTTTCCCAAACAGCAATATAGAGCTCTCGGTTCCGTCACGGACATCGGTCTTGGGTTTCTTGGTGGGTTGGGCTTTTGTAGTAGCGATTGTGGTGGTAGTGTACATGATCGCGAGCGGATAGGAGATATATGACCGGGTGCTGAGGGCGGACAGAAATGAGTATCAGGATCATAGCCGTAAAGGTAACCGTAGTTTCTCTTGTATGGGGCGGATTGATTTTTGGGGCTGGAAAGGTTGCAGGTCAAAAAGGGAAATGCCCGGCACCCCGGCAACCGTATCGGCGGGGTTTGCCCTTAAGGTGATGGAAAGTGTTTACAACAAATAGCATCGGATTTGGAGAAGCCAAATGAAAAATCTCACATTTTACATTTTGGATGTTTTTCCAGAACACTCGCGAAGGTGAAGATATCCTTTGGATGAAACAGATGGCTCCGGTTTTCGGTAAGGTTTTTGATGCAGACGATATTGTGCGGGTTTTGACGATTGAGAGAGAGGACATCGATGAAAGATTCCCGGTACAGGAGGTATCTACCGGCTTGCCTTTCATAATAGTTCCGCTTAGAACTCTGGATGCCGTAAAAAGGGCAAGGATAAATAAAGATGAGCCGTTAAAGCTGATTGAAGATACGCAAGCCAAGATGTTCCTGATTTTTTGCCCTCAGACTTACGAGCGGGATAGGGATTAAAATGTAAGGGTGTTTTGCGACTATTACGGTATACCGGAGGATCCTGCAACCGGAAGTGGAAATGGCTGCCTGGCCGGATATTTAGTGAAACACCGTTATTTTGGAAGCGACGAAATTGATATTCGAATCGAACAGGGTTATGAAATCGGCAGACCTTCACTGCTTTTTCTAAAAGCAGAACAAAATCAAGGACAAATAGATGTATCTGTTGGTGGAAAGGTCATAATGGTTGCCAAGGGAGAATTAACTTGAAGCGCAGTTAGAACAGCAAGGAGAATTCAAGATGGAACAATATAAGATAGATTTCGAATCGATGCCGTGGGAGAGAGCGGCGGTTGGTGCTAAAGTCAAGGCTTATGAACGAAACGGAAGAAAGCTACGCTTAGTGGAGTTCGCAAGAGAGTTTGTCGAACCTGATTGGTGCACTAAGGGACATATTGGTTATATTCTCGAAGGGCAAATGGAAATAGACTTCGATGGGAAAGTAGTTGTGTTCAATTCGGGTGATGGTCTGTTTATACCGGCTGGCGACAAACATAAACATATAGGTCGAGCGCTTACAGAAGTAGTGAAAATAATCCTGGCCGAAGATGTTTGAGTTTAAACCAATAGAAAAAGAGCATAGAAAACATTTGGAGCAGCTTGATGAGTGCGAAATCTGAACAGGCGGTCGAGAGATTCGGGAAGGGTTTTAATTGCTCTCAGGCGGTATTGGGCAGTTATAGTAAACAGTTTGGTCTTGATTGTGAGAAGGCGTTTAAAGTGGCAACAGGATTCGGCGGCGGAATGCGTATGGGAAGTACCTGCGGGGCGGTTAGCGGAGCCTTTATGGTTCTCGGATTGAAATATGGAAATACCACCGCCGAAGATAAGGAAGGAAAAGCGAATACGTACAAAAAAGTCGAAGAATACATCAAGCGATTCAAAGCCCGGAACGACTCTGTCACTTGCAGGGAACTGCTTGGCTGTGATTTAACTACACCGGAGGGTATGAAAGAAGCACAAGACAAAGGCCTGTTTTCCATGATATGCCCCAGAATGGTGCAGGATGCAGTTGAAATTCTTGAAGAAATGATGAATGAATAGAACGGCAGGCAAATTGCCTTTTCTGTGCTGCTGGCTATAATATTGAAGAAAGAAACAAATGAGGCATTTGAGTACAAATTTAAGAGAATCCCTTTTAGAAAAAGGTGCTTGCTTAGTTGGGTATGCGGATGTAAGTGATGTTCTTTTTGAGGCAGTGGCAAGCTTAGAAAAAGCAGTATCTATAGCCGTTGCCCTCAATCCGTCAGTCATTTGTGAGATTTCGAAAGGCCCAACAAAAAGGTACTACAAAGAGTATAACAGGGCCAATAACTTACTGGCTGACTTGTGCGACCATACCGTGGATATCCTCATATCACAAGGATATAAAACTGTCGCGCTCGAGCCTACTATAGAAAAAATTGATCTCACAAGCCTCGACGCACCCCTGCCGCACAAAACCATCGCTACAAAGGCCGCCCTCGGCTGGATAGGAAAATCGGCATTACTCATAACAAA
>Ga0315539_1003899_pt1 | contig 10382 bp, 8 predicted proteins | sample SalMarSW160150MG_FD_203097 | JGI IMG/M metagenome (GOLD analysis project Ga0315539, IMG submission 203097) | Salt marsh sediment microbial communities from the Plum Island Ecosystem LTER, Massachusetts, United States - Salt Marsh Sediment SW1601-150 ... | reverse complement strand
ACTGAAAACGGGGATTTTGGTTGTATTACGGCGGTTTTTGGATATAATTGGTAAGAATTGAATACTGAATACAGAATGTAGAACATACCAAAAAATAAGCACTAAATTCAAAATCCTAAATAATATCAAATGTTAAAAATGACAAATATCCAATTTCCAATATTTAGCCCCCAGATTTACTCTGGGGTTTAACCGCGGCCATGGAGGCGGCGGCTAAACAAATTTGAAAAAACAAACCCAATTTAATACCAGAAGACAGAAAACCGAAGGCAGAAGGGAGAAGAAAAAATGAAAAACAAACCCAATCTCAAAATGGGTGATTCAACGTAAGCTCTTTGACAACAAGATAATATGCAAAAATACCGGCTCCGAAGGGGCAAAAAAACAAACCCAATTCAAAGCCAATTTACCGCCCATTGGCCGAAAACTCGAAATCTCCCGTAATCCCTTGTGGACGCCTGACGTCAGGGATGGCCAAGCCACGAAAAACTCAATTCTAAACCGAGTAGATAATAGAAGGCAGAGGTTGGCGGGCTGGGGAAAGGCGATGCACGAACCACTAAATAGCCCCAAGGGGATTCGAACCCCTGTTGCCGGGTTGAAAACCCGGTGTCCTAGGCCTGCCTAGACGATGGGGCCAACCTAACTTACTCTAAACTGATTGCTTCTACCGGGCAGGCGTCAACGCAAACCCCGCAATCGATGCAGGCGTCTTCATCAACCACTGCCTTACCATCGGACATGCTTATAGCTTCGCTTGGGCATTCCGATACACAAGATTCGCAACCAGTGCATTTTTCCTGATCTACTTTTGCCGCCATTTACATAACCCTTTCACAAAATATTAGGTAATTATAACTACTTTACAAAATCCAGGTACTAAATTGAAAACGGAATGTTACAAGATTATGGCTATATTACAACCAATATTTTCAAAGAAATTACATGATACCGCCACAATTTACCAATAAAACCCTCATAAATGAATGACTATATACTCCTGAAATAATCTTTTAGGAAGACTACGATGGCTCTACCTTACCGGTTCATTAATCGTTTTCCCCCCTGCCGCCGAATAAGACGGCAATTGGCCGGTCAAAGACCTGCCGAGCACAAGCGCCATATCGCGAACGGCTTGATTAGCATCGTTTTGCGCCACCCAGTCCAGAACCTTACCAAATCCGCCATCGGGATTTTTTGCCAGGAGGTAAACGGCCATCATACGAACCGGCCATTTGCTATCGTACAAACTCTCCGCCACCGCTTTAATAAGTTTATGGTCCAAAGGCAAGCCGAGCATATCGGCCATAGTATGAACTTTAACCACCCACTGGCCTTCGGCAGGATTAAGTAATAATCCCGACTCGTGTGCGAGGGCATCGGTTAGTAAATTCGGCATCCAGTCGGCATACACTACTTCGTATGGAGGCTGACGATTGGACATTATATGCTGCTCAATCAACAATCCGGTAAAGAGCCGGGCGGTTTGAATTGCCTGGTTTGCCTGGCCCTGCGAAATGGAAGCAAACTGGTTTCTCAGGTAGTCACTGGTCAGTTGGACACCGGGACGTTGTACACGTACCTGAGCCGGGGCTATATATGTCAACCTGTTGGTAATCCTGCCGTCTTCGGTTTTTACAGGATCCAGGTAAACCGTAAATTGCAGATCCAAAGAGGCCTGAGGATGACTCAAAAGCGTATTTCTAAGCTCGCCCGTAACAAGCCTGACAGGAATGAGCATTCTCCGGCCCGGCTCGATAAGCAATACGGTACGAATTCTCCTGGAGATAAGGTTTGGTATTCTTTTACCGAGGTCCCCGGAAATTTCTACATCGACCCTGATATTGCCTTCGAACAGGCCATAATCGTTAACAACCAGCGGTTCGGACGAATTGTTTACAACTGCTACGACGCCATCGATTTCGCCGCCGTAGGCAAACCTGTCGCCATGAATATTAAACTCGACCGATACTATCTGCTCCGGCGGAGTGAATTTCGGGACAAGCGATTGACCAAAGTTATTGTTCATTACGGTCAGAATGGATTCAGGGGCTATCGACGGAACATATTTCTGGCCCTGCTGGGCCAGAATTTCTTTTGCACGCTCGGCGGCGAACGAGCCGGGATCTTGCGCGATAGAGGACCGAAGAGATTCAATCGCCCGGGCATTTTGTCCCTGGGCCAGTTGAGTCAAAGCCAGCGCCAGCTCCGATATTTGGGTACGCTCATAGTTATCAATAAGCGGTTTGGCCGATTCGTATTCTTTATTCATTACGAGCGCATAAGCCAGCAAAGAAGCAGCGGCAGGCGATTTTTGCTGGGCGGCAAAAGCCTTGTTAGACCAGTCCAGCGCCCTGTCCGGAAACGGTATAACAAAACAATAGAGCCAGGCCATTTGCGTGGCGTCAACCCGCTGCAAACTGCCGCGGTTCAATTCTCCGGTACTATCGGGATTGGTATCCTGATTTTTCGCCAGTATCTGTCTGGCTTTTTGTTCGGCATCCTGAATTATCTGCGTCGCCAGTTGAGTGTCACCGATTTTTACTGCCGCCCTGCCGGCTATCGCCTCCAGCCGCAGGTCAAATATACCCGACTGCCGGATACGCAAAGCTATTTGCACACATTTGGATTGATTGTTCTTCGTATTGTAGCAACTAATCAACCACGGCAAATATATGCGGGCCGGAAGCACCTCAGAAGGATACAAATATGCAAATAATTCGGAACAGTATTCATAGGCCGCTTCGGCAGTATCGTAAAGCTGCAGTTCTTCAGCGCGTTGTGCAAAGGCAAAAGCCGCATCAATATCGACGGGATTCTCACGTAATGCCAGCCTCAGGCGTTCAAGATATAGTTCCGGCACAATCTGTTCGGGCGCAAGCTCGGCCAGCTTTTCGAATGCAAGCTTATTATATCTATTGTTCTTATACGCCTGCACAAGATAGAACTCGGCGGCTTCCAGTTCCGCCTTCTCGGCCTTCAGGATGCCGAGCAGTGTTGCCAGCTCGGAACCAAGAACAGTGTTGTTGTTGGCCAGAGAGCCCATCATCTGTTCGAGCATCTTCTCCCGCTCTTCAGGGGAACCGAGCCGCTCAAGCAGATAATTCACTCCCTTTTGTGCAACCTCAAGATCGGCGAACTCATCGACATACTGCAAAAGCAAATTATAAACCAAAGCGGAATAGTCACGTTCTATGTCACGGGAGGCCAGCTCAATCAATAAAGGGCGAACGGCGGCGGCGTTATTGTCAAGCTCCATCGCGGCCCTGAGGAATATTATCGCCAGCTCGAGCTCGGGGCCGTTTATATCCTCGGAATTAGCCAGCTCGTAAGCTATTTCATAAAATTTATAACTGACAGCGGGCGATAAAAGCATATCCGCCCTCGGCACCGAACCAGATGGATAAGTTAATCCGGAAATGTCTGGATTGCCCTGGGTTCTCATCAGCCCGTCTGATGAACCCTGAACCGGAACCGACAGGGAATGAAAAAGAAGCAGCACAAACGCCACAAAACACAATCTTCCGTGCATCCGTTTCTCCTTAAAAAAGTGCACAAGAACATACCCTTGTGTCACATTTCTTAAGACCGTCAAATTAACTCTTGTACTTATCAGGCTATTATATGTCAACTTTATTTTATCGTAAATGCGATTGCCCTCGTTACATAACAACAATCTGTTTTCACTATCAATTTCATTACATTTTAAGACAAAACTGCACTGTTACAGAGAGTAATATCAGCGTCCCTTTTTGCCGACAAACAGGGACAGCATCTCGATATGCAGCAGCTTCGCACACAAGACATACACGGCAACAGCCGACGGCACAACGACACCAAGCCTTAGCACGTTAAACAATCTGCCGTCAGGCAATCCTTTCATCAGGAATATAAAGGCGGCACCGACAAACCACATAACAGCAGTCGCAACAAGTGTCTTAACCAGAGTAACCGGCAGTCCATCCAAAATGGAATGGCCCAATCTGGTCCTGAGAACCAGAGTCAGGATTATTACCTGTATATACGCACACACCGCCGTTGACGCCGCAAGTCCGGCGCGCCCGAGGAACCAGATAAGAGTAAGATTGAGTAAAAAGTTCGCAAAGACAGCTATTAATGCACTTCGCATCGGCGTCTTCGAGTCCTGCATCGAGTAAAAAGCCCTTGCAAGAATCTGCTGGGCAAAATATGCACACAATCCCAGGGCATAGAAAAACAGTGTTGTCACTACCATATTCGTATCTGCGCCGGTAAATCTGCCATGTTCAAATGCGGCTGTAATTAGCGGCCTGGCAACCATTATCATCCCAATAGTCGCCGGCAGTGCCACGAAAACAGTTCCCCGTATTCCCCTGGATATGGTTATTCTTAACGCCGCTAAATCCTTTCTTGCAGCATCGGCACTCATTACCGGAAATATGGCGGTCGCCAGCGAAATCCCCAACACTCCCAAAGGCAGTTGGTAAAGACGCTGTGCGTAATACAAATGTGATACCGAGCCTCGCCACATCGGATACTGAATCTGAGCGCCCAAAAACTCGAAGAAACGCCCCTTTTCTTCGGAACCCGAAAACCACCATGCAATAAGGTCGTCGGCAAGGGTGTTTATCTGAGTCACCGTCAGACCCAGGATCATCGGCCCCATGAGCAGGAGTATCTTCTTGAATGACTCCGAATGTACATGCCAGGCCGGGCGAATCGAAATGCCTGAACGGCGAAGTGGTTGAATCTGTATCGCTATCTGCATCAGACCGGCAACCAGAACAGCAACAGCCACATAAAACAGTTGTTCCCTGCTGTTAAGCTTTAACAACCATCCGGTGAACAGAATCGTCCCGATAATGAAAATATTCAATACAATCGGCGCCAGGGCCGGTCGGGCGAAATGCCTGTGTACATTCAATATACCGGCCAGTATCGCGACCATACATACAAACAACATGTAAGGCAGCATTATCGAGCTAAGTGAAAGAATCAGTTTGGTCTCGCTCTTTTCGGCGAAAAGACCGTAGTAAAACCAGATGATCGCTTCGCCGAGTATAACCAAAGAGGACAAAATCACAAACAAAACCGTCACCACGGTATTAAGCAGCATCGCAGCCTTCTCGCGATCCTGATAAAGAACTTCACTGTAAATCGGAACGAACGATGCAGAAGCGGCCCCTTCGCCGAAAAGCCTTCTGCTTAAATTGGGAATTCTAAACGCGATAATCCAGGCATCGAGCAACCCTCCTGCACCGAAAAAATGCCCGTATGCAATGTCCCTCACGAGTCCGAAGATTCTGCTCAATGCCGTCAGAAATGCAATTTGTCTGAAACCTCTTATCATAAGAAAGTTCGGATATTTCCTTGTTTTTCCATCACGTTTTACGTGCCAGGCTGAAAGGCCTGCATCGCCCGATATTATTCAACAGCCCTATAGACATCATGCTGACCAGCAGGCTCGAACCGCCATAACTTACAAAAGGCAAAGTCAAACCTGTTATCGGCATTATCCCCATAGTCATACCAACATTGATAATAACCTCAACCACGAACGTCACAACAATACCAACCGCAAGCAATCTGCCGAACGGGTCGGTATTGTTGGCTGCAATCTCCAAACCACAACTAACAATAACAATATATAGCATAAACAAACCAAGACAGCCCCAAAAACCCCATTGCTGGGCAATGATTGCAAAAATAAAGTCGTTATGTCTCTCTTTCAAAAAGTTATATTTGATAAAGGGACCTTGCCGAAAGCCATACCCCCTGCCGGAATTTATTCCGCCGGAAGCAACGGCATATTTCGAGCGAATCAGATGCCAGCCCCAGTCATTCTTCCATTGTCTCTCGCTGAATCTCGTACCGACAAGAACCTTCCCCAGCCAGGGATGCAGCTCTGCTTTTTCACGAAACCAGTCGCTTTGTAATAATACACTGCTGATTCTGATTCTTTGATACGGCTGCATCTTGAACCACAGTAATGGGCTGACCAGAACCGCCATAAGGATTATAATTAAAAGATGTTTTACTTTCGCTCCTGCAACAAAGAGCATCGTAAAAAGAACCGGCATCATCAGTAAAACTGTCCCAAGGTCCGGCTCAAGCAGAATTAACACCATCGGTAGAAGGGTCAATACAAAAGGCCCTATAAGGGCGCGGAAATTACGGTAATTACTTCGATATCGTAAATACCAGGCCAGTGTCAGTATATAGGCAAGCTTAAAAAATTCAGAAGGTTGAATACTGGGCAGCCTGGGATGAAACACCAGCCAGCGATGAGCATGATTTTTCTCCGGTGCATAAGGTAATTGAACATATCGACTAATCAGCAAATAGGTCAAAGCTACCAAACCCAAAGCAAAAATCCAGTAGCTAACAACTCCGAATCGTCGGTAATTAACCAGATTCAAAATAATAAAACATGCCAATCCAATACCAGTGAAAATCATCTGCTTTTTCCAGTGATTCGCCAGATCCTCAGCATCACCGGCGGGGCTGGATTCGACAGGGTGACCGATAGAGTAAATAGTAATTATCCCAATGGCAATCAGTATTAAAGCTGCTGCCAGCAGACAAATCCTTACAACTACCAGACGTCCCTTCAAGAAGTTGTACATAATGCCAACATTATCACAGACCTGTCGAAAATCCATCCAAGAACTAAAAAATCACAAAAAAAAATGGATTTTTGTCTTAGAATCCCATTTCACAACAGATATTCGTCCATACCAGATAAACTTAAAAAATCGCAAAGACACATAATATTTATTGAAGAATTTTATTTATTACCTGTTTTTTCAAATGTGCCTATCCGAATGAGATAGGCCAAAGACACTATATATGGTTATATCGGCACGTGATCATTATATCAGATATGTGTTTCCTATCTTTAACTGGTATCTTGACTTATCATTAATAATATTATATTTTGGGTTTTGCCTTCGACGCCGACATGGCAGTAACTTTCCTTATTTTTCATAAATTAGGCAGACAAGGGCATCCAGGCAACGAATATAGAGGATCATTTTCTAATTTTAAGCAAATTTTACTTGAAAAACCTAAAAAGGTGTGGTAATATACACTAAATCTTTGCCAAGAAGAGTGTAAGCAAATTATTGCACGCTTTTTCCACCCATTGGTGAGAAAGGAGAAGGTTAAACAAGGGTAGTTAAATACTCCCGGCTGTTTGTATCAACTAACACGCAAGATTCAATTAGTTATAAGTATTTGTAAGATTTGTAAACATGCGTGTATTTTTATTGATTGAAAAGAAAAGAGAACCAGGATTGTGTAGATTATATTAATCTGCGAAGAAAAAGAGAAGAAAAGGAAGGAGTTGTAAAATGAGAAAGGTGTTATTCCCCCTGGTAGTGGTCCTGTTTATTACCCCGGCATTTGCCACTATCAACATAACTGTCGAGCCCCTCGGTAGCGGCGTTGCAGCGATAGAATATTCCGGAGACGAGTTAGCAAGAGCTTTCGCTTTGGATATCACAGTCGATGCCGGTACTATCGAGGCAATCGATGAGTTCAAGATCGGTGATGATAACGGCGGCTATGGGATTTTCCCCGCGAACTTCAGCCGTTACATCGTCATTCTCGATACCGGCGAGGTCGAGAGCTGGGACATCAGTAATTACACACCCGTAGCAGATGCCGACGACCCGGGTGCATTGGGTGGCCTGGGAACAAGCGGCATTACTATCGAAATGGGCTCACTCTATGAAACTCAGGCTCCGCCCCTGCAGGGCAGACTTTGCACAGTCACCTGCAGTGAATCATGCCTGTTGTCTGTCACCACAAATGCAACCCGCGGCAATGTAGTGCTTGAAAACGCTACCGAGGCGGAAGTTGATTTGAGCGGTGCAACAGATGTCCCGATTTCTGCCGATGCGGTTATAGCTTATACAGGCCCGCATCCGGAGCAGTGGGAAGCTGTGGGCAAGCCGGATTGCTGGGTCTCAAATGTAAATCCGAGACAATGCTATGGTGACGCAGACGGCACATCTCAGGGCAAGCAGAAATATTGGGTATCAACCAATGACCTGGACATCCTGATTGCAGCCTGGAACAAACCGTTGAGTGACCTTAGCGGCAATCAGATATGCGCCGACTTCGACCATATGTCTCAAGGCAAGCAGCAATACAGGGTATCCACCAACGACCTGGATATTCTAATTGCCAACTGGAACAAGGTTGATAGTCCTGCCGCGGATTGCCCGTAACAGAACTTTTAGGGATCGGTTATCGTCAATTTTCTGAGACGATGAAAAGGATATATTCCCCCTGTAAGGGAGTATATTAAAACGATAGAGAAAGGAGAAGATGATGAAAAGATTAGTGGCTTTGTTGTTGGTTTTCGGCATGGCCTCGGCTGCAAATGCTGTGTACCTTCAAGTCGATGGAGTTGCCACCGGTAATATAGAAATTGCCGAGGGTGTCACTTCGGTAATTACTATTGTCGGCGAAGATGCCTCAAGCTGGCTGGGTTATCTGATTATTGAAGAAGGGGGAACAGGTACGCTCAGCGATGTGACCCCTCTGGATGCGGCCGGAGACTGGGCGTCTGCCGAATCATATGAAGAGGCCGGATGGGGTGTCGGATATCAGCTTACAGCGGGAATGAGTCCGGGAAGTTCAATGCCTATATCCACAGGTTCTCAGTTCAATGTGAGCTATTCAGGCGGTATAGATGGCCAAACAGCCAGGATTTCATTGTTTATTGATGATTATACAACCCCGGTTGCTTCGGTGAATGTATCTATTATTCCTGAGCCGATTACTCTCGCATTGCTTGGTTTTGGCGCGCTATTTATACGCAGACGCAAGTAGTATATTAGAAGCGGTCATTATCTACAATTCGTTTATTAAAGAGACAAGCTTTCTCTTGCTTGTCTCTTTTTTTATTGTGACCGAGACGAATATTGCCTAAAATGACTGTTCCGTTATGTCATACCCGCGGAAGTGGGTATCCATTAATAATATCGAAGTAGTGGATTCCTGCCTGCGCAGGAATGACAATTTGTTAAATGTTAAGGTTCCTGTTATGAAGCGACTGTCGCTACTTCTCGTTTGTATATTTTCCTTTCTTTTGCTTAACGGCTGTTTGAACACTGCCGCAAACAAAAACGTCGAAGTAAAAGTCGATGGAAACGGGCAATTCCCGGCTTCTCTTGCCGGCAGATGGGAAACAGAGAACGGCGGATGGCAAATCGTTTTGGAGCCTGACGGTAAAATATCATCGGCGGTAGTGAGTTTGGGAAGGGTGACGTTAGTTCCGGGAAAAGTCACAACTATCCCGATGGAAATGGGCGGTAAAGGGTTTTTTAAGCCGGGCCTCTGGACAGTTCAATACTCCCGGCAGCAGCGGGAATTAATTATCGAGATTGCCATAGATTCCTTTCGCATCGAGCTCGGCGAAAATATAGTTAAGGGCAAAACCCGTGATTTCTTCATCGGTAACGTATCAAAAGACGGCACACTGTGGTGGGCACAAAGATTCAGTTACCCGGAATACACCGTTGATACGGACAAATTCCGGAATTACTTACTGCCGGTCGATCCGAACGAAAATCCAAAAGAGAGCCTGCTGTTCCAAAAAGCCCCGCAACAACAATAATTTCTACCGTCAGGTTTTAACCCCTTTTTACATCCATCCAGCCAAAATCCACACATAATCCCGTTTTAATGCCCTCGGAATGAAAACCGGAAACCTTTAATTACAACTACTCCCGTAGGTCTTCAAATATCGTTGGAGCATGTTTGCGTAGAGTTTCTAGAATTTCGATTACCACCTGCCTGATTTCCCACTGTGCTTTAGGGCTTGTTCTCAGTTTAATGATGTGACGCCACTCACGAAAATTGGCAGTAACAACAATTATGCTTTCAACTGCGTTGGGAAGAACAAATCTCGCATCTTCATTCTTGATGTCAAGTTTCTGTAATTCAGAATAGACTTCTTTAGCTCGTTCTATCAATTGTTGGAATAGCGAATGTGCTATTTCATTTTGCTTAACAGAAGGAGGTTCTATATATTTAAAAGTGCTTTCATCTACATATCTTTGAGATTGTTGAGTAAAAGAACACAATCGGTGACGCACTAATTGATGTGTCAATGCTCTTGATACGCCTGTTATCCTAAACGTGGCGTAAGCATGTTCTAATACAGAAAAATGACCATTTTTAATGAGCATTCTTATAAAATCTTTCTGGCTACCTTCCTTATCTTTTTCAAAAGAGAGATAAGCAGTACGTCCGGCTCTTTCTATTAACTTCTCTGCATTTGGTGTGATAAACAGTAGTTCAATCATATTTCATACCCGGAATTGATTTTTTTAAATCGATGTATTTGTAATCGCTTACTTATCTAAAAAATCAGATATCTTATTTTTTAA
>Ga0315539_1003897_pt1 | contig 10382 bp, 10 predicted proteins | sample SalMarSW160150MG_FD_203097 | JGI IMG/M metagenome (GOLD analysis project Ga0315539, IMG submission 203097) | Salt marsh sediment microbial communities from the Plum Island Ecosystem LTER, Massachusetts, United States - Salt Marsh Sediment SW1601-150 ... | reverse complement strand
TAACCAATCTAGCACCTGTGGCTGCAGGTTCTAATCTCTTTGACCATATCAAGCACATGATGTGGTCAGCCACCCCAGCTTGGCTTATTGGCCTGTTTGTTTATTTTTTGGTCGGCCTCAAATATGGAGCTGACCAGGTCGAATCTGAAAGTATGGCATTAATCACTCAAACATTAAAAGAAAACTTCCATTTTAATATTCTCCTTCTTCTCCCCATGGTTATTGTTTTCTATTTTGCTGCTACAAAAAAACCTACTATCCCTGGGATGCTCATTTCCTCTTTCATAGCAGGAGTTTTGGCTATCATATTCCAAAAAGCCTCTATTCCTGAAATTGCCACAGCTTTGAACAGCGGATACCAATCTAATACAGGAGTTGAACAAGTCGACCAACTTATATCACGAGGTGGAATGATGAGCATGATGGAAACTCAGCTGGTTGCTTTCACAGCATTTAGCTTTGGAGGAATTATGCAGCGCACAGGACTTCTTTCTGTCATACTCGATAAGGTTATGAAATTTACAAATAAAGTATCAAGTATTGTTATTACTACTATAGCAACTTCTATTCTTACTGCATTAGTTACAGGAAGCTCTTACCTCTCCATGATAATCCCCGGAGAGCTTCTTGCTCCAATCTACAAGAGAAATGCCTTAGCAGCAAAGAACCTTTCAAGAATCATTGAAGAAAGCGGGGCAATAATAGTTCCTCTTATCCCATGGAGCATGGCCGGAGTTTATATCACAGGAACAATTGGAGTCGCCACTTTTAGTTACCTCCCTTGGGCTATCATGAATTACGCTGCTGTAGTCATTCTGGCAGTATTCGGTTTCACAAAATTCACAATGGCACCTAAAATAAGGGAAGATGAAACCCAAATTGGGAGTTGATTCATATAATATTTACAGATTATTCCTGTTTTTCATCCTCAAGTTCAGCTAAGGCTTTTTCAAACTTCTCCTGAGATTTTTTCCATCTTACTTTCCTTAACTCTGCTGTTGCTTCAAATTTTCGATCAAATTCACCCTTTCGTTTTTTTTCTTTCTCCAGCAATTCATCTATGGAACCTTTTCTCTTTTTCTCCTTCTCGAACTTAATTATTTCCTTGGTTACAGACTCAATCCAAATAAAAGATTGACAAACTGGACACTTAACTTGAAACACTTTAGCTTTTTTCTTTTCTTCCATTAAAAATATTCAACCTGGATAATTCAGGTTAGCAAAAATCCAATTACAAAGCAAATGCTTCGCTGGTGTCAGTAGTTTTCATGAATAATTCAAGTAAGCCTGAATTATTCATGAGCCGACCCAACCTATCCCTCGGTTGCCGCATTAATATTGTGCTTTCTTATTAACTTAAAAAGTCCCTGCCTGCTTAAACCGATCTGACTAGCAGTTGCCGCTTTATTGTAACTAAACCGCGACAAAGCTTGATTTAAAAATCGCTTTTCAAATTCGGCTTTTGCCTTGAAAAAGTCATACGAAGATGATGAATATAACCTTCGCTCCGGATTTATCCTTGAAGAAAGAAAGTCTTCCTTTATAAGATTATTCTCTCCACATAAAATCAAACATCTCTGAATCTCATTCTGAAGCTCTCTGACATTCCCAGGCCAGGAATAATTTATCAATAGCTCCAATCCTTGAGGTGAAAAATATAACCTTTCACGATTCATTTCATCGCAGTATTTCCCGACAAAATAATTTAATAGAGAAATAATATCTTCTTTTCTTTCCCTTAATGGAGTAAGTTCAATCCCAATAATTTTTATGCGGTAATATAAATCTTCGCGGAAATTTCCACTTTTAATCTCTTCCTCAATATTCTTATTCGTCGCGCTAATAAATCTGACATTGACAGGGCGTGTTCTGTTATCCCCTACCCTTCTAATCTCTTTCTCCTGAAGCAGCCGTAGCAGTTTTGCCTGCAGATTGAGTGAAAGATCTCCGATTTCATCTAAAAAAAAAGTCCCTTCATCAGCTTCCTCAATAAGTCCGGGTTTACTTCTATTTGCCCCAGTAAATGCACCTTTTACATAGCCAAATAATTCGCTCTCTAACAGATACTCAGGAATAGCCCCACAATTAATAGCTATAAATTTCCCATTTTTTCTTGATCCATTATAGTGGATATTTCTGGCTACAAGTTCTTTTCCCGTACCACTTTCTCCCCATATAAACACAGAAACATCATGATCTTTTACCTGATTGATTAATCCGAGAACACGGAGAAAAGACTTACTCTTTCCAATAATTAATGGTTTTGAATTGAAAAAATTCTCTTCATTTATTTTATTAAAATCAAAACAATTCTTTAAGACCTGCTTAATAGGATCTTGAAATGCAATTAAAAACTCTAAATCCCTTGTTGAGTAAGGTCCGAAGTTACAATTTCGTTCTAGATAAATAGCTCCAACAGGGTAATTTTTAATGATAATAGGCATACAAAGAATATTCTTTTTACTATTTTCCCTGCTGCTTATCTCATCCTTAGAATAACATTCTGCTTTTTTTGCGTCAATCATAATGGGATTTTTGTTAGTCAAGACTTCTCTAATAATCCTTAAGCTCATATCATCCTTTTTAAAATTATCTTCTGGCAGAGATTGTTCATAAAGCACATTTTTATCTTGATCCACTACTATAACCGAAGCACAATCAGAAATAATTACTTCCATTATTAAACATATAAACTTTGATATCAGTAATGGTTCAGACGATTTTTTAATCATTTTTCACAGAAATATTTTCTTCGCTTATCCTGTCAGTACAGATAACGATTGTTTAAAATGATTTTTCTCATCAACTATCAATCATTCTATAAAAAAAGTTCCTAGAACTTTTTTCGCTCTTTTAAACACTTAACCTGGATTATTCACGAGTTGAGGTTACTGCAGATGCGAAGCACAGGGTATGCAGCTGTGGTCGTCCACCGCAAATGCCCTGTAACAAAGCAGATGCAGTAAGATCGGCTTGCCTGAAAGGTAAAGAATGCAGATATAGAGGAAAAAAAGTGCATGGGAAAAGATTTGAATATTATGCTGAAGGAAAAATATTTCTTTATGGATTCTTTTCGAGGTTTTTAATTTTATTCGCTACATCTCTGTATTCAGGATTCCATTTCTTTATTTCATTGTACATCTTTAATGCCTTTTGAGCATCTTCCATCTCTTCATAAATCGAGGCTTCTTCGTATTTCAATGCAAATGACTGTGGCAGATTATCTTCAGAAAGCTTTTGAGCGTCTTCGATCCACTTTAAAGCCTCTTTAAAATCCTTTTTCTTCCGATGACAGAAACTTATAACACTAAAGCATTCAATTTCCAGTTTTTTATCTCCTAAAGCCAGTTTGCATTCCTCTATAGCTTCATCCAGCAATCCTTGCTCCAAGAAAGCGATACCAAGATTATAGTGACTTTCATAATCCTCTTTATCTACTTTTTCTTCAAGCGTTTTTCTAAATTCAGAAACAATATCAGACAAAGCTTTTTCTACAATCGTTGTATCCCCTCTTAACTGATAATTGAAACTCGTTTTGATAGCATCCAATTCTTCCTCAATTTTATTTGTTAGATCAAAATAGCTCTTTTCTCCACTCTCCTGCGAAACAAGTGGGATAATATCAGTTTCAGCAAAAATATCTGCAGCAGTGAGTTTTTCCTCCCCTGGTTCTTCCTTTAAATCAGAAGGCAAACCATTCTGAGATAGATCAGTTGTTCTCCCAAATAATTGCGTTTCCCTCTTGGATACTCTCTCCACCCGTTTTGGAATTTCCTCTGTTTTAATTGTCGCTAAGACATTTGCAAGATCTTCTATCTTCCTTTCTATTCTCAGCTCCTCAGGAAACCTGATTCTAAGATTTTCAAGAATTCTTTTTGCATTTCTAATCAATCCCTGCTCAATATACAAATCAGCTTTTGTCATTCCTGTTTCAACTATATCTTTAATATCCCCCAGTTGAATCGAAGAATCACCTATTCCCGATATTCCTTCTTCTAAGATTCCTAACTCCTTTTTCATCTTCCTGTACTCTAAATAATATTCTTCATTCTCCGGCGATATATTAACAAGTTTTGCTAAAACATATAACATTTTCTCCCTTAAATTATTCTTTCGATATTCTCCAAAAATAACATTACAAACCAACTCAAGATTCTTCAATTGATTTCTTGTCTGGAAAATAGACGCCAATTTATTCAAAGTAGGAAGGTGGGCTTCCTTCGAAGCCAGAATTAAGCCAAGCAGGCCAACAGCTTTATCCGACTTTTGCTTTTTCATTAAAGCATCAACAAGAGGCTCATAAAGCTCAAAAGCCTTATCCAGATGATTCTCCTGAATATAAATTTTTCCCAATTTTACTCTTGCCTCAACTTCTTTTGGCCGGATAGATATAATTCTCAAGAAAATCTCTTCTGCCTCTTTGAGGCTTTTGTCCTCAAAATGAAGATTACCCAAAAGATAAAGAACTTTTAAGTTATCCTTGTCCTTTTTGAGAATTTCCTCGACAAGATATAGGGCTTCTTTTCTTTTATTCTCTTTCTTAAGTAAGACTATAAGATTTTCTAAAGTCCTAGGATTATCCTCTTTTAATGTTTTTGCCTGGTTGAGTATCTTTCCGGCTTCTTTTAGCTCGTTGTTCCTTATCTTAAATTCAGCTACCTTATTAAGCTCCTCTATTGCCTGATCAATTGACTCTATTTCAATATAAATATCAGCTAAAGCCAGCCTTGACTGAAAGTCATTTTTATTTAATTTAATCAGCTCTTCATATACGCGAATAATCTCTTTTGTCTTTTTACTCTTCCTTAATTTCTTTGCTAACTTTGAATATTCTGTTACGGCCTCAGAGATAAAACCTTTATTCCGGTAAAGCTCAGCCAATCTATTAACTGCATCTGTATCATCTGGATTTAATCTGCTAATTCTCTTGTAAATGGCTATTGCCTTGGAAGATAACCCTTTCTCTTCGTAATGGCTGGCTATTTTCTGAAATTCTTCAACTGCTTTGTCCTTTTGATTTGCCTTTATGTATAAATCGCCGATGATATTTCTGACAGAAATATCCTCCTCATCCTGTAATAATAATTTTTTGTATTCAGCAATAGCCTCCAGAAGCTTGCCCCTCTTGATATACTTTTCTGCAAGCGCCTCAATTTTGGATCTATCTATTTTTGAATTCACTTTTTAGCCTTTAGATTAAAAGAAAACCTATGGAAACTAGATGGACCAATTAGTTCTAAAGCTCTGTAATGATCCATTGTTCCATATCCCTTATTTTTTGATAGAAAATATCCTTTATATATCTTATCCAAATTATCCATCATCTCATCCCGAAGAACTTTCGCAATAATCGAAGCAGCTGCAATTGAATTGCTCTTTCTATCTCCTTTAGGGATAGACTTCTGAGGATAATTTACATCATTAAGCCTAAACCCGTCAACTAAAAGAAAATCCGGATGTATTGACAAATTTTTAACAGCTTTCTTCATAGCCTCCAAGGACGCCCAGTATATGTTTTTTTTGTCAATCTCTTTATTTGTTACAACACCAATCCCCACAGAACTGGCAAAGGTCAAAATCAGTTTGGCCAGTCTCTTTCTTTTAACAGGTGAGATTAGTTTGGAATCATTAATTTCCCTCATCCAATCCACATCATCTCCTTTTCTTATTAATGCTGGAGGGAAAATAACTGCTGCCGCAACTACAGGACCGAATATAGCCCCTCTTCCGACTTCATCCAAACCTGCTAAAGCACTAAATCCTCTCTTAATAATTCCCTTTTCTATCAGGAAATTTGCCACTTCACTCCTTAACTTTTGCCCCCTGGGATTCTACTATAAACTAAAACAATTTATCTTATTGCCTTAATCCTTGCCGCTTTACCCTTTAGATTCCGAAGATAATTTAATTTGGCTCTCCTGACCTTTCCTCTTTTCACAACGTCTATTTTTCTAATCATTTTGGAATAAAGGGGGAAAATCCTCTCCACTCCTATGCCAAAAGAAATTTTCCTAACTGTGAACGTTGCCCCTGTGCCAGAGCCTCTTTTTGCAATTACATCTCCCCGAAAAATTTGGATTCTTTCCTTTTCTCCTTCTTTGATAACAACACTTACTTTAACATTGTCTCCAACATTAAAAGAATCCAAATCTTTTTTTATGTGTTTTTTCTCTGCCAAATTAATGAGATTCATTGTTCATTCCTTTCTTTTCTGTTTGTATTTTGCCAAGAAAATTCTTTTCAGATAATTCCTTAGCACTCAAAAGATCAGGTCTTAATCTTCCAGTTTTTTCTAAAGATTTTCTTCTCCGCCAGCATTCAATTTTCTTGTGGTCTCCTAAAAAAAGAACCTGGGGAACTTCCATTTCTCTATAAACACGTGGTCGAGTATACTGAGGAAAATCAAGCAGCCCCTCTGAAAAAGAATCATATTTGACAGATTCCATTTTTCCTACAACATGCGGTACAAATCTTGAGACAGCATCAATAATAACCACTGCCGCTGGTTCGCCTCCGGTCAGTACATAGTCTCCAATTGAAATCTCGTCTGTCACTAAATCTTGAATCACTCTTTCATCAACTCCTTCATATCGGCCACAAATAAGAATAACCTGATTGTACTTAGCTAAATTCTCCGCAAAACGAAAATCGAATCTCCTGCCCTGAGGAGATAATAAATAGACAGGACTGCTCTCATCATTTCTTATCTTCTCTACAGCAAGAAAAATGGGTTCGGGTTTTAAAACCATTCCCTGACCTCCTCCAAAAGGGCGGTCATCTACTTGCCTGTGCTTATCAAAGGCAAAATCTCTTAAATTGTGAACTTTTATATCTATTAAGCCCTTCTCCAACGCTCTCTTTATTACTCCTCCAGAAAAAATTTTCTGGAACATTTCAGGAAATATTGTGATTATATCAAATCTCATTCAACTCTAAAAATTCCCTTGGAGGATTGCTAATAATCTCCCTTTTCTTAAAACCAACTCTGAGGCAGATAGTACTTACAAAAAGATATAAACACCTTTTTACAAGGGGTAAAGATGCTTCTCCATGACTAATCCTTACTATCTGACAAATTTACACACTTGTATAATAGTCTTAAGAGCTCTTAGTTCAATAACACAACAATCTTTATAAAACGAGAGCATTCAACCTGAAATTCTTCTAAAATCCCCTTTTTCTAAAAAAAACCCTTGAAAAAAAAGCTCCCTTTAGAATTCAGAATAAAGTTTAAACCTTAACTCGCCTTTCCTTCCTTGAGTTCTTAATCCCTTCCCAATTCCTACTAAATCAACCTTTTTCGATAATTTCTAGATTAAATCTCCTTTTTAATTTCATTCCAGCTGCACCAAGAATAACTCTTATTGCCCGTGCAGTTCTTCCTTGTTTCCCGATAACTTTACCCAAATCTTCAGGATCAACCTTGAGTTCCAGAATCGAAGTCTGCTCCCCTTCTAATTGGGAAACCACCACCTTGTCTGGATTGTCAACCAATGCTTTGGCAATTAATTCAACAAGTTCTTTCACTGTAACCTCCTTTGTGTTTTGTTAATTGGAAATTTTCTCTGTCTTTAAAACTTTATGTAAAAGAGATTGAACTGTTTTAGAAGCATGAGCTCCTCTTTCTAGCCAATATTTTGCTTTTTCCAAATCTACTTTCATTTCAGGGGGTTCTGTCAAAGGATTATAGAAACCAATGATATCCTTTGATTTACTTTTTCTTGGCCTTCGTGAATCAGTCACAACAATCCGGTAAAAAGGTCTTTTCTTTGCGCCAAGTCTCATCAGTCGTATTGAAATCATTTTGTTGCACTCTTTTTGAACTTAAATGATTAAAAATAATATCTAAATTTTTATCATAAGTCAACTGGTTTTAATGAGACAAAGAAAAAGACGATAGGACTTTTTTAAACTGGGATTTTTTCATCATTCTCTTCATTTCAAAAAACTGTCTCAATAACTGATTGACCTCAGACAAGGGTCTTCCGCTTCCTTTTGCTATTCTCTGCCTCCTACTTCCATTTATTATCTTTGGATTTTCTCTTTCTTTTATTGTCATAGAATTGATTATGGCTTCAAAATAAATAATTTTTCTATCATCTACCTTCATTCGAGAGATATCTTTAAATGGCCCACCTTTAGGCAATAAATTTAAAAACTGGGATAAAGATCCCATCTTCTTAAACTGATTGATCTGTTTTTTAAAATCTTCCAGTGTAAACTCCTGTTTTTTAAGTTTCCTCGCCAGTTCATTAGCCTCTTTTAAATCAGTTGCCTTCTCAGCCCTTTCGATCAGGGTTAGAACATCACCCATTCCAAGGATACGTGATGCCATTCGGTCCGGATGGAAAACTTCAAACTTATCGAATTTTTCCCCAGTACCAATAAATTTTATTGGTTTACCTGTAACAGACACTATTGACAATGCTGCTCCTCCACGGGCATCTGCATCAAGCTTAGTCAAGATTATGGAAGTCAGTCCGATCTTTTCCTCAAATAGCCGGGCACTTTTCACTGCATCCTGCCCGGTCATAGAGTCGCCGACATAGATAACCTCTGTAGGGTTAATAATATCTCTTATCATTCGAAGCTCTTCCATGAGCTCATCATCGATATGCAATCTACCTGCCGTATCAATAATAAGAGGATCAAAGCCATGTATTACTGTATATTTAACAATACCTTTAAGGCAATCTTCGGGAGTAGCCATTTGCTCGCTTGACAATTCATAAAACGGCAGCCTGAGTATTTGAGCAATCATTTTTATCTGTTCCTGAGCCGCTGGCCTTTTCAAATCAAAAGAGAAAAGTAAAGGATTTTTGTGTATATCCGAGACCCATTTTGCCAGTTTCCCACAGGTCGTCGTCTTCCCTGAACCTTGAAGTCCTACTAACATAAATACAGAAGGCTTCCTGCTTGAAAAATCCAATTTATGCGATTCCTGTCCTAAAATCGAAGTAAGTTCTTCCTTGACAATTTTTACTATATGTTGTGAATGAGTAAGGCTCTGGAGAACTTTCTCATCTAACGCCTTAGCTCTTATTTTTGCCTCAAAATCTTTCACAACCTGATAATTAACATCAGCCTCAAGAAAGGCCATACGCAACATTTTTAGCACTTCAGTCATATTCCTCTCAGTTATTTTCCCTTCCCCACGTATAAACTTCATAACTTTTTGCAGCCTTTCACTTAACTGATCAAGCATTTTTTCCCTCTAACCTGAATTGTTCATAAAACTTCCGCTATAATAAAATAATTTCAACTCTATCAAAAAGCAAGAATCATTCTCCATCATATTCTCAAGATTATTATTCTATATCACCTCTATAATAAAATCCAAACCTATTGTCTTGTCAGTATTTTTTCCATTTAGGCTGATTAGACATACAAGGGGAAAGCATGCTTTCAGGGGAACATGTCAACTGACTGAAAAAACAGTTTGGAGGCTTAGCGGGCACGGTTCTTCTCCAAAAAGGAAAAGAGAGAGAAACTGGAAATCGAGCAGAGTTTGACTCGCTGGGGTAAATTCTGCGTGTTTTAAAAGCAGTTGCCATTTCTCATGAACTATGAGATGAAAAAATTGTGGGGGAACTCCTTAAAAAGAGCAACTTGACATTTTAACCTATTGCTATTAATGTATTACTAATTTCTAGGATTATAAAGATGAAATCCAAAATAGATTATAAAGAAATCATCAAGCTTATAGATCTTCTTGAAGATAGGGATTTATCTAATTTTGAATTAGAAATCGAAGGCTTTAAAATTAAAATAAGCAGGAGCGATCACAAGACCTCCTTTCCATCTTTACCCTCCAATATCTCTATCACTCCAGAAGAACTTCCCAACGAAAAAACTTCTCTCTCAGAATCTAAGCTAAAAAAAAGCCAGAATAGTCTCCATTATATCACTTCTCCAATGGTAGGGACTTTTTATAGGGCACCAGACCCTTCCTCCCCTCCTTTCGCTGAAGTTGGAGAAACAATAAAGAAAAACCAAACCCTCTGCATAATAGAAGCCATGAAGCTGATGAATGAAGTAGAATGCGACATTGACGGGGTCTTAGAAGAAATATTTATTAAGAACGGAAGCCCAATTGAATACGGGCAAAGACTTTTTGCTATCAAGCCTCTTTAAGTCACCCTTATGTTTTCAAAAATATTAGTAGCAAACCGCAGCGAAATTGCACTGAGAATCATCCGTTCTGCAAGAGAACTTGGAATAAAAACCGTCGCTGTTTACTCTGAACCAGACAAGAATTCGCTCCATACAATGCTTGCAGATGAAAATATCTGTATAGGCCCCGCAAAATCTTCCGAGAGCTACTTGAACATCCCAAATATTTTAAGCGCAGCTATCATAACAAAGGCTGATGCCATCCATCC
>Ga0315539_1003893_pt1 | contig 10384 bp, 8 predicted proteins | sample SalMarSW160150MG_FD_203097 | JGI IMG/M metagenome (GOLD analysis project Ga0315539, IMG submission 203097) | Salt marsh sediment microbial communities from the Plum Island Ecosystem LTER, Massachusetts, United States - Salt Marsh Sediment SW1601-150 ... | reverse complement strand
TGCGTCAAAGAATAGACCGGATTATCGAAGCCGAAGGACTGGGAGCGAGCGTTCGTGGGCCGATGCCGGCAGTGATAAGTCGAATACAGCGTTTTCACAGGATGCAAATAATTATTCAGGCCCCCCAGGCGGCGATCATCCAGCAGTTGTTTGCCGGTTTGCGGGCGGGGGGACCTATTCGGCCGACGGTCAAGGTTGCTATAGATATAGACCCTGTTAATTTATTATAGCTTGCAATTAAAGAGCTAATGTGCTATTTTACGTTTTTGCTTTGCCGGGGAGTAGCTCAGCTTGGCCAGAGCGCTGCGTTCGGGACGCAGAGGTCGCAGGTTCAAATCCTGTCTCCCCGATTACATAACCCCTTAAAATACAAGGGGTTATTTTTTTTGACAACATTTCTCATGTCGCTTATCCTACTATTGGGAACATTGATAGGAATAATATTATGAGCGTAAACCGGGAAGAAGCGGCTAAACGGTATGTGGTTCGTTTTCGCGATGTGGATGGCCGGCATCGCACGGTTACTGTGAACGCCAAGAATCTCGACAAATATGGGTTATCAATACCTACGCGAATTACGGAGCATGTTGCTAACTGCCAGTCAAATCTCAAACAGTGGGGAACTTTAACCTCACAGCGCCCTTGCCCAACCGGGAGAGAGAAGCCCCCTGGATGGCCAACTTCAAAGGGCCTTAAAAAGGATGCGTATCAAAGCGAACAGTAAAGTCTTGATCTTTGTCAGGCCAAACAAAAAGAGCTGACAACTTTCTTAAGCTGCCAGCCCTTTTAATATCTTGGCCGTCCTGTCTCTTGAGGTTTTTAAAATAAAAGCACCTCGATTTTCTATGGTCTCACTGCTCGGTTGTAGATGCGAACATCGTCAATCAGGCCGGACCAATAGGTTCCCGGTCCCATGGACGCGCCGGTGCCAATGTACAGACTGTTTTCCGAACCTTCCAGACCATCCTGTGTGTCTTCAGCCACTGCAACGCCATCAACATAAAGTGTTCTGTTAGAACCATCCCAAACGAAACCAATCCGGTGCCAGTTACCATCGGTGATGGCCGTCTCTGAGATGAGTGAGCAGCCATCCCGGCCGGCACTTTTCAGCTCGGTCATTAAGTTTCCCTCTGATGAATCCGTACAGAGCCAGTTCTCCCTACCTATTTGCGATAAAACGACCTGGCCTGGAACACCGACCCTGACCCATACAAAAACACTCAAAGCTCCCTCTGTTGTATTCCGTATGGAGTCGGTAATGACACAGTCATCTACGCCATCCAACTGCAGAGCACCGTTCACCTGCCCACCACTCGGCAGCCAGACGGGACCGCCGATGACAAAGGCATCGTTGCTACCGGCACTGTCGTAAGCGGTGGAGCCCTCCGTTTCGTCCAAAGCCCAGTGTGCTATCAGCGTGGGATCATCAAAAGGTTGTCCCCAGCAGCTCATCAGAAGCTCCAAGTCTAAAACATCTACTACTCCATCCCCGAAAAGTGGCGCTATATCGATGGTTGGGTCGTTTTGACCCCAGGACTCGATAAGTCTCAGGAGGTCTTTGATGTCCACGGTCCCATCGCCGTTGAAATCTACAACCGGTTCCGGGCCTATAGGTATAACTTCAATCCAGCGGTAGATTGCCTGGCCCCCCATAGTCCCGGCATAAGGTGTGAAATTCCCCTCGGCTGTCACATTGTCGACAATTGAGATCTGCGGGATTTCGGGCATGGGCTCGCCGGCCGGCCAGCACCATCCTTTGATCTGATCGCCGACGGCATCCACGCGGATGATCAGTTCCTGCTCATCTACATTGAATGGGAGATTCGCGCTGCTCAAAACGTAGCGATCCCTGTGCCCAATCCAGAACCGGTTGGGAGGTCTGACCTCTATCCAATAGCCACCGGTTACTCCACCCCATCGGAGAGCAAATCCCGATACCCAATCACCACTGGTGTGGTTTGAGATCCTTTTGATCTGTACCCTAACAGATACATCACGATAAATGTAGGGCGTGCCGTCCGGGTCCGCCGCCCCTGCACCGGCGACTTTGAGTCCGTCGGGCGTCAAGACGTACCCCGTGGCATCCACACCCCAAGAAGGCAGCCAGTTTACCGGTGAACCGTCTGCCGGGTCGCCATCGCTGAAATCCTCGTAGAAGCCGGGGCCTGTCGCCGTTTCAACGGCCCGGACATTCGCACAAAGGAAAAAGATAGATGCCGTGACGCCTATCAGGGACCAAATTGTTATTTGCCGTTTCATATTATTTCTCCTTTCCGGATAATTACTAAAAGATCTTTATTAATAGGAAAAATCGCAGTCTTCTTTCGGAGTTTGCGGCTGCAATTGCAAACGTTTGGATTCCATAGGCCAGGCGCCGCCCAGTAGAGGCACGACTCCCTCATCCGGGAAACCGTCGTCGTCGGAATCTTTGTCCATAATTACAGGGTCCAATACATCGATGGAATTGTAAAGCTGCCACATTCCATCTTTAAGCAAGGTGCCGTCTTCGGAAATCGTTGCCGTGCCAATCCAATACCAGACCCACTGGAGTTGTGCATGCGCGTGGTCTTCCGACATGCCCGCAGCCCCATGGCAAATGATCGTGAAGTAATACTCGTTTTCGCCTGTTTGGACGAGCTGCCCTAATGCAAGCCCGTGCACGCGAGATTCCGTCAATCCAAGCCAATCGTAGTTCACCCCGGGGTTGGGGCTCCATGCACGGTAAGCATATCTCATGCCGGTATCGTCAAGAGGCGTAATTGTTTCGGTCCATATATAGGGATTGTCCTCCGGAGAATTCTGCTGGCTGCTGATCCATATTCCCGCAATAGAATCTGTTTCAGCGTTATAGTCTTCCCATAATGGGAAACCATTCTCTGCCGCAATCAGTAAAGGAACTGCCAGAATTGACAACAGAAGGCCGTATTTCTTAACCACTACCAGGAATTTGTTCGTACGTTTCATCTTGTCATCTCACTTTCTCGTATTCATCAATACGTTTTAAGAGTTTTGTCTTTTGACTTAGTTTTGCCACGTTGGCCTGATTGTAAGTTATGTTTTCATGTTCCATCTCCTTTCCACACTATTCGGCGTGCCAAAGAGCTGCTCGATACAACAAGTTAAAAGTGCCGCAACATTCGTTAAACTCGATTATCAATTCCCTACAAGCCCTGCCGGTTCGACTGCTGAGTTTTGAACGATCCAGGCTTCTACCTTTAAATACAGCAAGAGATTCTGAATTTGCGCGCTTGATCGTTATTTTTCACGATTTTTTCTTCAAAATAGTGAGCGATGGCGATCCGGGCATAAAAAATTGTTGCAGTGCGAGCCTTTAATATGTATCATATTTTGTTGGAGGCGAGCGAGAGAAGGTGCTATGAGTATTAATGTTCGCAACCGTTGTTGTGTACTTAATGGGCATAGGCATGATTTCGCAGGGCATCAACTATGAAGAATGATGACCACACAGATATTGGCGGAGATGGACAGACATTTCTGACAACCCACTGGTCTCTGATCGAAAGCATACGCACCGAAGCTGACAGCAGCCATGCCCTTATCGGTTCACTGCTGAAGGATTACTGGAAGCCGGTATACTGTTATCTGCGTCGCCACGGGTACCAAAATGAAGAAGCCAAAGACCTGACTCAGGCCTTTTTTCACGAGATCGTCCTCGGTAATGAGCTGGTACAGCAGGCCGACCGGCGCAAAGGACGCTTTAGGTCATTCCTGCTGACAGCTTTACGCCGGTTCCTTATTAACGTAAAACATAAAGAGACTGCTCGCAAACGTGTTCCCAAAGGCAAACTTATCGCTTTGGATGTGGTTGATCCGGACGTTTTAGCAGCAGTCTCCGAAGATCTTTCTCCGGATGATTGTTTCAATTGCGCCTGGGTTTCTTCATTGCTGGAGCGGGTTTTTGAAGAAGTTGAGAACACCTGCCACCGGGACGGCAAGACCGTTTATTGGAAAGTATTTGAAGAGCGGGTCTTGCAGCCGATAATGGACCAGACCGATCCGCCCTCTGTGAAAGAAGTTTGCTCCAAATATGGTATTCCGGATGGACACAAACTTGCCAACATGATAATCACGACAAAGAGGCGGATCCGATCAGCTTTGGAAAAGCACATTCGAAAGTTAGTTGCATCGCCCGAAGAGGTAAGTGACGAATTACAGGAAATGGCGCATTTTTTCCCAGAGATAGCGCAAAATTTCAAATAGTTCCTGTATTTATTTATGAATCAGCGGAATTGCTCGCTTAGTCCGAGCAGAACCCGGTTCCGGTCAATCTGAATCATAAGACAAAAACCAAAATAGATGACAGAAGTATTTTCTTCGGGATGCTCATTTTTTCGTTAAATCATGAAAAGAAAGCCTATATCTCGCCTTAACAGGAAACAGTTGGGCCGCCTGTTCGCCACGATCACCGACAAGGACGACTCCGTCATCGACGGATCCTGTGACCAGGCCATCAGACAGGCAGAATCAAGGGAGCAGAGTAATACGCCGGACGGGACATCCGGATCTGTCGAAACGACCCGCTCCGGAGCACCCCTCCCGGAACAGCCAGAGACCTGGATCGGCCGCTACAAGCTTCTCAAAGTCCTGGGTGAAGGGGGCATGGGAATCGTATACCTGGCCGAGCAAGAGCAGCCCATGAAGCGCCAAGTAGCCCTCAAGGTCGTCAAGCCCGGCATGGACAGTAAACGGGTGATCGCCCGCTTCGAGAGCGAGCGGCAGGCCCTGGCACTTCTAAATCATCCAAGTATTGCACATGTCTATGATGCGGGAACGACCGAAGGAGGCAGGCCGTATTTTGTGATGGAGCTCGTTACGGGAGTATCCATTACCGATTACTGCGACCAGCATAAGCTGACGATCGAAGAAAGGCTTGAACTGTTCTTACTGGTTTGTGATGCTGTGCAACATGCACATCAGAAGGGAATCATTCATCGTGATATCAAGCCATCCAATATTCTGATTTCGCTGGGGGATGACAACGCGGTACCCAAGATCATCGATTTCGGCATTGCCAAGGCATTAACAAGCCCACTGACCGAACGGACTCTTTATACCGAGCAGGGAGAGTTTGTGGGGACGCCGGAGTATATGAGTCCTGAGCAAGCGAAGATGACCCTCGAGGATTTGGATACGCGCACGGATATCTACTCACTCGGTGTTGTGTTATATAAGTTACTGACCGGTGTGCTTCCGTTCAATGCAAAGACCTTGAGGGAAGGCGGTATTGAGCATATCCGCCATGTGATCCGTGAGGAAGATCCCAAGACCCCAAGCACCCGGCTGCGTACTGTCTCCGGAGAAGAGTCAACGAAATTGGCGGAGCTACGCCGGATGGATGTTCGGACGCTCAGGCAAAAGCTGCACGACGACCTGGACTGGATCACGCTCAAAGCGATGGAAAAGGATCCGAACCGGCGTTATCCTACCGCCCACGCCCTGGCAGAAGACATTCGGCGACATCTCAATCATGAGCCCGTTACGGCCGGCTCACCGACAATAATATACTGTCTAAGGAAATTCGTCCGCCGGAACCGAACGCAGGTTATTGCCGGGGCGTGCGTTGTGGTTGTCGTTTTGATGGGTCTGTTGAGCGTCAAGCTGTACAAACAGAACATGGCCGGCAAAAGGAAGCTTGCCGAGGAAAAAAGCAATCTTGCGTTTCAGAAGGCCGAGACAATGCTATCTTCTGCCGAGGCGTACTATGGCGAAGGACAGTACGAACAGGCTCTTGAGCAAACCGCATTGTTGCTTGAGCTTGTGCCCGATCATCTAAACGGTCGATTGCTTGCGGCCCGTATTCTGACCAATATGGGCAGGACGGAAGAGGCCTTTCAAATACTCGAACGACTTGAAGCCGAGCATCCCGAGGAAGGGGCCGTGTACGAGCTTCTGGCAATGTTGTACATCAAGCTTGGTAATGAGGCGCTTGCCGCGAGGTATCGTACGTTGGCAGAGAAATACCCACCCAAAACTGTTGAAGCATTCATAGTGCGGGCTCGGACGGCCGAGACACTCGACGACATGGTCGGAATGTTATCGGAGGCCCTGAACCTGGACCGCCAGCACTATGCAGCGAGAAAGACGCGTGCTTTGACTTATTTTGCGCTTGGTGACTACGAGAATATGGAGAGGGACGCCGACAAGATGACATTTGTGCAGCCGGAGAATCCTTCGGGCTACGCTCTGCTGGCTGTCGCGCTTCGCCAGATGGGGCGTTACAGTGAAGCGATTGAGAATCACAATCGCGCCATCGAACTGGCGGGCGACACTTATCCCGATATAACAGAACTTTACGATCAGCGGCGCAAGACCCATTTTAGTATGGGCAATTATGAACAGGCGCTGGCCGATGCGAAAGAGTGCCTCGAAAGGCGGCCGGATGCAGCCAGCTATAAATGTGGACTTCTTGGTGCCCTGATTGCACTGGGCAGGTATAGTGAGGCTGACGCAGAAAGTGCTACACCACCCGGGGTACTCGCGTATTACTTCGTCCCACGGTTGGCGAAGTATGTGGCCGATTGTCTCGAATCCGGCCGAGAACTCTCGCTGCCGGATCGCACCGAAAGCGGCCCTACTGCGAGGCTCTTACGCGTAACCCACCGCGGTTATCAAGAGCTCTACTCAAAGGCTCGCAGACTGGTTCCGAATGGTGCAGCCGCGGATTACTCACCGGACGGCCGGAAGATGGTCTATGCCCGATTTAATCCTGAAAAGATATGGCAACACGAGACTCCCCTCACCCATCCCCTAAAGCCCGGATCAAAGGGGATTGACATTATCGAGGATCTGGAACGGGGTACAACTCGATCTGTCGTGAGTTTTGGCCATTTTCCCAGGTGGTCGCCGGACGGTAAGTACATTGCCTTTGTCAAGTCACCCTTTTCATTCCGGTCGGCTTTCGAGCAGATATATATCGTTCCGGCAGCCGGTGGCAAGCCATGGCACCTCGGCAAAGGAGTGCTTCTGGGCTGGTCGAGGGATTCAAAGCATGTGTATTACCATCGTTACCTTGAGGACTGGTTCATCTACAAGAAGGTTTTCGACGATCCCCAGGCCAAGCCTGAACGGATTATTTATAGCCCTTCATATTTTCCCGCTATATCCCCGGATGAAAAATACATCGCCTATGAACACAGGGGCGAAATCCTGATCACTAATTTGGAGACTCGAGAAACAGTCGCGACCTGGAGGCTGCCGATTCTTCCGGTTTACTACGAGGCTGCATGGAGGCGGCCGATGCAGACCGACTATGAACCAATCCCTATCGAATGGTCCCCGACAGGACGCGAGTTGAGCATTGGTTCGGAATTGACGCCTTTTGGCTTCTGGATCTTCGATCTGGAGACGAAGACGGCTTCCCGGGTCCTTTCAGGAACGGTCATATGGGGACGCTGGTCCCGGGATGGGAAAAAGATGATGTTGGTTGTTGGAAATCCAATGTGGGAAATCTGGGAGGCGGATATCGACCCGAACCGGCCGACGATTGAATCACTGGGTCCTGCCCTGACCAAACAAGAGCACTGTCGGGTCATGATCTCCGATATGGAAGACTGGCTCGTAGGCTGGTCGGAAAGAGTGCGTACTACGCTCTCCGGGCGTTTGTCAGCCTTTTGCCACGCCGGTCTTGGGCAGGAGGACGAGACTGTTGAAGGCCTCGATAAGTGGCTCAGGAGCCTGTCCACGTGGCCGGAAACGCAGCCACCAACGTACTGGCAGATGGCCAATTGTGTACTCGACTGTTACGACCCAGGAACTGATGATGGGAACGCAGCACTTAGCCTGGCCGCCAAGGTGGCTGAACTTGCGCAGGATTCATGGGCGGGCGAGGTCCTGGCGGGCATGGCGCACTATCGGGCCGGGGCTTACGAAGATGCCATGGCCCACCTGGAACACGCCGAGCAGTTGCGGGGCCAAAGCGGTGCCGACCTGTACCCCGACCAGGTGGCATATACTGCGATGACGTTATACCGGTTAGGTCGCAGGCAGGAAGCTGAAGAAGCTCTCGACAGACTTCGCACAATGTTCCTGCACAATACCAGTCACGATAACTTCCAGCCTTTGGTACAGGCCGAGAAGGTTTTTACGGAGGAGAACCGGCTGCTCCCGGCTGTGTGGGACCATATTGAGCAGGGCTATCTGGATAAGGCCTTGGAACTCCTGATCGCAGCAAGAGAATCGGTGCAGCCATCTGACTCTGAAGTCGATGCAGGCACGATGAGCGCCCAGAGACAACTGGCCCTGCGGTTTGCCGCGCGGGGGCAAGGGTATGAGCAGCGGGGCGAATACAGCAGAGCCGCCAACGAGTTTGAATCAGCGGCCGCGGCCGCTCCGTGGCACGCCGAGATGTTGAATCTACTGGCCCGGTTCCAGGCAACATGTTCTGAGGCGGAGTTTCGTGATGGGGCCAAGGCGGTCGAGAACGCCACGAAGGCGTGTGAGCTTAGCAATTGGGGCAATTACAACTACATCGATACGCTGGCGGCGGCCTTTGCCCAGGCGGGCCGGTTCGAGCAAGCAGTGAAATGGCAGAGCCAGGCCATAACAAAACTGCCCGAAGATATACGGCCCGGCTTGCGAGTGCAATTTCAAGCGAAGCTGCAACTGTACCAGGAAGGTCAATCGTATCACGGACAATATTTGCTTGCCGGAAAACTCATAGCATGGTACAGCTTTGACGATATCAGCGGCAATACAGTGCCCGATTCGTCTGGAAATAAAATAGACGGAACGTTCATCGGCGATGCACTGGTGGTTGACGATCCGGTAAGGGGTAAAGTGCTTGAACTGGACGGAGACGGTGACTGGGTGGATTGCGGGAATGATTCGCTTTTCAATATTGCAGAGGAGATTACCATCTCAGGATGGATAAAAGTAATTAAATACACCCGGCCCTGGGAAACGGTTATTTCCAAGGGAACCAGTTGGACGCTGCAAAGAGATGGATTTACAAACACTTTGAAGTTTGACTGCGGTGTGAACGTGTCCGGCGACTTCGGTGTAAGCAGCGGCGTACCAGGCAGGAAGAATGTCAACGACGGCCGCTGGCATCATATCACGGGAGTGTATGACGGCCTGACAACGACATTATACGTGGACGGCCGGCCCGATGTCTCGGCCGGAACATCAGGCCGAATAGAGTCAAACAGCTCGGATGTGTGGATCGGCTCGAACGCAGAACGCAGCGAACGCACATGGAACGGCCGAATAGACGATGTCCGCATCTACAGCTACGCTCTGACAGCCGCGGAGGTTAAAGGTCTTTACGAAGGCAGAGAGTCGCTAAAAGATGAGCATTGACCGGGACAAAGCAAGCCTAATGATCCGCTACACCATCAGGCCAGCTTCCGAGAATGCATCGGTTCTTGTTGTATCATCAAGTCGCGTCTCCTTCCCGTACCGCTGGGCCGATATAAGGACAGCATATGACATACGTACCGATGTCGCTAATCTTTTTTCACCGCAGCCTTTTTTGGTTGCGGTTTTTTTCAAAAGTTAGTGGTAGCTATAAAATTCTGTTTTTTTGTGTTTTTCATCCCTTGTTTTATTCGTGCAATTAAGAGAATATAATTATCATAGCAAAATAGTGTGGCAAGCTGGTTTAACCCATTGAAGGAATAATAGCAAATGGCTGAAAGCCGACAAATCATTCATGTTGATATGGATGCCTTCTATGCCTCGGTAGAACAGATTGATGATCCTGATCTGATTGAAAAGGCTGTAATTGTCGGCGGTGATCCCAAACAACGAGGGGTGGTTAGCGCAGCATCATATGAAGCGCATAACTTTGGAGTTCACAGTGCAATGCCTATGTCGAAGGCAATCAGATTATGTCCCAATGTGATAGTATTACCCGTTCGAATGAAACGATATGTTGAACTTTCACAGCAGATTCACGCCATTTTCGAAAAGTTTACACCGCAAATTGAGCCGATATCTCTTGATGAAGCATTTCTGGATGTTACGGAAAGCCTTCAATTATTCGGCAGTGCAGAAAAGATTGGATAAGGCCTTTGACAGGATTAGAGACAAATTTGGACACGATGCTCTTAGAAGAGGAAAATAACCGCTTTCAACACGTCTTAGCGATGGCCATATGTAACAGATGTCTGGATTTGCTCACCCTTATTTTTGGCTTGAAAACGCTGCTTTTTGCGCATCGGATTGTCCTTCCTGACATATGTCTCACCGGTCATGTGTGTTATGATATGTGAAAAATATGTTATCAGGAAGGAGTCTTTTATGGGAATACGAAACAAGAAGCAAGAAACGCTTCGACGCCTGGATTCAAAGACTCTTGATGCCAGATTTCTCAATGAGATCCGGAACGGGCTTAACTGTTCACCGTTCGAAGCAGAGGCGGTGC
>Ga0315539_1003889_pt1 | contig 10390 bp, 18 predicted proteins | sample SalMarSW160150MG_FD_203097 | JGI IMG/M metagenome (GOLD analysis project Ga0315539, IMG submission 203097) | Salt marsh sediment microbial communities from the Plum Island Ecosystem LTER, Massachusetts, United States - Salt Marsh Sediment SW1601-150 ... | reverse complement strand
GATCGACTGGTATCAATCCGGATCGACTGGTATCAATCCGGATCGACTGGTATCAATCCGGATCGACTGGTATCAATCCGGATCGACTGGTATCAATCCGGATCGACTGGTATCAATCTTCATTCCAGATCTCAATTATCTCGAGCTTCAGCGCGATGATTTCACCCGCGAGCTCAATCCTTGTCAGGACATCCAGTTCTTCACTCCGGCATGTCTCGATCTTGGATATTCTGTCTTCCAGAAGTTTGACTCTCAACTGCTTAAGCCCAATTCCTGGATGCTGAAGACTCTCGATTCGACTATCCAGCTCCTTAATCGTCTCAAAGGCCGCAGCCAACTCAAATTCTAGCGAACCAATCTTGGAGTCAAGGACTTCCTGGCACTTGTTGATGTCTTGCCTAAGACGATTGAAATCACCCGGCGCAGCGCAGGAAATAATGAGGGACACAATAAAGAGGAAAAAAAGCACTGGTATCCATTTTCTCACGAGAGACCCCCCCCCGTTCAAATTGTTTAGTTCGATCTCTACTGACTATTGAAGGTAATGGTCAATCTTTTTTTTGAGGGTGGGGGGGGCCTAGTTTGAAATACTGGTAGTCTTCGCTTCCTCCCACACCTATCTCTCTCTCGAAGATATCTCGAAAGAAGCTAAGACGGGGTAGGAGCTCTCGGCAGCTACAATTTGAACGCGGGGACCGGACGCTTGGGCTCAGAAGTGGGAGAGTGGGCTGGAGAAGAGCCATAGACCTGAAAAAGGGAGGAGCGTGGAAAGAAGACGGGAATGAGGGCGGGGAGGGGGAAGTCCACATTTATTAAGAAGTTAAGAGAGTGGGAGGAGAGGGCAGACCAAGAAGGCGGAGGAGAAAAAGAGTGCCTGGGGAGAGAAGGAAACCGAAACAGCGCCCAGCATGACGACAGAGGTTGACATGCATGAGAAGCCGGCACATGACGAACTACCCTCGCGTCACTCATAGGCAAGGGGGAGAAGTAAAGCACACTGAAGGACAGAGGTACTGACTGTAGATAGACTGCCAACAGCCGGACCACACGAAGGCCGGCAGCCTCAAACAATCCTGAATGGAAAAGCGAAACTGGGACCCGGTGGAGAGGGGATGATATGTCTGAGGTGTGTATGATATCACCCTAGAATGCATAATCCAAAAGGCCAAACTACCAAACTGAGGTAGGGGGGGGGGCTTTTCTCACGATTCTCCAGCTGACCTCTCCAGGAGCGGAGCAGGAGGGCGAAGCTGGCAGGTCCTGGCATAGCCGGGAACAGAGGTCAGGGGCTCGTTGTCACTCGCCTGAGGGGAAAGGCAGAATAGGCGATGCTTATGGATGCCTGAGCGGGGAAGGAAGCGCTCGCTAGCCCGCTGGGGCGGGCAGGCTACGCTCGCTTAGGAAGGACCCGCTCGTGTGCAAGCCCTTCGGGCTGCACTCACTGAGACGGTCGCTAGGGCGACCTCCGGACACTAAGCTTGAGGGAGCCCAAAAAAGAAAAGATAGGCTCCCTCAAACAAAGTGTCCGCTAGAATGGAGGCGAACACTGTGGTTGTTCTAGCCCCGGTGTTTACCCCGCTTTGTTCTCGCTGGGGCTCGAAGTCGCGGGGCCGCGGGCAAGACGCAAATTGATATTTGTTTCGAGAGGACCACCCCACCCACCCCGCTTAAGGATTCAATTTGACGCTCGCCAAGAGCTCGCTCTTTGCCCGCTAAACACCTATGCATCACGCACGCGACTGGGCCTAAATTGAACCCAGGGCAGGGTACCACAAGCGGTCAGGCGTCAAGACCCTTCGGCGAGAAAAAAATGACACAAGTGGCACTAAGCTCAACCGGCGAGGAAGAAAACTACACCTCGCCTCTGAGCAAAGTGCCACTAGCATCTTTTTTTGTCTTGACCCCTTGACCTACCGCACCACTTCGTTCGACCACGACCCCGTAAGGCTCTCAGGGCGAGTTTACCAAGCAGTAGGACGAGTAGTCGTTGAACTCGCCCTAAGAGTCAACGGGGTCGGGCCGTGCGCTTGTGAGACAAGGCAGTCGGGTTCAATTTAGGAAGCGCGGTCAAGAAAGATTAACTTGAAAGGAGGTGATTCAGATGCACATACCAAAATCAGTGGAGCTCGAACTGAATGAGCTTGAGCTTCCAATCAGCATCCAGGAGGAAGCCGGCCTGACAGATGATCAGCTGGAAATACTGCTGACCTTTGCCGAGGCCACAAACTGACTCACTTAAGGCAGCTCCGGTCAGCGCAGTCGGAGCTGCCAAAACAATCTTCGGCTTTAACCTATAAAAGGGAGGTAACTATCATGACAAAATTCACAATCAACATTTGGACTGACGGATCCTGCAGGGGAAATCCGGGTCCAGCAGGCTGTGGGGTCATCCTGGAATACAAAGATTCCAGAAGGGAGATCTCGAAATCAATCGGGCTTGCCACCAACAACATCGCCGAGATCTCAGCAGTCGTTCTTGGTTTCGAAGCTTTACATCATCCTGAGAGATGCGATGTTACTCTCCATACTGACAGCCAGCTTGTCGAGGGACTGCTCATCAGAGGCTGGAAAGCCAAAAAGAATACAGAGCTCGTCAAGCTTATGCGCTCACTTGCTGAGAAACCCAACTCACTGAACGTGGTAAAGATCAGCGCTCATAACGGGAATCCGAACAACGAACGCTGCGATGAGCTGGCTAAACTGGCAACGGAGCGTGCATAACCAGCTTGAGCGACCGTGACCATCACGGTTGCGGTCACAATTTAAACCTGCAGCTGTAGCTGCATAAAGGAGGTTTACATCATGAGCCAATCAATCAACTGCAAGCTCGAGGAAACCTGCGAGCTCGATGCAAGTATTCGCAGGCCAGAGGATCCCCGGAGACTTGAGACTCTCCAAGAGGCCGTCGCTCCAGGATTCGAGGACGTGGAATCCGGAGGCAGAATCTTCCAGTACTACCCTAAGGGAATGCCGATTCTTCCAATTCCGGAACCAGGACTCAAAACTAACCTCTCAAAGTCCGATCCCTTCCCTCCCCACCGCCCTCGTCTTACCCAGCTCGACCGATTTGAATACGAGGCCTGCGACCTGGTCGGAGCCAAAATCCTCATGCCTCATGAGAACAAGGATATCCCTCGCCACATGACCCAGCAGTTTATCTCCAAACTCGCTGGATGCTCACAGGATGACGCCAGGAGACTCCTTGATTGTTTCATAGTCCTCGAGGCTACTGAGAAAATGGTCAAGACATTCTGTTCAATGGCTCGGGAGCGCAGCACCGACGCCATAGTCGATTTTCTGTGGCGCTACGTCATCGGTGTAGTGGAAGCAGAAGCGACCTCCGATGCCATGCCCCCATTCGAGTACAAGGACTCAGAGGTGCTTCCTCTTGAAATGGTGCCGGCCTGGGCTCGTGGCAGCCACCTTACTCTGGATACTCTTTTCCCAGAGAAGACTGAGCCGATTGAATTCATCCGTCATGGCTATGGAGACGATGGTGAGATCATCTCTGATATTCACTATGAATGGAATCCTGGAAATGAGCTCGACTGGGAGCCGGAGGAAACCGAGCGAATCTCGGCTCCGAGCACGATTGCCTATCACATATTCGAGGATGGCAATCGACGTCAAGTTCTTCTCCAAGATCTCCAGAATGAGCTTTCCGATGAACGATACTGGGAGATCGCAGATCTGCCGGTCGATGACCTCGAGGCGCTCTACCTAAAACACTGTGGGTGGATGGCCCGGCAGCCGAAGGAGTACTGCCTGATCATCAAGGCAGTTCGACATGCCGAGAACCTCACGGAACTCGGTGCTCGAGGTAAGAACGCCTACGCCTTAAAGGCGCTTACCCGGGACCAGCGATCGGTGCTCTGGACCGAGTACCACCAACGCCGCCATCAGCTCGAGCGAGCAATACCCAAGAATATCACCACTCTGGCTATCATGAAACGGATCGAGGCTGGAGTGGATCTTCCTGGGCTGGGCCGTCTGATCTACAAGGCCCAGAACGGAGAGCTCAAGGTGCGAGCCCTGCCATCCAAGGATGAGTTCAGGCTCATCTGGAAGGCATGGAAGAAAGCCAGGTTGCCCCAGCTGCTGAAGCCGATTAAACGGGAGATTCAGGAACTACGGGCTCAGCTGAAAGAGCTGGCCTGACGATTATACAGGGTGAGGGAGTCGAAGGACTCTCTCGCCCTTTTTTTTAGACGCGGAGGAAGGACAGACCCGAGCGACGGCCGTCTTTCCGGGGACCAACCATTAACTCGAGAGGAGATAATCACCATGTCAAACGAGCCGCAGAAAATCCCAGTTCTCTCCAACGTCGGCGCTATCCGGGACTTCTTTAAAGCTTCTGGCAAACCCATCGATCTCGAGGAAATCAAGGCCCTAGATTCAGAGGATCGCAAAGAGCTGGGCCAGCTTTGCCGGGAAGCTCTTGCCGAGAAGAAATAATCACAGGCGATGGAATTTAACTTCCGGGTTTCCTCCTTCTTTACCGAAAGTGATTCCATCGCCTTTTTTCCGCGAACCTAAACTCTGGAGGTAATCCCATGAAATGCAGACACTGCGGGAGCACAAATCTAAAGGTCGTAGAATCCGGGCCCCATCAAAAACTGGTATGCGGAGACTGTTTAAAATTCCAGAAGTTTCTGAGCAAGGCTGAAGCGAAGACATTTCTGCAGCTGCAAAAACCCGTCCAGTCCAAGCTCGCCCAACTCACCGAAATCGTCAAACAGCAGCAAAAAGTGCTAGCGGATGCTGAGAGACAACTCGTTAACGAGCAATACCATCTGGTCTCAGAAGCCCTCTTGAAAGCTGAGAGAGCGATCCCAAAAATGTACCACCTTGACATCGGAGATTGGGATTGCCCGACCAGCCCGATCGGTGTCTGCGTCTACGATACATCCGAGGATCCCGCATGTGATGAATGTCTATTCTGCGGAATTCCAAATGAGAGGACATAACTTCCAGCACGCCCTTAACCCTCTCCACATCTATTGCCGCTTGCGGAGAATCCTGCCCAAGCGAATTGCGAAGCTCCTTGTGAGGGAGTATGAAAACACCATCCTTCAACATCTAAAACTATACCGGAGGTAACCAATGAGAATTCGCTGTCATATCTTTGGCTGCTGCCTAAGGCAAGACGCGCTTGAATGCTTTAGGTGCGGCGCCGAGCTATATGATCCAAGCTTTATTGAGAAAACGAACGTTGTGATACACACCTGGTGGCACATTAAACTAACCACCACCGCACTACTCCGCGACCTCCGCGACCTCCGCGCCAAATTTCATTGCAAAGAGTGCGGGAAACTCCTGGTCTTTAAATCAATTAATGGCTTTTGCTCGAGGAAGTGTAAGGACACTTATATCCCTTTCTAAGGAGGACCTATGAAAAAAATCATCAGACGCCTGCTTTTTGAAGCATACCGGAGAAATGAGCAAGCGAAGGCAAAAAATGACGACAAAATACATCAGCCAATTGAAAACCGCTGGCTTGGCCTCGGGACTGCTGCTGCATATCGCGAAGGAATCGACGCCGGCCTTTTCGTCTTTCATGATGGAAGAACTCCTCCTCCTAGATGCATGGGATGGCTCGTCCTAACAAAAGCAGGCATAACGGCGATGAATAGCATGGAGGATGAGTTCAAAGAGATTCTCAAAAGAATGAAAGCTCAGGGATATGACTCCACACTGCACGCAAATTACATGCTAGCAGGTGGTTTAGCCAAGAGGTAAAAAATGCTCGACTACCTGGAAATTACAAAGTATATGACCGGCAAAATCAAGAGAGTGCTCTCGATTGTGCTCACCTATCTCTTCATCGTGAGCACAGCCACGTTCGCCTGCTTCATCCTGGAGGAAAGTGGCCAAGTCTTCATCTGGAGCACGTGGCCGGCCAAAGACGTCGGTCGATGGGACCTGGTCAAGAACGGCCTCGAGGGAATGAAAAAATCCAGGCAGACTCTAAACCTCATCAACTATAGCCTCGGATGGCTGAATCCACTTGCGTTTCTCTCCTATAGGGCATTTGCAAACTCGGTAAATTCCTATGAAGACGCTCTCATGGCCAACATACTTGCAAAATTCCCAGCGGCTTACCTCGAAGAAGAAATTGAGTTCGAGTTCACCGCCACACAAATGATGAAGGACAAAAACGGCATACGGCTTCTTGGCGGAGGAATCGTGGTCTGGGTTAACCAAGAGGTAAGACCGGGAAAATTCCAGGTCAAGGCCAAGGTTGAACTAAGAAACAATGTTCCATCGATTGTAGCGAGTAAGATAAACAGGAGGTAGATCATGAACTTAGCAATTATCACAGGCAATCTGGGTAGGGACCCGGAATTAAGGTACGCGCCATCCGGATCAGCAGTGGCCTCCATATCAGTTGCCACCAACGAACGCTGGACCGACAAAGATGGTGAAAAGCAAGAGCACACGGAATGGCATCGAGTCGTGTGCTGGGAAAAACTTGCTGAAAACGTCGCCGAGTATCTCCACAAAGGCAGCAAGGTCTTGGTAAAGGGAAGGCTCCGTACCAGAAGTTGGGAAGATAGTAACGGCGTACAAAGATACGTCACGGAGATCATCGCCAACAACGTGGAATTCCTCGATAGAAACGGTGGATCCAAAGCGCCGCCGCCGGGAGAGGAGGACGGTGGGTATGTCCCTTCAGATGTTCCTGATGACGACATCCCCTTCTAAAATGGAACTCCAAATAATCTTGACCAAACCCTAACTCAATGCTATAATGAAATACTCAAAATCACGGGGACTCACACGCCGGTTACCATTCTACTTTGTCATTTTTGTCATCGTCATAGTCCCCAAGTTTTCAAAGCAAGAATCAAGACCAAAGCTCGACCTATCCGAGTTTACTATGGCTCAGTTCCTAGATGCAAGGGCTGCCCCCGATCCAGGGAAGTATTTTATATATCTCTCCCCGGCAGGATCGGTTTACTTCGGCAAGGTAAGGTGGATCGAAGAAACCTCGGAGAAGTTCAAGGTGGTGCTCTTGGAGCTAGATCCAGAGAACGTAATCTGGTGCAAGCTCAACGAGGGCATCTGGGCCGATTTTGATCAACTGCTGCTCTCCAGTGAATGATGAACAATAACGCGAGCGAAGCGTTAAGGAGACCGCCGTCCAGTTATATCTTGGACGGCGGCCAAATTTAAACAAACCAACACCAATTTAATCCGCCTGAGGGAAAAATGAACATGCTACTCATCGACATAGATTACTCCAAACTTCCGCCATCTCTTCGAGCAGGCACCAAGCGTTACATCGAGCAAGGAATCCTCCCGGGTGGCTTTCTGAGGGCGGTAATTCAAAACAACCTTCTTGAATCATTCATCCAGGCCGATGGTGCTAACATCCTGCTCATGAAAGACATTGTCTCTTTTTGGTACAACAAAGCTCCTAACGCATGCTGGGGAAGCAAAGAGAAAATGAAGGAGTGGGCCAAAACAGGAGGGTTTTTTGGAAAAAAGACTGCGAATCAAACAGATGAAAAACACTAACGTCTGTCTGTTTGGAATCAAGGATCCACACTCAGGTGCTCCTGAAATAGGTGGGGAGAGGAGGTGAATTGCATGCGTAATCACAAACTTCCCATCATCATAATGGGAATCATCGCGATACTGGTTTGTGCACTTGCTTCCATGGCCACGGCAGAGGATCAGGTCCTCACAGCCACGGTGCAGAGCGTGATGAGCTCTACCACAAAGACCGGTGATTCATACGTCCGGATCATAGTGGCTGAGACCAAAACGCTTCAAGGGACCGAGTACACGGCTGGTGTCCCGGTGATGGCGTTCCGAGACCTGGCCTCGCGAGGTGGTAAATTCTCCGAAGGCGACGAGCTTAGGGCGATTGTCTCTCCCAGAACTTTCGAGGGAAAAGACAGCTACCTCGTAAGAGCCTGGCTCAATTAGCCGTTAACCTGGGTTAAAGGAGGGGGCTCAGAACAGAGGGCCCTCTCCCCATCTTCAAAAGGAGAATATGCAAATAACAGAAATCACAGTCTCGGTCAAAAAAACCTGGGGCAGAGGAAAGGATCGATTCAGGAGCAAATCCTGGGATGGTGGAGAGATTATACTCTCGAGCACGGCCTCTCTTAACCCAACGGAAAACCCAGCTGAGTGCCGGCGAAAGCTCTTTACCGATCAGCGAAATCAAATCAGCGACAGCATGAAGCAAAACAATATCTTGGAAAAATGATGCTTATCCCCAGAGAATATAGATATCCAATCTACTATGTCGGCTCAGCCTTCACATGGGATGGGATGAACTCAAAAATAGACCACGACTCCACTGGCGGCGACATAATGTTTAAAACCGATCCTGGAATCCACGGAGCACTTGAACACGCTCAATTCATGTGGGAGAATTACTTTGTACACCAAAAACCCCGTTTCACGAAGGAAGATAAAGGAAACTACCTCGAGAGAAACGTGCAGCTTATAAGGCACTTTGTCGAATTCCGGGGTTATGAAACTTGGTGTCTTCTCTGGTTTCAGCACTACACTCTTAATATCCATCTTTCAGATGAAGAACTTCTTCTTAGTTTTGAGATGTTCGTAAGAAAAAAGGAACCTCTTCAACGAAACCTGGACGTTCCATTAAAATATCGAGATCCAACTATTGGGACCTACTGCCTTATGGGCGCTGAGGACAGGTGGCGCTGGAAGGGACCGTGCAGATGTGAGTATTGTCGAGCACAGGGAGTAGTGAGGATAGATCACTAATGGATCCCGAAGTTAAATCCTCCATCATGATCACCTATGATGGGAATCAATACGAAGTCGAATATATCTATTACTCAATCTCTCCCGACGACTTCGAGGTACGGAAGATATATGATGCCTCCGCCTGTCCTGTCAACGCCGAACTTTATAGAGAAATCGAATTGTACTGCCAGAGCAGGCTCCTCGAGGAAATCCGGGAGGAATTGATGACGAGAGCGGAATGACATAGGAGTAGAATATGAAAGAAGCAATACATCTCCGGTTCGAGCCATCAACCGGTCACCAACAGATTACCATTTTCTGCGATGGCGCAAACTGCGGAACACTCACCATGAAACCTGAGGAAGCAACCTGGTTTAGCCATGTTTGCATGAAAGGTTGCGCCTCTCTCAATCTGACCTGGAATGCATCAGGAAACCCAATTGAGCCCGACCCTTACAAAATAAATCTGTTCGCAATAAATCACTCTCCAAGGAGGGAACCATGAACACAGCCTATGAGAGGGCCTTCGAGAAGCTTAAAGATAAATATTGGAAGGACATAAAAAATCTTGTCCTTCATAAAGAACTCTTCGAAATCGCCGAAGAGCATGGAGAAAAATTCTCAGAGATCCATGAATGGAAAGAGGGTGCGCGCTTCTCGCTGGTTCGTCTCGGCTCGGCGGTGTTTGGCGGTGTTGTCTTGGACCTATATCTCGCAGAAGAAGATCCAGCGAAATACGCCGACCCCTTTATCGAAAACCTGATTCGCGACAAGCGCCTCGATCTGAGAAAAGCCCCACCAAAGATCCTCGAAGATACCAGCTCAGCTACCTGGGAATTCATGCCCCACGGATCAAAGCGTTACTACCCATGCCTCAGAGTCACAGTCAATTATAGCTATTCCAACTCCTGCAAACTCATTCCAAGCGGCCGCTTCACTAAACCTGAAGAAATCAAAATCATGGTCTGCTCATAGGATGAATATGCCAATCTTAAAATCTACTCCAACACTTGAAAAATTTCGCACCATGATCAAAACCAGCATCTGCCGGTGGTGCAAAACAGATCTCAAAGATCAGGTGCTCAGAATTCAACGCTCAGGCATCGGCTATAAACTAGAAAAACGCCAGGGACTCTGGAGAATCTATATCAAATGTCCAACCTGTCATTACGAATGGGACCTCGCAAAGCTCGGCGGGCCAAAGCCCCTGATAGAACAAACCCACAGTATATATAAAGGAAAGAAAAATTCACTTTGAGGAGCCTCGCGTTATTCTGTATATTTCTCTAGAAAAAAAAAGTTTACTTTTTTTTCGGCTGTATAAGGGGTGAATTTAGGGGGATGGTATGGACAAAGCATTAGATACGATTGAATACCACGGCTTTAAAATTAAAATCTATCCTGACGAGATCGTGGATAATCCTAGAGACTGGGAGAACCTCCACACCATGACGTGTTTTCATCGGAGATACGTTCTTGGCGATAAACACGATCTCAAAACAGGCATGTTCAGTAGCTGGAAGGAAATCAAGAACCATCTCATTAAAAATGAAAACGCCCGTATTATCCAACCTCTCTACATGTTCGATCACAGCGGGCTTGTGATCCAAATGCACGGGTTTGAAACCGTTGACCCACAGGGCTGGGACTGGGGACAGAT
>Ga0315539_1003885_pt1 | contig 10400 bp, 7 predicted proteins | sample SalMarSW160150MG_FD_203097 | JGI IMG/M metagenome (GOLD analysis project Ga0315539, IMG submission 203097) | Salt marsh sediment microbial communities from the Plum Island Ecosystem LTER, Massachusetts, United States - Salt Marsh Sediment SW1601-150 ... | reverse complement strand
AGAATAGCTGCGGCGGGAGCTTCGTAGACTTCGCGAGATTTTATCCCGACCAAGCGGTTCTCTATCATATCGAGTCTGCCGATGCCGTTTGCGCCGCCTATTTCATTAAGACGGTCAATCAATTGAACACCCGGTAGTTTCTTTCCATTCAATACTACAGGAACACCATTTTTAAATTCAATTGTCACAACGGTCGATTCATCCGGTGCAAGATTGGGCGGTACGGTACGCTGGTATGCATCGGCGGGCGGGAGAACCATCGGATCCTCCAGCACGCCGCATTCAATAGCGGTGCCCCAAAGATTCTCGTCGATTGAATATGGACTCTTTTTTGTAGCCGCAACAGGAATGCCGTGTTTTTCACAATAAGCAATTTCTTCCTGACGTGATTTAAATTCCCATTCGCGTACAGGAGCCAGCACTTTTAGCTGCGGAGCAAGCGCTGTTACCGATACTTCAAACCTGACCTGATCGTTTCCTTTTCCCGTGCAGCCATGCGCAACTGCCGTGCATCTTTCTTTTAAAGCGACTTCAACCAAAGATTTTGCCAGCAAAGGCCTTCCGATCGCGGTTGCCATAGGGTAGTTGTGTTCATACAAAGCACCCGCTTTTAGTGCAGGGAAGATGTAATATTCCACAAATTCCTGACGAAGGTCCTGCATATATGCCTTTTTCGCACCGGTTTTTAAAGCTTTCTCTTTTACTCCGATTAACTCTTTTTTCTGTCCTAGGTTTCCCGTGACAGTTATAATCTCTGCGTTGTATTTTTCCTGAAGCCATTTCACAATCACCGAGGTATCCAAACCGCCGGAATATGCGACGGCAATGCGTTCCTTTTTCACGTGTTACTCCTCATTATTATTTTCATGATTTTCCAATTCTCCTTCTCAACTCATCAACTCAAAGACTTATTGACTCAAAGACTCAACTACTCAATCTCTTCTTTATTTTATCCAAATCAATGTAATTCCGGAATTTCCTGATCCGATGTCCGGATCGGATATTTGTCCGCATTCTTTTCGCATCTTGATCGTTTTTGCATCAAACATCGTATACTCTTCTCCGGGAATAACTGCCGATATCTTTGTCCGGTTTCGATATGCCCAATTGCGGACAACCTCCTTTAATACGCCGGGCCGTTCATCACTGCCGTATCCGTGCACTATTTTCAATACGCATTGTTCACTTGACAAACGGCCGTTTTGTAGTTCGTTATCCAATAATAATTCAGCATCATCCGATTTCATCGGCGGATGGGCAATGTCAATTGTGCGAATATACATTTACTAATGCTGTTTTGTTTTCGCAAGCACATCGCGCAGCGCTTGAATAGTTGCTTTAATTTTCTTGACTGACCGCGGCAAAATAAACACCGTATTATCGCCGGCAAGTGTACCGAGAACAGACGGCAGCCGGAGATGGTCGATAATTTCTGCGACTCCCTGTGCGCGGCCAGGAAGCGTCTTGACAACTACAACGCTCTCATTTGCTTCAATGTTTTCAATTTCCATGCCTATAAGCGTTGTCAGCCGTTCTTCTTCCTGTTCCGGATTGAGCATGTACTTTGCACCGCTGGGTGTATAAACCCATGCAATACCAAGGTCTTTCATATCGCGTGAAAGCGTTGCCTGCGTGGTTTTAAATCCTTTTTTCCGAATAGCCGCTGCCAGTTCGTTTTGCGTATTAATAATATTATTGGCAATAATTTGTTTAATTGCCAGGTGCCGCTGTTGTTTATCCATATGTATATTCCCTATGATTCGTGTATCATTTGGGTTCCAATTCCTTCATCGGTGAAGATCTCAATTAGCAGGGAGTGTTTAATACGTCCGTCGATAATATGAACTTTATTAACACCCTGATTGAGCGTGTCGAATGCAGAGCGTACTTTCGGTATCATTCCTCCATGGATGGCGCCCTGCTTAATAAGCGATTCGGCTTCTGAATTTGTAAGTGAAGAGGTGAGCTTCTCTTCTATAACTACACCTTCGATATCGCTCAGGTAAACAAGCTTTTCCGCTTTTAACTCAGCTGCAATAGCACCGGCTGCAAGGTCGGCATTGATATTGAGGATTTTATTGTCTTCTCCAATAGCAAGCGGAGCTATTACAGGCATCATCCCGTTATTAAGGAGCAGGTTAAGAAAAGATACGTTAACAGAATTAACTTCTCCTACGAGGCCTAGTTTTTTATTTGAATTCTGTTTCGCCTTAAGCAATCCGTTGTCAACTCCGCATAATCCGATTGCATTTCCGCCGTTTGAATTAATAAGATTCACAATTTCTTTATTCAATTTTCCAGCCAGCACCATCAGTACTACGTCAACCATTTGTTCGCTGGTATAACGCTGGCCGTCAACAAATTTTGATTCGATTTTAAGTGCGTCTGCAAGATCTGTAATATCTTTTCCGCCGCCATGCACAATGATAATATTGATGCCTATTTTTCTTAGGATTGTAACATCCTGAGCGAATGTTACTTTCAGACGTTCGTCCCTCATTGCAGCACCGCCGTATTTGATTACGAAAGTTTTACCTTCGTAAGTTTGGATATAAGGCAGCGCCTTGATAAGAACTTCAGTTTTTGTTTGAGTATTAATCATAGTTATTTTTCATCCTGAGAAATAATTGTTCAATAAATACGATCTATGATCTATAACTTGCATTGATGTTCACATATTCTTTCGATAAATCGCAAGTCCAGAAAAGTGCCTTTGCAGAACCCTGATGCAGATCGATTAAGATTGTAATATCTTTTTGAGACAGCGCTTCTTTCGCTTTCACTTCATCAAGAACAATTTCGTAATTAGGTTTGAGTACCGGCAGGTCGCTAAAACCGATGGACACATTTGCCGGATTAAACTCAATGCCGGAATATCCTACCGCTGCAAGAATTCTTCCCCAGTTTGCATCTGCTCCATGAATTGCGGTTTTAACTAAATTAGAATTAGCTATCGAGCGAGCCGCTTTCGTTGCCTCTTCTTCGGTTCGAGCGCCTTGAACTACTATTTCCACTAACTTCGTCGCACCTTCGCCGTCACGAACAATCAACTTGGCAAGTTTGACGAGAACGTATTCCAGTGCGGAAAGAAATTGCTTGAATTCTTGTGTATCCTGTTGTATCTCTTTGTTCTTTGCAGAGCCGTTGGCAAGCACAAGCAGCATATCGTTCGTGCTCATATCGCCATCCACGGAAATGCAGTTAAAAGAATGGCTGTTTGCAGTATTCAATGCTTTTTGAAGTGCCGCAGGAGAGATAGCGGCATCAGTTGTTACAAATGCCAGCATCGTGGCCATGTTCGGCGCTATCATTCCGGATCCTTTCGCCATTCCGCCTACGGTGATGATAGATGAACCGCATGAAAATCGGACGCCACATTCTTTAGCAAAAAGATCCGTTGTCATAATTGCCTCGGCGGCGTCTTTATCTCCATCGACGGATAGTTTTGTAGAAAGCTCGCGAATTCCTTCCGTAATTTTTTCCATCGGAAGAAATTGTCCGATTACACCGGTGGAAGATACCATAACCTGTTCTTGCGGCAGGTTAAGCGCGTTTGCCGTTAATTCGATCATTGTCCATGCATCTTTCATTCCTCGTTCGCCCGTGCATGCATTTGCATTGCCGCTGTTGACAACTACGGCGGAACAGAGGTTCGATTTTTGAAGCTGCTGTTTATCCGCTAACAGAGGCGCTGCCATGACTTTGTTTAGAGTAAAAACACCGGCAGTTATCGCGGGTGAAGCGGATTTTATAATCGCGATATCCTTTTTTGCTTTTCTTATTCCGCAATATAATCCTCCGGCTATAAATCCTTTAGCAGCGGTTACACCACCTTCACATTCTTGAATTGCATCAGTGCTCATTACTTTAATCCTTCCTTTTCATCAAAGCCGAACATGATATTCATATTCTGTATTGCCTGTCCTGCCGCTCCTTTGACCAGGTTATCAATTGCCGAAAGAACGACGATTTGTCTGCTTTCCTGATTTACGCGGAATCCGATATCAATATAGTTCGTATAGTTCACGTTTTTTATTTCCGGAATTGCGGAAATTGAATATCGGATAAAAGGTGCTTTGCCATAATACTTGTCGTACACGGCATACACAGCTTCCTCATTTACATTCTTTTTCAGATTCGCATAAGTGCTTGTATAAATACCACGCGTAATAGGAAGAAGATGAGGCACAAAGGAAAGCGACGGTGTTACAGCAGATAGCGCCGTCAGAACGGTGCAAATTTCAGGATAATGCTGATGCACGCCGACTTTATATGCCCGGACTGATTCGTTCACTTCCGCAAACGACATTTCGAGGGATGTACTTTTTCCTGCACCTGATACTCCGGATAACGAGCTGATAGCAATTCCTGCCGGTTCAATAATACTATCCTTCAATAGCGGAACAAGCGGAGGGATTGCGCTTGCCGGGTAACAGCCGGGATTTGCAATCAGAACGGCCGATTTGATTTGGCTGAAATTCCATTCCGGCAGGCCGTACACCGCTTGTTTTAAAATAAGAGCTGCCGTATGCGGGCGTTTATAATACTTTTCGTAGAGTGATGTATCCTGTAATCGGAAGTCGCCGCCGAGATCGATCACTCGTTTCCCTGCTGCAAGTATGCCTGGAACTATATTCATCGCTTCACCTGACGGCAGGGCAATGAATACCAAATCACTCTTGGCGATAGATTCGACAGAATATTGCTCAAGAACAATGTCCAGCGTTTTATTGAAAGCCGGAAAAACATCTGCAAGTTTCTTTCCTGCGGATGTATTTGCAAAAAGCCTGTCGATCCGAACGCCGGAATGCCTGACAAGCAGCTTTAAAAGTTCAGCGCCGGAATAACCGGACGCACCAACAACAGAAACAGTTATCATCTTATCAACAAGCCTCTTTCATTAGTGTATCAAGAATTGTATTAATATACAATAATCTGAATAATTATGCAAGCACAATATTAACGGAAATACAGGCCGCGGTATGCCGCGAGCCGTATTTCCTGAAAAGAGAGAGGCTTTTGGTTGCTTTAGAACGGTCTGCTGAACCGCAGGATAAATTCAAGCGGTGCGCTTTTATCTGTCCGCCATGCAAATCCTATTCTGTATGTGCCGGTCCGGTTTCCGAATGCAACACCAAGGTTATGATGAAAATCTGTAATATCCACTTCGCCAAATTCCTCGGTAGTACCGGCATCCGAAGTAAGAATAATGTTTACATGTTGGAATATCCAGGTCGGCCAGAAGTCCAGATCATTCAATACGCTGCCGTTTAGAATGAATTCCATATTAACGAGCAGCATTTGATTGCCGATATCTGATTTGAAGGGAAATGCACTCATTGTTCCCAGTCCGCCTAATTCGTATCCTTTTTGAATTGGAATTATACCGTTTGAAGTACCGACACGCACACGCATATTAAAGCTTTCGTATCTTCCAAGGGGCTGGAAACGCCGTATATCGAAAAGATATTGATCGAAATCAAAATCGCTTCCCCAGTCTTTTTTGGCAAATTCGGCAGAACCGAACAAACACCATCCTTCTTGTGCCCGGCTCGTTTTTGTTATCGTACTGATGCCGCCGCTCAGCATTATGCTGCGCATTTTGCCGGGATTGATTACCGGATTAGCGCGGAATTTTTTCTCACCGCCGAAAAGCGCCCAATCGATTTTATTGGAGAGCGAATCGTACGAGTCAGCCAGGTATGCAAGTTTCAGTTCGCCCTTCAAATAATTCTGCTTTGTATAAAAAGCCGTTTGAATTGTAAATCCTTTACGCTCATAATAATTACGGAAATCTTCATGAATCAGCAATGCTGCTGCAGTATTCTCGTGCTGGGGAATAATCCATTGATCCTTTGTATCGGTAAGAGTATATCCTTCTACTCCGAGTTCGATAATACTCGATCCATCATCTGAAGGAATCGCAAACTGCCTGCCTAATCCCAGGTTGCCGCGCCATGTATGTGATTTAAATCCCCAGCCGATACTGCCGTAGGCGTTCCAGACTTTTTCGCCGTCCCAATAATATTTCTTTTCCGTACCGAGGCCGATAAAAATACTTTCCACACGGTTATAACGAAAAATAAAATTTTCAAAGCTTATCTGCTCGCTTCGCCATAATACATTAAAGGAATGACTCGAGCGTGATATTTTTTTCGATTCACGGTAATCTGCTTTTTCCGGGCTCGTTCTCTCCTCATAATATCCTTTAATGACTGCGCCTTCTTCTTTAAAAATACTTCCATCAATAACATGTGTGTTACCGGTGATTTTCCCTGTGCGTCTCAAATGCAAGTCGCCGCCGATTACCTGTACGTCGCCGTTAATCACACCATAGACTGTCAGATTTCCGCCTTTGACGATAATGTTGCCGTTGATAGTATCCGACTCTTGAACGACCTTGTCAGTGGAAAATATTTGTGTATCTTCTTCGGTCTCGATATCAGTAAAATCATCTGGTTTTTCGGGCGGAGACAGAAGAGTGTCTTCTTCAGCATCCGGCTCGAAATCATTGTCGAAGATCCAATGCCACTCTATTTTATCAACAAGTTGTTCGATTTCAATACCAAGGACGTCGTCTGAATTATTGTCGCCGAGATTCTTTCGGTAGAATTGCGCATCTGCAGAAAGGAACGGTATAAACAGTATTATTGCTAAAAGAAATATCATGAAGTTCTTCATAGATTCACCTTGCGTTTTTGAAATGGGTTTATGTCGATAATACGGCAAATAGGGTGTAAAAGTTACATAGTTTGTTACTTCGGAAGATAGTCTGAGATCACCTGAAATTCAAATCTTTTGCAATAAAATCAACCCGCAGAAACAGGAAATTTTATCGAGGTTAGATATGGATTCGAAATAACGGTAGTTCCTGGTTTTTTCGCTGTACCCTCAACTTTTTCTGCTTTGACATGCCGATTCCAAAATATGCTTTTAATCGCTGTACATCGTAGCCGAATGGAAGGAGAAGCGTTTCCACGGCCCGCAAAGCAAGCTCGGTATATTGCTCAATATCGTAGCCGTCTTCGAATGCATATAACGCAATAGGCTTAGCTTTTTCGGGCTTTTTTTTGCCCGATTGGTCGAGGATAATAAACTCAATCGATTCGCCTGCAGAGAGATGTACGCCCATTCCTTTCACCATCTTTGAGACAACTGCGCTGATGCTGTTATTGAGGTATTCATCGGCTTCGCGCATGATGTGGCGTTTGAGAACAAGCTCCATAGGGTTGGCACGGCCGCTTTGAAGGAGTAAAATGAAACCGCGTGCGATCTCTAATATCTCCGGAACTAATGCCGATATTTCATCGGCATTTTTTGCGGCGGACATTTTGTCCAGTATTGCCTTCTGCATGTTCTTAACGAACTTCGGGGCGTCGCGCCTCCGGGCTTCAATACCGCGCATTTTGATGTCGCCATGCCGGTACCACCCCACATAGTGATTGGCAGTTGTGATATACGGATCGGTTTTGGAAGCAGGAAAAAGAATCCAGTTGTATATGCCTTCAAGCGAGATGTCGATGCCGACGCGTGTAGAAATTTCATGTGCAAGCTCTTCGTAATCATTTTGCGTTGCACCAGGTTTCTTCAGCCAGACACAGTCGATAATGGCATGGAGAAGATTATAGCCGCGTCTCTCGGCTATCTCTTTTGCAGTAAGAATGATGTCGCGTGAAAATGCGTTGATAGATTCGTGCGCTTCGATGCGGCCGAAACGTGCATTTTTGTAACCGAGATAACCGAAACAGCTTACCAGCATCCACTTCAGTGCGCTTTGCCTGCAATCGTACCGCTTGAAAAGCATTTCGTTTTTTCCCTTGAATTCTTTTTTCTTCCGCTTGTAATATGCACGCTTGGCAACAACACCGCGGAGCGTCTCCGGTACGACACCTTTACGTTTTTCACAAATTGTATAACCAAGTTCCGGCACTGTTTCATTGCGGCTCGCATCGCCGGCTTGCCCGACAACTGCCGAGCGGGCAGGCGTGCAGCACCGGCAGTTGATTGTTTCCGGCGAGACGTTGTTGTTGACCATGATGCTCGGGTACATCGAAACAAAATCCAGTTCACCGACATCTTCATGATACCCCAACGGAGGATTGAAAATAAGTCCGCCCCGGTCGGCAAGAAGCAGCGTCGCAGCCGATTTGAACTCTTCAGGTTCACGCTTCTTCGATGGAATAAGAACATGGTTGCGGTATGCCCATGAAAGTTGCATAGACGACATCGATGTGCCGATGCTTGCGCGTCCCTGCCGCTGTCCGCACATCTGCGTCAGGCGCGCCATCTCGAATAGGCCGTCAAGATCGGCTTCGCTTACGGTAAAAGAATTGTTGGTATCGACATGCCAGCGCCCCGCAAGCGTGAATGCACCGTCTTTGTGAACGATCTTTCCGTACTGAAAAAAACTCGATTCCTTGGTTGTGCGATGCTGTGCTTCGGTGTCTCGATTGAGAAGCAAGGGTATATTGAATTGTCTGGACAACTGCAGAATTTTTGGCAGCAGAACCGCATCTCCGTAATCGGTAACAAGCAGGTCAGGATCGCAATGATGCAAATGCCAGTTGAAAGCATCGAGCAGCTCGCGCGGCGAATCCTGTTCCAGTGCATATGTCCGGCCGTCGTAACTGACCTCTAATTGAAGGAATTTCTGGTATTTTGGCGGTACGAAATCATTGGAATTGCGAAGCTGCATAATGGAAAACGGCGGCAGTTCATATTCGAACGCCTCACGGTCGTCGTTCAAATGCCAGGCAAGAAGTTCGCCTTCGCTGCCGATTTCGTATTCGCCAAGCGCAAGAGGAAACAGCTGCGTTTCGTAGAGAAATTGCTGTTCTACGGAAATATCCGAATTAAAAAATGCAAAATGCGGGAAAAATTTCTCGAAGTACCACACAACCTCCTTGAATTGCATCGGGTCGTGTACAAATACCTGCATCACGTCGATGGAATCGCCGGAATAAATTTCCGTGCGTGCGGTTGCGGCAAGCGATAAGGGAACCGGACACCGATTGGCAAGAACCACTGCGCGTTTAGCGTCGGAATTATTTAAATGAAGAAAAAATGACGGAGCAAATTTTCGGAAACAGCACAAACGACTGCCGTCTTTGCCGATAAACCAGAGTGTGACGCCGCATTCGTTTGGATATACGTCGAATAACCATGCGGAGAAAGAAGAATGGCAATTATAGTTCATTTTAGGCATTTTTCAGGAGTGCTACTAAATAGCGTATCATTTGACGTAACATTATGGACAACATTTTATATGGCAAATATTGCATATATCATTATTATATAATAAGTTATAGACAACAAAACGGTTATCAATTATGCGCTCATATGAACAATCACATCCTTGGATATCCTTCCAACTTGATCTGCGGAAGATAAACTACAAGCTTTGGCTTGCATTGGGTGAGGCGCAATCTAAATGTGAACATATTGCAGGGGTACCGTTGAGACCATCTACGGCACAAAAACTTCACCAAGTCTACCTTGCAAAAGGAGTTCATGCAACAACAGCAATTGAAGGAAATACCCTTTCGGAAAAAGAAGTACTTGATATACTCGAAGGGCGACTTAAGCTTCCTCCATCGAAAGAATACCTTGCACAGGAAGTGGATAATATTATAAAGGCATGTAATGAAATTGGCACAAACACGATAGAAGGAAAAGTTAACCCACTTTCTGTTGAGGAAATTAAGAGATACAATCAAATGGTTCTCGAAAAACTTAAGTTGGAAGAAAATATAAAGCCCGGTGTTATTCGGAATTATGTTGTAGGGATCGCTCGTTACAAAGCGGTTCCATTTGAAGACTGTGAGTATCTCCTTGATCGTTTGTGTCAATGGTTGAATACAGGTTTTGTTGCTCCGGAAAATCGCATTGTTTTTGGCGTCTTGAAGGCAGTTATTGCCCATTTGTATTTTGCTTGGATTCATCCCTTTGGTGATGGAAATGGACGTACTGCTCGCTTGATGGAGTTTCGAATTTTGCTGGAGGCAGGAATGCCATCTCCTGCGGCACATCTTTTGAGTAATCATTATAATCAGACACGACAAGAATATTATAGGCAACTTGATGTTGCTAGCAAATCTGGCGGAGACATATTGCCGTTCGTTGAGTACGCTGTAAAGGGATTTCTCGAAGGTCTTCACGAACAAATAGACGTTATTCGTAATCAACAATGGGATGTAACTTGGCGTAATTATGTTCATGAAATCTTCGCAGATAAAAAAAGTATAGTAGATATACGCAGACGCAGCCTAACGTTAGATTTATCAACGGCAACAGAAATTGTACCAACATCAAAAATCAAGGAAATTAGTCCACGCATAGCAACGTATTATGCTCGTACATCTAATATGACATTAGTTCGTGATATAAATGAATTGATTCGG
>Ga0315539_1003872_pt1 | contig 10416 bp, 5 predicted proteins | sample SalMarSW160150MG_FD_203097 | JGI IMG/M metagenome (GOLD analysis project Ga0315539, IMG submission 203097) | Salt marsh sediment microbial communities from the Plum Island Ecosystem LTER, Massachusetts, United States - Salt Marsh Sediment SW1601-150 ... | reverse complement strand
AAAGCTTACACCGGGAAAAAGTATGGAATGGATAAGTTTTATCCTACATGGATCATGCCGGAGGATCACGAAGTTGTTCAGGATGGAATAGCGGTTTTCGCTGCTCTGTTTAACAGGAAGCCGGCAGTCGGGAAATGGTTGTTTTCAACCAATGGAATCTCCATTCAGGGGATGTATGGCATCCCGGTTATTGGATTTGGGCCGGGGGAGGAAGCCATGGCACATGCCCCGAATGAGAAGGTCCCGGTTGACCACCTTGTGAAAGCATCGGCATTCTATGCGGCATATGCGCTGAGATTTTCAGAAAAAACGTAACGCATACGCCTGCCCTGTCATCCTGCCCCCTCTTTATACCTTGCGGCTGGAAGGCATGCTTTTGGCAGTTAATTGTTAATGGTTATTGGTTAATTGTGTTCGGTAAGTTCTATTATAGGTTTGGTATCTAAGGGGCCATAAAGGGATTTCCCGGTGGGAAATCGGTGGTCGATATTCGGTAACGAATTTCGGGTTTTAATCATATAGCCTGGTACCTTCCGGTCCAGAGAAGGATTTTCTGTTAGATATCTGTGCAGTTGGACCGTGCATATTTGTTCGTATTAGCCACCGACGGCCGTCGGTGGTTATTCATTATTTAACTCCTTCGGGGCTGAAAATATTTCAACTTTCTCCGTACTCTTTTTGTCTCATCGTCACACATTCACATAGTCCCACAGTCACTTCGTCTCCCCATTTACCCTCCTTCTCCGCCAACGAGCCGTTAAATAATGGTTAACTTTTACTATTCAACTTATCAACTTATAACTTATAACTTCTTCAGTTTTTCTTCAATCTTTTTCGATGTTGGGGTAATGGAAAGTCCTCCCAGTCCTGTGCAACGGAGAGATCTCGGCAGTGATCTCCCTGCCTGATCCATTGCATGGATCACTTCATCAAGGGGAACAACGGGATCCAATCCCGCAAGCGCCATATTCACTGATGAGATCCCATTCAAGCTTGCCTGGATATTCTTTCCCAGGCAGGGAACTTCCACCCTGTTGGCAACCGGATCACAAACAAGCCCGATCATATTCTGGAGGGCCATGGATGCTGCAGACAGTCCCTGCTCTACCGTACCACCTCTCATTTGCACCAAACCACCGGCAACCATTCCGGATGCAGATCCACATTCTGCCTGGCAGCCACACTCCTCTGCTGCAAACGTAGAGAGGCCGGCTATAAATACACCGATCAAACCGGATGCAAGGAACGCTTTAACCAGTTCATCCCGGCTCACCTGCAGTTCTTCAGCCACCGGTATTAATGTTCCCGGCAGCACGGCACACGAACCGGCTGTCGGGGCAGCCACAATCAGTCCCATGGAGCTTTTCACTTCCATCATGGCCATATTGGCAGCAATGATCCGGTTCATCAACCGGTCGCCCAAAAGCAAGCCACTCGAGGCAGCATCACTGTAGATTCCCGATTGGTAACCCAGTATCCGATCTTCATACGCTGTTCCCTGCAACCCTTTCTGCAACGATTCCCTGAGCAGGGTTACGATCTCTTCCATCATCCCGATCACCTGTTTCTCAGTCAATGAACTCCGCTGGCATTCATAGATCAGTGCTGCCTGGTATAAATCCAGTTTTTCCTTCCTTGCACGGTTCAGCAGTTCAGAAGCTGTGCGGAACGGAACCGATATATCTTTCGATGAAAGGACAGGCATTACAGGATCCAGAACGATGACCCTTTCGGCGGAGGCTATTTTTCGCATGGAAAGCAACCAGTCCGGATCGGGTGGAGCGGATAGCTGCACCCGTATCAAATTCCGTCCCCCGGAAGATAAAGCAGTTACCTGCTCGACGGTACTCTGCGGATGGATTTCCGGTTTATAATCATCCGGGGATGTATGTGCTGACAGGAACAGAAGAACCTCATAAAAATCACCCTTTAAACCAATCTGAAAATCATCGATTGATTTGATCTCAACGATTCCACCACCATGGGAAATGGCTGTTAAGGAGACGCTCTCTCCATTTTTTCCATCCAAACGGATGCGGTACGTATTGGGATGATCAGCTTCGAACGGGGTAATTCTGAATTCCAGGGACAACCCACCCTCTTCTGCTTTCTTCAGTGCTGCCGGAAGTTCGGGATGAGTTATTTCCCAGCCCAGCAATCCGGCAGCAAGGCCAATGGCCGAGCCCTGGCTTTCATAGGTTGTGGCAAGAGAGCCGTTCGGGCTGAATTCTGTCAAAACCCTGGATGGCTCATCATTAAGGATTTGCCTTGCCATCTGCCCAATCCGGACCGATGCGGCAGTGTGTGAGCTGGACGGTCCCCTCATCACGGGACCGATGACATCGTTGAATATGCTTGGTGGCAGCTTGTTCATATATTAAAAGAATAGTTACTCATAAAAGTGCCTTTCCGGGCTCATGATCCTTCCGCGAAGAAGTCATCATATCCTTCCCGGGTTATTTCGGACCCGGGGGCATATTGGTCAGCAAAAACCGGGTCAGCAGGCCATACAGGTGTCTGGTGGTTCCCTCCCCCTCTCTTATTCCATGCGACCTGTTCGGATAGGCCATCATAGTGAAGGCTTTGTTGTGTTTGATGAACTCATTGATCAGTTTTTCTGTACCCTGATAATGGACATTATCATCACCTGTTCCATGGACGATTAACAGGTTTCCGGAAAGATTAGCGGCAAAGCTGATGGGTGATCCCTTTTCAAAGCCTTCCGGATTTTCAGCAGGTGTTCTCATGTATCGTTCCTGGTAAACAGCATCATACAATCGCTGGTCGGGTACAGGAGCAACCGACATTCCGGTATGGTAAATATCAGGATAACGAAGGAGTGCATTCAGGGTTCCTGACCCACCACCACTCCAGCCCCAGATCCCAATACGATCTTTGTCCACAAAGTCCCAATTACCAATTATTTCTGCCACTTTAGACTGGTCGGCAGAAGAAATGATACCGATTTTCAGGTAGATGCATTTTCTCCATTCCCTTCCTTTTGGTGCAGGAGTACCCCGGTTGTCGACACTCATGATAATGTAGCCTTTCTGGGTAAGGAAAAGATGCCATAAGCTGGGTGTTCTGTCCATCACGGTTGTACCTGCAGGCTCACCATATACATGAAACAGCACCGGGTATTTCTTCGAAGGGTCGAAGTCCGGCGGTTTTATCATGTAACCGTCCAGCAGGATATCATCACCGATATCCACTGTAAAAAATTCAACCGGATTAACCTTCAATTGTGCCAATTTGTGTTTTAACTTTTTATTTTCAGCAAGCAGCCGTACAGAGGAATGTTCTGGCAGGTCCACCAGGTCAATGGTTCGTGGTGTTCTCGTATTGGTAAATGTATGTATTGCCCACCTGGAATCTGGAGAAACCTGGTAGCTGTGAATCCCTGGCTCGTCAAATGGGGTAAGCCGTTCAGGATTTCCCTTACCTGACAATTTAGTACGGTACAAGTATCGTTGGGTAGCATTATCCGGTGAAGCGATGTAATAGACATATCCATTTTCAACATCAATATTTTCGACGGATATGACATCAAATTCACCCTTTGTTACCGGCCTGACCAGTTTACCATCGCGGCTGACAGCATAGATATGTCTCCATCCTGTTTTTTCACTGATCCAGGTAAATTCCTTTCCGTTGTTCATCCATACGAGGTCATTTACCACATCCAGCCAGGCATCATCTTTTTCTGTGTGAATCGTTTTCACTTCCCCCGTCAGTGCATTTCCAAGATTGATCCATATGGTGTTCTGGTGTCTGTTGAGGTATTGAAATATAATCTCTTTTGAACTGGCTGCCCATTCCATCCGTGCAATATAATGATTCCTGGGATCGCCCTCCACTTTCATCCAGACGGTATTACCACCAGTAGCAGGAATGACCCCCACCCGGCATGAAGAGAGCTTCTCCCCCACTTTGGGATATTGTATCGGTATGATAAAGGAATAGAGCGAATCGGTGTTATTGATCATATAGAAATCCCGGACTCCCGATGCATCCAGCTGCCAGTAAGCAATGAATTTCCCGTCGGGACTCCACCGAAAACCGTCTCTCAGTTGGAATTCCTCTTCATACACCCAGTCGAAGGTTCCATTGATCATTGTCCGGGAACCATCGAATGTCAGTTGTGTTACCCTGCCTGTTTCAATATCCTCGACATAGATGTTGTTTTCAACAACATAACCGGTCTTTTCGCTATCCGGGGAGAATTTGGCAAACATCAGGGTTGAAGGTTCTGTAAATGCACCAAGCTGTTTCAGGTTGCCGGAGATTAGATCGAGTACCCAGTAATCTCCCCTTGTATTTTGCCGCCATACCCTTTTGGTGTTGGTAAAAAACAGGAGCTTTTTTCCATCCGTTGACCATGCATAATCGTCTATATGCAAAGGAGATTCTTCTCCTGGCGGAATCAGGCGGTCAGATGGTACGAGGATGGTCCTGTTGCCGGTTCCGGGTTCATACTTCACGATATCCCATCCCTCTTTATTCCCACCGGCTCTTTCAAGGGTAGTATACCCTGATCCATCTTCAAGCCACCGCACCGGGCCAAACGATTCGGACGAGAATTCATTACTACTGAAGACCCGGTCCAGTGAAAGAAGCGACGGGTCCGGTTCCTGAGCATTTCCCTTCATGAATGCAAGGCAATAAACAAGCAGTGTGAAAAGCAAAATAGAGCATGCTCCAGGATTTCTGTATAAGGAAATAGTATTCATGGCATCTGGTTTTTATTGCACTTCTGTAAAGTAACTTAAAAATTGATGGATTTGAACAAATTTAATCAATTCCTTTAGTGTATTAATTTATTACTAAAGTTTCGCAGTTGTTTTCAATGCACATAAAATCAATTGAATACAATCTGGCTTCATGTGCTATATAATTGTTTGTCAATAACTTATTGTTTCCATTTTCGCTCAAGCCACATTTCTTATTTCAAAGTCATTTTGAAGCAACCTGTTGATTTTCTCATACGCTTCATCATTGTTTAATATCCTTTCCAATATTTCCATCTCATCGACCCCATCAAACAGTACCTCTATTAGTCTTAACAGTTCAATGAACAGTCCCCACAACCTTTCATTCAGACGAGACTGAATAATACCCTCCCTGAGGTTTTCAAACAGGGCACCTTTCGATTCATAGTGCTCTATCCTGTATTGCAGAGTCAACAATATATGCTGTATCATTGTGATGGTAGTATCAGCAATTTGTGCATCAAAATCATTTGACTGGCATTTACCAAGACTCAATAGTTGCTTGGATTCCTTAAAAAACACCTCCACCGACCAACGGATCTGATATGTTTCTATCATTTTGATAAATGACAGTTCGGTATCCGTTGTTATAAACACCTTCCATTTACCGTTTTTGCCTTGCCGGCTGAAGAACATCTTCAAAGGCTGTCCATTATAATCAACCATCGCTTCTTTATAATACAACCTAAGCTTTCTGCATCTTCTGGACTTTCCAAGGATATTACGGATTTGACTGCAAGTGATTTTCTGATCCTTATAACTGAACCTGGTTTTATAGTTCTTGTACATTCCGATCAAATGCACCGTCTGGCTCCTTACTCTCTTAACCATCCGGATAAATGCATCACACGTAAACCAACTGTCCATCAGTACATAATCAACCTTAATCCCTTGGGTTATTGCTCGCCAGAACATTCTTACTGCACTCTCTATCTTAGTCCTGTCTGCTTCTTTTGCCCTGTCCCAGGAGTGGGTCCCTTTTTCCCGTTTTTTCCGGTATTGATTCCGGTACTCTTTCTTTTTCATACCATACGGCTTGTCAGCATTCTTGCCTCTTTCCCGGTGCAGGGAAAAATCCAGGGGAATAAATGAACACCCATCCCAGTATCCCATTACTAAGAGCTTATAACCGAGTATACACCGATTCAATACATGATCCCATACATTCGATACTTTCTCGATATACCTGCCTGTCTTTGGCAAAGTGCTGTCATCAAAAACAAGGCACCTTATTGTACCATTATTGCTTTCTTTACCGGTATCTGCCAGTTTGATAAACTTAAAAGCAAATAACCACAGGATCATTCTCCAGCAGATTCCGGGATTATTCTTCAGTCGGTAAAAAACATCCTTTCGAGCTTCAATATGGCTCGCCAGGATGCTGCCAGTCATAGAATGTACCGTCTTCAAGCCCAGGAAGGGCAAGCAGATCAGACATGAAAATATGGATTCAAAACTATACCCCCTAAGCTTCAAAGGATTTAAACACTTGCACAGTGCCGAAAATGAAAAACATTTCAAAGAACTGAAGATAAAATCCGGCTCAAACCACCTGTGGGTAAAACCGTTTTTTAATTCTGAAATCTTATTTATATCTTTACTCTGCAGCATGATTTTTGTGTTTGGTAGCACAGTTAATATACTTAAATTCAGTATATTAACATAATAATCATGCTGCTTTTTTTAACTTTTTTTAATTGGTTATCAACATTTTAGAGAACTGCGAAACTTTAATAATTTATTACATTTGTTAAAGTTCGTTTCATAATTTTAACTGCAAAAATAGATTGTAGTGCTGAACAGTACGTTCAAAATCGCCTACCTTGTTGGGTTGATCATTGCTTCTGTTATTCGCATCCGGTTTACCTTCAGGTATCGTTCAAAAAAATACAAAGTAAACAGAGACACCCTGGCTGATCATCTGTTTCTCAGTGTAATCGGGCTGGAACCTGCAAATGACTTACCCGGGCAACTATTTTGTACAGTTTTGATCAAAAGTTACTGAGAAATTGATTAATTTCAACTGGTCCGAATTTATTTCTAAAGATGAATGATCTCAATTACAGAAGAAGGCATAAGGACAGGCTGGATCTTTCAGGCGAGCACATCTGGGGTGATATAGGGCAGATGATCCTCTTTATCCTCTTCTTTACCATCTGGATTGTCGATTCCTTTGTGCTGCATATCTCCACCTTCCCGGGCGAATCCATTTCCTGGTATATCCGGGTTCCCCTGGCACTGGTCATCCTGATCATCTCATCCTACCTTGCGCGGTCCGGGTTAAAAGCTGTTTTTGGTGAGCGACGTGAAAATCCGGTCATCATCCGGGAAGGTGTATTTAACCGTGTCAGGCATCCGATCTATCTGGGCGCCATACTGCTTTACCTGGGGCTGATTGTTTTAACCCTGTCCCTGTTATCGGCTATCTTCTGGACCATCATCATCCTGTTCTACTATTTTATATCGAGGTACGAGGAGAAGATCCTGATTCATGAATTTGGAGATCAGTATAAGAAATACATGGAGGAGGTGCCCATGTTAATACCTCCCCTGTTTAAAAAGAAGGGAAATTAGAATGGAAGATTTGAAAAGCATCATTAATATCAAAACGGCCTGAAGATGGAAAAATACAACCTTTTGTCAATCAGATTAATAACGCTATTCGTAATGACCATGGTTATTGGTTGCGAAGAGGAAAGTAAATTCCAGATTGAAGAAACCCAGCAGATTATTTTTCACTACTCTTATGAGAATCAAGCAAACGGACAGGAGTTTGCCGGGTGGTGCATTGATAAAGATGGCGTGGTTTGGGACCTTGAAGAACCCCTTCACTGGAACGATGAGGTGCTGAATATCCAGGAGGATGGCAGTACCGTTTACTGGTATGATAAGGAAACGGTGGAACAGGAGTATGCAACAGGCAAGGGAAGGGTACTGGGCAAGATCAGGGATGCAGAGCTGGAAGAGAAAATTGAACAGATAGAGGATATCATTTATGAAAGTTATTCGCTGGCTGACAGCATCATGGCAGATGCAGGAACTGCCATTTATGGATTCCTCTCCTATAACAGCCAGACCCAAAGATACCGGAAAGTGATCCTGGAACTCTCCGGTGACTGGTATTCTTACATGGAGGATGAGAGTGCTGAGGAACTTACCCAATGGCTGAGAACCATCCAGAAGGACATCGGTTATCCGGATTTCAAATAGAACAACCTCATTTTAATCGTTACGAACATGTTTCACTTCAGGCTTTACCTCAATCTGTTTCTGATTGTATTTTCATTACTAACCCGGGCCGGTCAATCACAGACGGCGGAACATCACGAAGACAGATCATCTGATCTTTTTGCTGCTTTCAACTACCGGGATGTCGGTCCCACGCGCGGAGGACGCGTCACTACCGTAGAGGGTGTGGTATCACAACCCGGTACGTTTTACATGGGAAGCACCGGGGGTGGTGTATGGAAAACCGTCGATTACGGGATCAACTGGCAGAATGTATCGGATGGTTTTTTCATTACACCGTCGATTGGAGCCATCAGGGTAGTACAATCCAATCCCAATATTGTATACGCAGGAACCGGATCTGATGGATTACGGTCCAATGTCATCACCGGCAAGGGAGTGTATAAATCGATGGATGGTGGTAAAACATGGAAACACATCGGCCTGACCGATGCCGGTCAGATAGGGGCTATGGAAATCCATCCCGAAGATCCCGAAACCGTATTTGTCGCAGCCATTGGACAGGCTTTCCAACCCAATACCGAACGGGGTGTTTACAGGACACTCGATGGAGGAGAAACATGGGAGCAGGTCCTTTATGTAGCCGATACAATCGGTGCTGTTGATCTGGAGTTTGCTCCCGGGAATCCGGAAATCATCTATGCATCCATGTGGAGGGCAGAACGAAAGCCATGGACCATCATCAGCGGAGGGTACCAGGCGGGTGGTATATACCGGTCCGTTGATGGAGGTACAAGCTGGGAAAAAATAACCAGGGGATTGCCACAGGGGCTGATTGGGAAAATCGACCTGGCTGTCTCCCCTGACGATCCCCGTCGGGTGTATGCAGTGGTCGAAGCCCCGAAAGGTGAAGGGGGGTTGTACCGATCGGATGACACGGGTGAAAGTTTCTACCTGGTTTCCACGCATGAAGGATTGATTAACAGACCCTTTTATTACTGTAACATAGAAGCAAATCCCCTGAATGCCAACTCCATTTACTCAATGGCGGGAAGTTATTACCATTCCACCGATGGGGGAAAAACCTGGCGGGGCATCAGGGCCCCTCATAGCGACCATCATGATCTGTGGATTAGCAGTGCAGATACCCTGATCCTGATTCAATCCAACGACGGGGGAGCAAACGTCTCGCTGGACGGTGGTGCAACCTGGTCCACACAACATAACCAGCCCACTGCTGAACTATACCAGGTGGAGGTGGATGATCAATACCCGTACTGGCTCTATGCCGGTCAGCAGGATAACAGCACCATTGCTGTCCCAAGCCTTCCCCCCTACTCCCCATCTGCCGGAGCTTCCGGTTTTTGGCTGTCTGTTGGTGGTTGTGAGACAGGACCGGCGGTGCCAAAGCCTGGAAATCATAATATCGTCTATTCAAACTGCAAAGGACGATTCGGGGTGTATGATAAACGGACCGGACAGGAACAACAATACTATGTTGGAGCAACCAATATATACAGCCATAATCCGAAAGATCTGAAATTCCGGTTCCAGCGTGTGGCGCCCATCCATGTTTCCCCGCACAATCCCGATGTGGTTTATCATGCCTCGCAATTCCTGCATAAAACGTCCGATGACGGCAAGACGTGGGAAACCATTTCTCCTGATCTCACGGCTTTCGAGCCTGACAAGCAGGTGATCTCCGGGACACCCATAACAAGGGATATTACCGGTGAAGAGTACTACAGCACGATCTATGCCGTGCGTGAATCTTCCATCCGCGAAGGATTGATCTGGGTGGGTGCAAACGATGGGCCCGTACACGTGACCCTGAATGGCGGGGAAAGCTGGGAAAATGTAACACCCGCCGGTATCGAGCCCGGAGGTAGGGTCGATTGTGTCGAACCCTCTCCACACATAGAAGGAAAAGCCTATGTTGCCATCCTCCGATACCAGCTCGGTGACTGGCACCCCTATATTTACAAAACAACGGATTACGGGAAAAGCTGGACCCTGCTCACAACAGGCGACAATGGGATACCGGCTGATTATCCCGCCCGGGTTGTACGGGAAGACCCTGATGTGGAAGGGCTGCTTTATGCAGGTACAGAATTTGGAATGTTTATTTCAATGGATGATGGACATTCCTGGATAAGTTTTCAGCAAAACCTGCCCGTCACTCCTGTAACCGATATTAAGATCTTCCGGAAAGACCTGGTTCTTTCAACAATGGGCCGGTCATTCTGGATCATGGATAATGTCTATTCATTGCACCAGCTTGTCAAAACGAAGGATAACCTGAAAACAACCCTTTTAAAACCCGAAGATACCTACCGTTTCAGGTACCGGGGAACAGGAGACAGGGATGTTCCAAATTACCCTTACCCATCCGTTATCATCGATTATTATATCCAGAAAAAGCCGGAAAAGAGCATCACACTCGAAATAATAAACAGTT
>Ga0315539_1003866_pt1 | contig 10427 bp, 15 predicted proteins | sample SalMarSW160150MG_FD_203097 | JGI IMG/M metagenome (GOLD analysis project Ga0315539, IMG submission 203097) | Salt marsh sediment microbial communities from the Plum Island Ecosystem LTER, Massachusetts, United States - Salt Marsh Sediment SW1601-150 ... | reverse complement strand
CTTCAGATTTGTTGCCAAATAGACATAATTATAAGGATTAAACAGAGATAATATTAAAATTATAAAAATAATTATCCATCCACAAATTCCTAGAATATAAAAAAAAACCTCTTTTATCATTTTACCTCCATCCTTTTTTCATTACCACTCACTCCTAAATCCGAATCTCATTCTATAAACTAAGGACTCACCGTTATCCCAAGTAGTAGAGCTAACGTGAGCATTACCTTTACAGCATTCTCTCTGGGTATCCGTAGAGTCCAGAAATAAATAATAATCCGTGGATGCATACATCACAATCAAATAATATTTATTATCGGAAGTCTCGCAATGAGTTCCAATAAAATTCTCTATTAATGCTAAATCAGTTCTTGACTCAATTGTAGCATTACATTGAACTATATAATATCTCTTACCTAATTTCTTGTGAAATGAGGTTTTATTCTGAAAATCTCTGGATTCAATTGGAACTACTAAATTGATGCTCACTCTTGTAGGCATTTTAAACTTACAGTAATGAGTCCCTTCCGTAAAATTACCTATAACTATAGCATCAGGATCATAATTCCAGTTTTGCTGAGCTGCTTCCATTTCGAATAGATAAATATAACCGGGTGTAATTCCCGCCATTCATTTAATCACCATGCTCCCCAAAGTCCTGGATCATATTGTCCGATTTGTTGCCAATATGCAACCCATTGCTCCCAGATAATACCAGTTCGCTCTAGAATATAAGGAACTGGATCTTTAAGGAGTTTTAAGAAATTAGTAGTAGTTTCTCCGATTATGTTTATAGTATTCTGGTTAAATATAAGCTTAAATAGGTTTCCGAGGTTAGTAGCTAATGTCGTAATTTTCGCAATAGTTGTAGGAGTAAGAACAACGGTAAATAGATTAGATAACTCATCGGAAAGATCGGTTGTGAATTGTTGCTGGAAAATATCCGTTAAGACATTAAAAGGCTCTAATAATGTAGCTATCGGCTCTAAGATACCTATAACATCATCCATCTTATCTAGAAGGCTCTGAAGTAGATTACCGGCTTCAGCATCGTAATTATCTAAAACTGAATTGAATGTGCCTTCTAATTGTTGATAGATTGTTTTATTCGCTTTACTTGACATTTTATTTATTAACTTTCCGAATATCATTAGGGTTGCGGGATCTATTTGAATCACCTCTGACCATAATTAGGCGGCTCACCTCCGCCTCCTACATACCAGCCACCATATTCACCATAAACTCCTCCGTAGGGAGCCTCGCCACTAAACAGATCATTAAAAGTTCCAAAGATATCAATTAAATCTAAAAACCCCTCTATAAATGTATTTATAAGGTTTAGATTGTCTTCGGTCAATACATTCTCAAATAGATCTGCGAAATTTGAAGCTATACTCTTAACTAATGCTATATTCTCGGTACTAAGAATTATAGTAAATAAGGTTTCTAAAGTATCTGCTAATTCTGATGATAAGATACCAGAAAATATATCTGCTAAGGTTGTAAAAGGATCTAAAAGATCACTAAGAGGCTGTAATAGAGCTCCGAAAAGTGCGAATTTGTTTGTCAATTCCTTAAGTGAATCTAAAGCTCCCGAGTCCTCTGCTCTCCCTACTGAGTCAAAAGCATCAAGCATTTGCTTATAGGTTTCTTTATTTCTCGGATCTCCCATTTGATTCAATATTTTAGTTACCATATCCATGGTATCCTTATCAATCTGGGGTTGCTCTGCTATTTTTTCTCACCTCACGCAGGGTTTTCATACCAGTCATTATTAAGTGCATTTTTCTCTTCACAAACAACTGAACCGGTTTCATTTCTAAATTCAAGTCTAACGGTTGCCCCATCATACCAGCTCCCTTCAGTCTTGAATATCTCTTTAAATGATTCCGGAACAACATATAAATCATCCCATGTATTTTTCCTATAACGAGTAGCAGATTCATAATAATCAATAATCATATCCAAATCTCCGGCATAGGAAGCATGAGATAAATCAGATATTGCTCTTATGTCCGTTCCGGTATCCGTAAATCTAAACCCAATATCTATATAACTATTAAAGGGAGGTACTAACTTCCCAGCTGTAGGATAACCATTAGAATCATAAGTCCCAAATAAGGCTCCAGACCAACCAATGTGCTCATGAATCTCTGTAATGTCTATTCCGACAGCTCCAGAGTTGTATAAGAATGAACTTGCTCCGGAAGCATGTTTATAATTATACCAATTATAAGGTAAATGAGTTGCTTGAACAAATGCTGTAGGCTGCTCTAGGTCAGAGCCAACCCCGGTGAATGCAAACTGTGTATTAAGTGTCTGGGCTGCAATAGGAGCCTTCTCAGAACAATATACATCCAATGAAAGTGGGATATGTCCCATAGTCTCACGTCTCCTATGATTAGTTGTAGCTTCCTTTTCTAAATGGGTTGCAAATCTGATCGGATCTTGCCCGGTTGTTTTGATTATAGCATGAATATTTGGAGTTGCTTCTGTAGTAGTGCAAGCTCCCATAACTACATATTGTAATATAGCTGTTTGTAAGTAGTGAGTAGAGCTATACTCTCCCAAGATTCTACCAACATTTAACCTCTTAGGGATATGTCCTGAGGTCATAGGATTTATTCTTTCTGTCCTTGGTTTGGTATGAGTAATCTCAGCACTGATAAACCAGTCCATCGCATTGAGCTCGCCAACCAATAAGGCAGCTTGAGCATTATCCCAAGCTGTTAAGTCAGCAGGACCAATTGCATAGGCTTGATACCAACCATCTCTAGCATAATATTCTACCATTTATTAATCACCTAATAAGTTCTTGTGTTTGCATCGGGTAGATCACATTTTACTATTTCCATATTCCCATAAAGAATGTCCTGTGCCCTCTTCATTAATTGGTAATATCTCCGATAAAACGGAATCTTATTGAGTTTCATAGCCATGAAATCCCATGGATTTGTTACAGCTGAAGATTTAGCTTCCAAATACAGTTCGTGTATTAATTCATGAGTCTCAGCAGCTAACATACCTGTTATAGTTGTTACTGTAATATCAGTCTCTGAGTCTCCGGTAATATAGAAATTAAACTTTCTTCCTATATGAACGTTCATGTGTCCGAATCGAGTAGCATCTACTTTAGCTGCGGGAACATCAAATATAGACTCCCATGTTATTTCAGTTCCATATCCAGCGGCAGCCATTTACTCACTCTCTTCCTTCTCAAGTTCGGTTTTGAGTTTGGCTATTTGGGATTCTAATTCTACTTTCTTATTATTAACTATATCCTTAACCTCAGTTATAACCTCTAATTGCTCCTCAATAGTTGGCTCCGGAATTGCTTCTTTTATTGCTTCCTCAACTACTTCCTCTATTATTACCTCTTCTATTTTCTTTTTTTCTTTTTTCTTGAGTTTCGGAGCCACTTCAATAATTGGTGCTGGTTTCCTTGGATTCTTAGTAATAATTGCTCTTGCAAGTCCCGAATCTTCCAATTCCTTTTGCTTCTTTTGTTTCTCTATTTTCTCAGCTAAAGCTACTTCTCTTAATTGTTTTTCTTTCTTTCTAATAAGATCAACTCTCTCATTAATCTCTTTCTGAGAATATAATTTCTCAATTGCCATATCTAAATGTACCATTTATTTTTATCCTCTTATTTTGATTTTTTATATTAAATTTTAATAGATTTATTAAAAAAAGTTTAGAGTGGTAAATCTTAAATCCACTATTTAGATTTATGCTCCGTGAAGATCAACTGTACATTTAACTATTGCTTTACGCCAGTCTGTACCATTATGGAGCGGTTTTGATAATAGATATCCTCTGGTTTTCCAACGCCAATAATAATATTCTGTCTTATCATCCCAGAATGCTCTTGCAGTTAATGGAGTTTGCCAAATAGTAAAAGCATTTGTATCTACCATATAAACATCTACCGCATCCTTTGTAGCGTCAGCATCATAGTACTCACAAAAGTCTACACCATATCCGGCAATAGTATAAAGCCATGTGCTATATGGTGTAGGTGTTGATGTCAATACTAAATTCAGAAATGGTTTTACAACTGGATGGGTACAAATTACTTTGGGTCCGTGAAAACCGGCTTTAGTTAATGAGTTTTCCATTTGTGCTAGATCGGTATGCATATTTGCCGGTGTAGTCCATAATCCGCCCGTGGTAACTGCGGTTATTATATCCGGTCTGGTAACTGTAGTGCTTCCGGTTCCCGCACCGGCATCAATTAGTCCGTAAGTTAATGGATCTCCTGAAGTCCCAAGAATATAATATTGTCTTAAAGCATCAAGAAAGTTCTGACCTAAATCCCCTACATGTCCTAAAGCATTTGTAGGATCTCCGGCATAATCTTCCTCTCCGATTCTTAATGAATCAGTAATTGATGGTAAGTCTGCAACTTGAACGATTCTGTCAGCATACTTATCATAGTATTCCGGTTCTTTAGTAATCTGAACTCTCTGATCCGGTCTCCTAATCTGAGGCTGAACCTGTTTCTGTCCGAATGCTATATCTCTTATTGCACACCAATATAATGGAGTACCCGGATATATATTAAGGGTTGTTAAACTTGTTGCTACGATCTTCTTAAATTGATCAAACCAATCACTATCCCATTGTCTTATTGCTGCCATATTTTATCACCTTTATTTTTCAATACACATTACATCAGTATAGGCTGCACTTGGGTCCGCAAGATAATACATTTGCCTCAAGAATACTCTAACTAATATAGATGTTCCGGCTGCGGCATTATCTCCTACAGTTGCAGCTGCATTAAATCCCAGGTTATCTGTTTCAGTTGCTAAAGTTGGTTCCGTCACCGGCATAAAGCTTCCAGCAGTGCCCGAGCTAGAACACATAGGACTCCAAGCATCGACATTTTCTCCGGGATCTACACATTGAATATTTCTTAAGATTGCTCCGGGATTCAAATGAAACTGTATTCCGGGAACATCATCTCCGGTAGCATAATCAGTAGCACATGTTGCAATTTGTCCCTTATCTAATTCTATGATTCCCGCAACATTTGGGCTTGCATCCGGAAAAATAAGAAAGGTATCTTCTCCACCAGCTCCGGTTGCGAATGTATAACCCTCTCCCGGGTGCATTGCAGTAGTGACTATCTCTCGATTGATATATACAGGTCCTTGTCTATAGGCTCCGATTACAAAAACGATTTTATTAGTGTCGTTATCAACTTTATCTCCAGTATAAACTAAAGTACTTCCCATTGTGTCTTTTCTCCTTTTTTTTTAATTTTAATTTTATTTTATTTTTTATATTCTCCTAATTTTTTAGCCTTTTCAGGGTCAAAGAGAACTGAAGCTGGAATATTAATCTCAACTTTACCGAAGCCTTTATCTTTAAAAGATTTCTCATCGATTTTCATATACTCATCAATTCCGAGTAGTGCCTTGCCGGTGCTTGTTGGAGTATATAGTTTCATGTTAGGATCTGGTTTCTTATCTTTCATAGCGTTCTTTAGAATGAGATATTGATTTTTAATATCTAATCCTTCGAGTAATCTTGGATCCATTTTAGTTACTTCTCTATAAGTTTTAACTAATTCCTCCAAATATTTATCATCCGTTGGTACCGATGGGTCTTTTTTGGTATCCGTTGTTGGGGTTTCTGGAGGCTTTTGCTTATCCAAAACCTTCTTTTTCCAGTATCTTATTGTTGATTGAGGTATGCCTTTAAATTTTTCATAAAGATCAACATTAACTGATGTAGGATTAGCATTGAAATACTCATCGAAATCCTCGAATGTTGGTTTCTCTTCTTCCTTTGTTGGCTCTTGTTGTGCCATTTTTGTTAGATTACCTCTATTGTTTATTTAGTTAATCAAATATATAAACCTATCGTTTTAATCTATTTTACTATATTCTTTATGATCTTTCCTTTCTTCTCCGGGAGGGATAAAGCCTCCATGTTGTACCGGATACACCGATATAACCTCATCCAGGTCCGGTATGAATGGCTTCCCGGTTGGGAGTGTCTTCTCTATCCAGCGAGGTCTCTTGATCCCTCCCGCACCGATCATAAATCCGAATGCTCTCCATGTGGTGACTCTAGATAACGGGAAATTATATGGTCCTATGGGTTGCTCTTTCTGGAATTGAAAACCCCGATTTGTAGGCTTTTCTTTTGATTTAATATTCTTTATTATCAGATTAGGATCCAGTATTCCCATTGCTTACCTCTCCTTGGTCTTGTTGTTGGGGTTGCATAGCAGCCAATTCTTCTGGACTGATTGCTCTCAGCTTGAATGAAGAGTGATGTTTATCAAGATATTCATTATAGAGAGCAACTATATCCTCATTAGCCACAATTCCTTGTAATGCTTCTCTAGCTTTAGCCAAACCTTCCATTAATGATATAAATGCCGGCTTAGCTGGATCTTGGAATGAACAATCTTCACTAGCACCTAATGCTCTCCAAATAGGCTGAAATTGAGCTTGCCAGAATATTTGTTGTTCCTTGACTTCCCTCTCCCAATTAGATATTGCTGTTTCCGAAGCTGAAAGATAACCAGCCGGATCACCTTCTAACATTAGTTTATTCATTTGCGTTTTACGTGCTATTAACATATCAATCCATTGTAAAATTGGAAATGGATCATAAGCTCCACTTGTAGGCTGAATCCAATCTACAAGATCCTTGTTGGACATAACTAATAATCTATTGGTCTGGGGTTGACTTGCAAATTCTCTCTTAACGGTTGCTCTATTTGTTGGTGTATTATCTTCCAGACCTACTGCCGGAAATCCCATACCTTGTTTCTTAGCATACGGAACGTAAGCATTTAGAATATCTGTTTGAGATCTGATTGGATGCACTAATGGTAAGAATGCTGGTAATCCCCTAACTCCCTTTAATCCCTTGCGATTGCGAACTATGAAAAATCCATAGCTTCCCTTATCAAGTATTGGTTTCTCTCTAACATGATAATCTTTTATTATGGGATCCCCATTCTCATCCTCACCAACTTGTACATTCTTAATCTCAACCGGATAATTAGGAATACTATATCTGAAGGGTGCTTCATTCTCTGCAAACTTCATTTTAACCTCTATCTGTGTGGGATAACCAAATGCTGAAAACTCCTTAAACATAAATCCAGTGCCTTCAATCTCAGGATGCATAAACTCAACTGATGGAGGATCAGTATGTGTATTTACTACTATTGCAACGTAGCCACAGAGATAACAAAACTCATGTCCATCTCTCATTTCCAAGATTCGATCCATCTGGATAGTCTCATCGGTAAGACCGTTAGACCATATAGCCTTAACTGCTAATTCATGCATTTCTTGAAAGCCTGGGTACCATCTATATGTCTGGTATAGATGCTCTATTGTTAAAGTATCGCTTGGCTTTAATTCTGCTGGGGCAGAGCCTCCTTCTATATCTCCTATTGCTGTTCTTTTCTTTACCATTTTTAATTCAATCCTTCTTCATATTTGAAATGATAACCATATTTTTTTGTATTTCTAATATTCTTAATAAAATATCTTCCTTTTGAAGCTGCAAGTCTAAGGGCAAAAAATGTAGTTCCAGGGACATCATAATAAGTATATTTCCCTCCACTCTGAAACCATACCCATAGTTTCTTCTCATCACCAAAATATCTGAATGCTCTAATTGCTTCAGACTCTTGAGTCCTTTCAGTTCCTTCCTCAAATGCACCTCTATGAGACATGGGTTGGGAAACATGAATAATGGAAGGTGCTCTCTCTATAGGTGTTTTTGGTTTTTGTTTAATGAATCTCTTAGGCTTAGCCATACCTTTTGTTTTTCTGCCTACTCTCTTAGCTTTAGGAGTGAGACTCTTGAATTTCTGGAATTTCCTTGTTCTTTTTACTTCGGATATTCCTTCCTCTATTTTCTCGAAACCCTCTTCTAACTGTTCCCAACTCTCACGCCATTTCTTACTCAATAGAACCCAGTCACCTCTACTCCACTTATTTCTTTATTTTTCTTACTCATAGCATGTAAACCAGCATCCAGAGCATGAGGACTATTTGCGGGATCTTTCTTGAGTTTTGGCTCTGGTGAGTCCGGATCCCAGCGACAATCACCAATCATCTTGGCAAGTATGGGGAATCTCTGCTCATCACACCATAAAGTAATGCCATTCTGAATTATATTTACAACGGACTCCATTTTATTGATTCCTTGAGGATCCCACTCTTCTTTATGAAAGTTTTGATCGGGATGATTAAATCTTGTTTCTGAGAGCATTTTATTCCACCATTTAATATATTCTATGTTTAATCCTCCATCTTCAAGAGTAATATGGCTCCCATGGGAGCCATGTTTAGCGAGTATGTAGAATTGTTTCTGATTCATATCTACTGCATATCCTTTTCCAATATCATGAGCCTCTGTAAATACGAAGTTCATATAATCCGGAGTCCATTTACCGCTAACCAGCCAGTGTCCGGATACCGGGTTCCAATCAACACCACTACATAAGTATTGATATTGGATCTGTTGCATGAGCCAGTCCGGATATGTGCCGTACTCTACATTCTGGAATACTGCACCCATAGGTAGTTCGAATTTGCAGCAATATTCTTGACGATACCACCAAGCTGGTTTGGTTTTCTCTTCTATTTCATAGAACTCTTTATTCTTGGCTAAAAAGTCAATCTCATACCAGGGTTTATAAAAAACAAATTGTCTTCCAACTTCATATTCCCTACGCTTTAATTTATCATGATTAATTTCAAATACAGAAGCTTTTATCGGTGTTGAGATATGTGATATTAAGCCAAACCAAGTTCCCGAGAGAACTCCAATACATGAATTATATAGCTCCTTCTCTTTCTGTAATGTTAAGCCAGCTTCCTCATCAAATGTTACGAAGTCAGCTCTTCCGGAACGTGCTTTCTTTCCAGTAATTATTGTTAGTTTGAGTTTTCCATTATTCTTGAATTTAACATTAAAAGAAGTTCTTTTCTTGATACAAGATTGTAAGAAGGAATGATCAAGGATATGATCAAAATATTCTCTCGGCTGATCAAGTTGATCTTCGGAAGTAGAATACCAATAACCCCTTAATCTTCCGAGTCCATACCAAGTATCTATTCGAAGGCTGGCAAGGTATAGATCCTTAACCATCTCATCCCACGTCTTAGAACCTCCCCTACTTCTTACATCACATGTTTCACGATATGCTATTGGAAGATCTACCAACTTAAGTTTGGCTTCAGCATATTCAATCTGCCAATCTTCATAATCATGGAAGTTATACTCTTCGGTATCAATACAATAGAGAAAATCCCTATATGATAGGACCTCTCCCTGCATCCATCTACGAGCTAGCTCTCTGTCAATTTCTTTCTTAGTTCTATAAGATGATTTGAGGAAAACTTCTTGAGTTTGGATCTGACCATTACCTCTTCTTGTGTCTTACTTTCTAATTGTTTGGTTTTATCTAATAAACTTAATAATACACTTGCCCATCTCACGTCTGGGGTAGGTCTATTGAGCTCCCTCGTTGCTACACTCATCAGCAACTCATTGGGATCATCAATAATATCTTCGGAGGAAAGAATATTATGACCATTATCGGTGTTTGTTTGACGTTGCAACACCTTTTTTTTCACTTTCTTAGTAGGTGTGAAATCTTGTGAATTCTCCTTTAGAACTAAAGATTTATACTTTCTAACCTTGTTTTTTTCGGCTTTAGTTTTGGGTTTAAACTCTTCATAATAAAATTTATTATCCCTGTCAGGATGTTTATTATAAAAAGCTCTAAACAGTTCTAGAGTGAGTTTGATATTTTCACACCAAGTGAAAGTTTGTTGATTATAATATGAACACTATACTATTTAAAGTTAGTTCATAAAATGAAGTTAGTTCATTTAGTACCCTAAAGAATTAGTGATTTATTGATTTATTCTAAAAATATTTCCTCTGTGTTTTTATGGTCAGTATAACAAGAACAACAATAAAACTGAACATATTTAGATTTCCACAATTTAGCTAATTGCAATCGGTTCATATTGGGATTGCTTTCCAATAGTTCAGTCCAATATAATGCCCTTTTACATTTAAAACATTTATGTGGATATTTAATGTCAGCTAGAGATATTTTACTGAGAGACGTATGAATCGCTTGTCCTGGTCTTATTTCATGAACAATCATTGAAGCTTCGATGGTATTTCCTCCAATAATTATTCTTCTTGCTATATCACTTAATCTTGTATTTGCCATTTTTATTTACCTCATAATAAAAAAAAAAGAGGTTTATTATTTTATTTCCTATAAACCATTTTAGATCTTCAATATTCTCTTGATTTATAACCAATATATTTATAAATAAAAAGATGACAATATTTTCCCCTATCAAATTCATACATTTTTATAATTGATGGTCTTCGATAATAAAATACTTGAATTATTAATT
>Ga0315539_1003861_pt1 | contig 10444 bp, 8 predicted proteins | sample SalMarSW160150MG_FD_203097 | JGI IMG/M metagenome (GOLD analysis project Ga0315539, IMG submission 203097) | Salt marsh sediment microbial communities from the Plum Island Ecosystem LTER, Massachusetts, United States - Salt Marsh Sediment SW1601-150 ... | reverse complement strand
TTTAGATATATATTCCAGCACCTCTGAGGCCGGGGTTCCCGGGTACCCTGCCACCACCTTCGCCCCCGCCTCAATCGCCCCTCTCCCCATCGCCTCATTGCCCATCAGATACTCTTGCTCGGTCATGAGCACCTCCACTAGTTTAAATTATCACCTGTCGGGAAATCTTCTATTCCTTCCGGGGGATGACCACTGCCTCGCCTTCCAGCACCACGGTGCCCTCCTGGTTACAACAGGTGGTCTTCAGGCGAACGCGGTTCCGCTCCGCTATCTTCTCCACCACTTCCACCTCCGCCTTAATGACGTCCCCGAACTTCACCGGCGCTCTGAATTTTATGGTCTGAGATACGTAAATGTTGCCGGGGCCGGGTAATTCCATGCCGAGCACGGCTGATATCAGGCTGGCGGTGAGCATACCGTGGGCAATCCGCTCGCCAAAAACCGTCTGCTCGGCATAGAACTTGTCCATATGTATCGGGTTTATATCCCCGGTTAGCTCAGCGAAGCGTATCACTTCCCGCTCCGTAATATGTTTGCTGATGCTGGCCCGGTCACCGATATTCAGCTGGTCTATCGTTTTTCCCTGCCGCATATTGCCCCTGATTAGCGAAAGAGCGCTGCCGATATAACCATGCGCTGGACTTCCGAGGTCCCCTCATAAATCTCGGTCAGCTTGGCATCGCGGAAGTAGCGCTGCATCGGCGAGTCCATCATATAGCCGTAGCCGCCGAACACCTGAATTCCCAGCGTGGATGCCCGCATTACCAGTTCCGTAGCGTATAGTTTGGCCATGGCTGCCTGCGTCCGGAACGGCTGCCCGCTATCCACCAGCCAAGCTGCCTGATAGGTGAGCAGTCGGGCCGCTTCCAGTTCGGTGTACATATCGGCCAGGCGCCAGCCAATCGCCTGGTAGGAAGCAATCGCCGCGCCGAACTGCTTGCGGTTCTTGGCATATTCAACAGCCCTCTCCAGAATGGCGCGGGTAACGCCCAGGGCCTGCGCCGCGATTCCTATCCGGCCGTGGTCAATCAATTCCAGAAAGATGCGCATGCCCCGTCCCTCATCACCGAGCCGGTTGGCCGCCGGCACGCGGCAGTCCTCAAGTACCTGGTCGGCATTGGTGGCGGCACGCATGCCCAGCTTATCATACTTCTTGCCCTTGCTGTATCCCGGCGTTTCCGCATCCACGAGAAATGCCGTCATGCCCCTCTCCCCCAGCTCCGGCATGCTGGCAAAGACCAGCACCATGTCACAGACATCGCCATTGGTGATGAATATCTTGGTGCCGTTGAGTATATAGCTGTCGCCGTCTCTGGCTGCGGTCATCTGCACATGGCTGACATCGCTGCCAGCCTCCGATTCGGTGATGGCCATAGCACCGACCTTTTCCCCTTTCACCAGCGCGGGCAGGAACTGCTGCTTCTGCTCATCGGTGCCGAATCGGTAAATCGGCGCCGCGCACAGGCACAGGTGCGCATCCAGAATATCGGCGGTAGAGGCACACGCCCGGGAGAGCTCCTCCATAGCAATGGCCACGGAAAGCTCGTCACCACCGCTGCCGCCGTACTCAGGAGGTATGCCCAGGCCGAGCAGCCCCATCTCCGCCATCATCTTGAAGTTATCCCGGGCAAACTCCTGCTTCCGGTCCAGCTCGTCGGCGGCCGGCTCCAGTTTCTCACTGGCGAAGTCCCTGACCGTGGTCTGGAGCATCCTGTGTTCTTCACCGAGCGCAAAGTCCATTGCTTCCTCCTTCAAAGGTCACCAGCCGCAATGCTAGAACAATCGTAAACCTAGCGCCATTGATTGTCAAGGAACGAGGCCGCTTGCCCGGCTTAAAAATGATGACAAAACTGGCTGGCCTGCTTTAGAACATTTGTGCTAATCTAATGATGTTACTTTGAATAGCGAGGGAAATGATGAAGCTCCTGAAACTGGCCGTGGAAAAAGGGCGGTGGGACCTTGCTGCCCACACCATTGTCCTGGCAGCTGCCCGGACTTTGAACAAAGGAGACAGGCCATATGGCATCCAGAACACGCCGAAAGCCAAACGCATTAAAGGCAAAGACCAGCGTTAAAGGCGGCTTTTATCAGAAAGCCCTTGATGAAGCCGAACGCCTCGATTTCGAGCTCGCGGCCGGCGTCAACGGCATTGACGACGAGATCGCCCTGCTGCGGGTGAAAATAAAGTCTATTCTGGGCGATGACCCGAAGAACGTCAGGCTTCTCGTGGAAGCCACCAATGCCCTGGAGAGGCTTGTGCGCACCAGATACAAAATCAGCAAAGAACAGAGGAAAGGATTGAAGGAGGCCATCGGCAATGTCCTCAGAGACGTCGCCCTCCCCCTCGGCATCGGCATCGCCACCACCATCAGCAAATAGACCCGCGGAAGGTGGGCTGGCGGCACGCAGGCTGCGCCCCTACCAGCGCGATATCGCCCTCGCCATACTGAACAGCGTCTTTGGCAGAAAAGGGCTCACTTTCTCCGTGGAAATCGCCCGACAGGGCGGGAAAAATGAGCTTTCCGCCCAGCTTGAGCTGCTCCTGCTGACGCTCTACATGGCGGAGCCGCAGAACCTGGTGAAATGCTCCCCCACTTTCAAGCCACAGACGGTTATCTCCATGACCCGTCTCAAGGACAGGCTGAATGAGGCCGGTTTCGATGGCATCTGGCGCGCCGAGCTGGGCTATATCATCAGGCTGGGCAATACCCGGGCCATGTTCCTTTCCGCCGATGAATCGGCCAACGTGGTGGGCAATACCGCCCATATCCTGCTGGAGGTGGACGAGTCGCAGGACGTCAGCAAGGAAAAATATAATAAAGAGTTCAAGCCGATGGGCGCCACCACCAACGTGACCACCGTGCACTACGGCACCACCTGGGATGACTCCACCCTGCTGGAAGAGGTGAAGCAGTCGAACTTAGAGCTGGAGAGAAGGGACGGCATCAAACGCCACTTCCGGTACGACTGGCAGGAAATCGCCCGGTACAACCCTGATTACCTCGCCTACGTTGAAGCGGAAAAAGAGCGGCTGGGGGAAAACCACCCGCTTTTTCTAACCCAGTATCGGCTTCAGCCTATCCGCAGCGGCGGTGGCTTCTTGGATGGGCAACAGCGTGCCCAGCTTTGCGGCGAGCATCACCGGAAACACCTTTATGAGCGCGGCCGGACCTGCGTCGCCGGCATTGACCTGTCCGGGGAAGCCGAAGAGGCCGAGGATGCCTTCCTCCGGGCCATAAAGCCGCGACAGGACTCCACAGTAGTCACCATCGGTGAGCTGGACTTCACCGCTGACAGTGAATCAGTGAAACAGCCAAGGGTGAAAATCGTGGAACATTACTGGTGGACGGGCCGAAAGCACGCCGAGCTCTATCCCAAGCTGGTTGACATTCTTAAGAACGTATGGCACTGCCGCCGTATTGCGGTCGATGCCACCGGTGTTGGCGAGCCGGTGAGCTCATTTCTGAGGCAGGCACTGGGGTCGCGGGTCATTCCCTTTACCTTCACCCAGAAGTCGAAATCGGAGCTTGGCTTCAACCTGCTGGCGGCGATTAACTCCGGGCGACTGAAAATGTACCGGAGCGACGGCTCCCCTGAGTATCGGGAGTTCTGGTTTGAGATGGAAAAAGCCAGGAGCCAGTACCGCCCCAACCAGACGATGAATTTTTACGTTGACCCCTCCCAGGGCCACGACGACTTCCTGATGAGCCTGGCATTAATGCTTGAGGCGGCCAACCAGTGCCAGCCACGCGGAGCTAGAGGTAGCCCACCATAATTTGGGCAATAAAAAATTCCCCCTCTCCCTGTTAAGAAGAGGGGGAACTATATAGGGGGATTGAGGTCAAACCCCGGCTAGAGTGTATAGTAATAGGCGGTGCGGCGGCCCATCCAGTAACCGACGGCAAAGAGCACCAGCCCACCGAGGCCGAGCAGAGTGTATATGGCCCATGTTGGAAATGAGAAGGCTTTGCTGGCGTAGAACTTACCGGCTCCGGTCCACTCTCCCTCATTATCCATCGCATCGACGGCCCTGACCCGCCAGTAGTAAACGGCCTCTCGACCAGCCAGTGCCAGGGACTGCGCTTCCGACGTCGCATATTCTGATGAGGCCAGCCCTGTCTCCTCAAGCACAATGGAATCTTCGCCGAAATCGTCATCGGTCGCCACCTGGAGCGTATAGCTCACCGGCTCGGCCTCCGCGGTCACATTTTCCCAGTCAAATACCACCGGTGTTTTCACCTTCACGCCCATCTTGGGCAGGAGGGGGGTTGGAATCGGCGGCGGTACCACTTCTAAGGTAAATGTCACCTCGTCGGTGCTGGTGCCATCGCTGATGGTTATCGTATGCTCACCGGCCTTGGCCGATGGCACCTTTAACACGGCGACAAATATGCCACTGGCGTCAGCGGTAACCGTATCCAGAACCTTATTACCAAACTCGATGGTAACCATGCCACCGGCTTGAAATCCGGCGCCGGTGATGATAAGGTCGGAGCCGGCTTTGCCGCTCGTCGCGCTGACGTTTATCGCCGTTGACGGTGGCGGTGGTGTGGTTGTGGGTGGTTTCGGCTCCGCTGGCTGAGCCGGTTCCAACCCCGTTATGGTGAATTTGGCAGTGTCCAGGTTTCCATCGTCGTCCTCTGCCTCCACATCGTACACAATGCCTCCCTCCAGCTCCGGCACGGTAAAGGTGGTATCAAAGCTGCCAGCGGTATCGGTGGTATCGGTGGCCACGGCGGTAGCATCGAAATACACGACCACATCGCTCCTCCGGCCAAAGCCGGTGCCGCTCACCGAAATGTCAGCTCCGGCCTCTCCTGATGTCGGGTCGAGGACTATATCCGGTTCAACGGTGAACTCAACCTCCACCTCATTGCTGCCCACGGCAACTTTTATGGTGTGGGTATCGGCGGTGCTTTCCGGGATAAGAATGGTGCAGACGAAATCGCCATCACTATCAGTCTTGCTATCGCCGCTTTCAATATCCACATCTTCATCATCATAAGTAATGCTGATTTTCTCTTTGGCGGCGAATTCCGAACCACTGATTTCAACCTCGATGCCCACCGGACCTTCCTCCGGGTCAATGCTGAGCTCGCCGCCGATTACGGTGAACTCGGCCACCGCTCTGATTTTGGTAGCAACTGTCGGCGGTGAAACTGAGAGATAGTGACATAAATAGACATAGTAGGTGCCGGCAACCACATCTTCATAATCGTCCTCGTCCTCGCCATCGTCCAGCTCATCCGGAACGGTGAAGTCTTCCTCAAAGGCACCATCATAATCGAGCCAGAAGCCGTCTTTGATTATTTTATAGACGGTAACGTCGCTGTCAATGTCATCGACTGTCGAAGCTTCCTCACTGGAGAAATACAGAACCGCGTATTTGTCAGTGGAATCCGTACTCGCGTTGAAACCCTCGCCCACCACGGTAACCGTGCTGCCCACTGTCCCCTCTTCAGGTTCCAGCTCGATGAACCGGGTAGCTGCGGTCGCCGGTACCGCCATAACCAGCATGGCAATGACAATAACCAAACTGAAAATTTTCAACATTCTAGTATATCTCATATCATCCCCCTTTATATGTAACGTTAATTTGGTTATTTTGATAGGCAATATGCTGCCTGAATCTGGTCATTATGATTCGCTGTAAGCGGTTCTTCTTCCCAGCCAGAAGGCCAGAAAGCCAATTATTATCGCGCCGCAGGCGATCAGTATATAGAGGGCCCAGTTGGGCAGTGCCAGGTAAAAGCCCACATGGAAGGCACTGGGCGCCGACCATTCACCCTCGTTGCCGGCATCATCTACCGCTCTCACCCTCCAGTAGTAGGGAGCGTCTTTCTTCACCGCCGCCAGCTTCTCCTCCTCGGTTACGGTATATTCGGACTCAGTCAGCCCCTCTTTCTCCAGTACCAGCTCGGTGAAATCTTCCGCCGTAGCCACCTGAAAATGGTACGTCACGGGCAAGCTCAGGCTCGTGACATCCTCCCAGTCAAAGTATGCCTGTTCTTCTGCTTCGCCGCTGCTTTCTGGCAAGAGCAGTGCTGGTGCCGATGGTGCCAGCACCAGAAATGACCTGGGTGCTGACCACTCACTCTCATTCGCCGCTCCGTCAATTGCCTTTACTCTCCAGTAATACGGTGAGTCCTCTGTCACCGCCGCCAATGTCTCTTCATCACTCAGCGCATATTCAGATTCCGCCAGAGTTTTCTCCATAACCATGGTCGTAAAATCATCACCGGACGCTATCTGCAACTGGTAGCGCACCGGCAAACTCGGGTCGTCAGCGTCCTCCCAGTCAAAATGAGTCGCCGCCTTCGCTTCCCTCCCATTGTCCGGCGATACCAGCACCGGCACCGGGGGCGCTTCCGACTCAATTTCAAAGACAATCTGCCTGGTATTCACACCATCACTTAAGTTTATAACGTGTTCTCCGTGCTTGCTCGCTGGCACCTTGAAAACAATCTGGAAATCCCCCCTGCTATCAGCGGCGATAGTGGTCACCGCCACGCCATCGAACTCCATATCTATCGCCCCATCGGGTTCAAAGCCAGTGCCGCTGATGGTGAGTTCACTGCCAACGCTGGCTTCAGCCTGGTCAATGCCGGCGCCAGCAATGATGGTAAATTCGTGTTTTGCCGTATTTCTCTCTTCATCCTTGGCCGTAACATCGTAGGTGCCCGGGGTTGCCTGCGGCACATTGAAAGAGGCGGTTTCAAAAGTGCCGGTCTCATCGGTCTTGGCATAGGCCACTTCATCATACTGGAAGAAAACGGACACGTCGTCCTTGGAAGAAAAGCCGTTGCCACTGACCTCCAGGATACTCCCCACGGCTCCGGTGACCAGATTTAGGGTGATCTGTGGTATCACTTCGAACTTGAGTTTGTCGGAATCGCCTTTGGCATTCTCAACCATAATGACATGCGTTCCGGCGGTGCTGGCCGGGATATTAAAGCTGTAACTGAATTCCCCTGTGGATGACGCCGTCAACGTGCCCAGTATTTTGGTGTCATAACGTACCGTCACCACTTTATCGGCATTGAAGCCTTCGCCTTCCACTACCAGCTTGCTGCCTACCGGGCCCGACTTCCTGCTGAGGTCGATTCCAGGCTCCAGAACGGTAAACGTGTTTTCCGCCACTGTTGAGAACCTTGAACCAATCCTGTTTTTCACCTTGATGGTATAGTCTCCGGGCTCTGTATCTTCCGGTATATTGAGAGTAAACTCAAAACCGCCTGTTTCCGAGACCTCTATCGGGCTGGCGTCTATTTCCTCATTATCAAAATAGATGTAAAGCTCATCTCCCTTATAGGATTCAAAGTTCTCTCCGGTAACGGTAACCGCAGTCCCCACGGCACCATCCTCAGATGATAGATTAAGCTGTGGCGCTGCCATAACCGGGGTGACTGATATAGTCATCAGCCACGCTGAAAGGAGAACAACCACCGCCACGATGCGAAAGACTTTACCGTACTTCATCGGCCAACCAAGCCTCTTTACCTTCAGAATGTCCTCTCAGTTCTCCTTTAGCCTATCAGCCTTTTCTTGGCACCGCGTCTGGGAACATAGGTGCCGGCAAAATTGTCCAGAATATCCCCGCTTATCAGCCACGTATTGTGAATCTTGACCGCTGGTATATCCCCCTGACGGCACAGCCGTTTAACCGTCTCCGGATGAATCTTGAGACGCCGGCTGGCCTCTATTACATTATAGTAATTATCAAAAGGTGCCATAATATTAACTATTACTTTGTCAAAACAATTATAATAGGAAAGAAAATTTTTGTCAACCCCTAGGCTATTCTCTCATCGAGATATTCCTGCAATATGAGGGCGGCGGCCACGGCATCATCCCTGACCTTGCGACCTTTCCCGGTCATTTTCATCAGCCTCTGCGCCGATACGGTGGTAAGGCGTTCATCCCGGTACTCGATGGGTATCTTCGTATGCTCGCTTAATCTCCGGACAAAATCCCGCACTTTCTCCGCCTGTGGACCGATACCGCCTTTCAAGGAAAGCGGCAGGCCAACCACGACCACTCCCACCTGGTTCTGGTCAATGATGTTGAGAATAGAGTTGATGTCTGACGGCTCGCCGGTGCGGTCGATAATGGTGAGCGGGCTGGCCAGTATGCCCTGAGGGTCGCTCATGGCCACCCCTATCCACCGGTCACCGATATCCAAACCCAAGCTGCGCGTCTTTGCCACCCCCGTAGCAACGAACTGTATTAAATCAGGCTTTTGGCCAGACGCAGGGCTTCGTCCAGCTTCTCCTTGTGCTTGCCGCCCGCCTGGGCCAGATTCGGCTTGCCGCCACCACCACCGCCGGCCACCTTGGCCACCTCTCTCACGATTTTGCCCGCGTCATAACCCCGTGAAACCAAGTCTTGAGTTACAGCGGCCAGAAATACGGGCCTTCCCTCGGATATAGTGCCCAGCACCAGGATGACGCTCTTCAGCTTATCACGGACGAAGTCGGCCATCTCCCGCAGTATCTCTATCCGCGATGAGGGTACTCTGGCAATGAGAACGTTTACGTCGTTTATCTTCTCAACCTGGCCGAGCAGTGACTCCACCCTCATTCTGGCCAGCTCTCTCTCCAGAGCCAGAACTTTTTTGCGTTCTTTGTCTCGTTCACTAATCAAGATATATGCTTTATCCATAACATTGTCTATTTCAGCGTCCAAATGTTCAGCAGTAGCCTGCAAATTTGCCAGACGTTTAGCAATATATGCCTCCGCCCCCCTCCCCGTCACCGCCTCAATGCGTCTCAGCCCGGCACCGATACTGCTCTCGGCGATAATCTGGAAGAACCCTATCTCCCCGGTTGAGCTGACGTGCGTGCCGCCGCACAGCTCCGAACTTATCGGCGGGTCGCCAACGCGCAGCACCCGGACTATATCACCGTATTTCTCATCAAACAGGGCGATGACGCCTTCTGATATCGCCTGCTTGTAGGGCACTTCCTCATCATAGACCGGCAGGTTCCGGCGGATTTGCTCGTTGACCAGATGCTGCACCGAATCTATCTCCTCCCTCAGCATGGCGTTCAGGTGGGAGAAATCAAAGCGGAAGGAATCCGGTGCCACCAGCGAGCCTCTCTGCTGCACATGCTCGCCGAGGACGCTCCGCAGTGCATTTTGCAGCAGGTGGGTGGCGGTATGGTTGCGGGCGATATCCAGACGCCTGGCTTCGTCAACCTCAGCCTCAACCTCATCGCCCACTGCCAGGCTGCCATCGCTGACTTTTCCCTGATGGACGATGATATCCGGTGGAATCCTGATGGTACCGGTTACGATAAACCGCCCGGACAGGCTGTGAATCTGGCCGGCATCGCCCACCTGACCACCCATCTCCCCGTAGAATGGCGTTGTTTCCAGAACAAGATTTGCGCTCCGGCCCTTGGCCACGGTGTCCACGGTACCGCCGCCAACCAGCAAATCTATAATCACCGAACGGTGTTTTAAATCGTGGTAGCCGACAAAGGGCGTTGTTTCGTAAGAACGTGAGAGCGAAGCCAGCTCCGATGCCGCCTTCTTACCAGAGGCAAAAAGCTCCGCCTTCCGTGCCCTTTCTCTCTGCCTCTCCATCTCTTTTTCAAAACCGGCTTCATCCACGGCGACGCCACGCTCGCGGGCAATCTCCCGGATAATCTCCAGGGGAAGACCGTGGGTATCATAGAACTTGAAAGCCTGCTTCCCCGAGATTTCACTTTTGCCCTTTTTCGCCAGGTCGGCGGTTATACCGTCAAGCAACTCCAGACCGGTACTCAGGGTCTCTTCGAACCTAGCCTCCTCAACCTCAATGAGCTTGAGGATAAAGCCCTGCCTTTCCTTTATCTCTGGGTATACATGCCTCATATGTTCGATGGTTATCCTGGCTATCTCAGTCAGGAACGGTTTGTCCAGCCCCAGTCTCCGCCCGAAGAGGGCCGCCCGGCGCAGCAGACGGCGCAGCACGTATCCCCGACCCTCGTTGCTGGGGATGACGCCATCGGCAATGAGGAAGGTGATGCCGCGTCCGTGCTCGGCGACCACCCGCATGGCAATATCAGTCTCTTTGTCAACCCCGTACCTCTTCCCACACAACGCTGATACACGTTCCAGTAACGGGGCAAACAGCTCGGTCTGATAGACCGATGTCTTGCCGGTGACCGCCGCCACCGTTCTCTCCAGCCCCATGCCGGTGTCAATATTGGGCTTGGGCAGCGGCGTCCGGCTCCCGTCTTCATCCTGATTGTACTGCGTGAAGACCAGGTTCCATATTTCGGAAAATCGACCGCACTCGCAGTTCGGTTTGCAGTCAGGTTTACCACAGCCAGCCTCCTCACCGAAGTCGTAGTGCAGTTCGCTGCACGGACCGCATGGCCCCGTGTTGCCCGCCGGACCCCAGAAGTTGTCCTTCTCACCGAATCTCAGGATTTTATCTTCGGGCACACCGACATCC
>Ga0315539_1003860_pt1 | contig 10446 bp, 7 predicted proteins | sample SalMarSW160150MG_FD_203097 | JGI IMG/M metagenome (GOLD analysis project Ga0315539, IMG submission 203097) | Salt marsh sediment microbial communities from the Plum Island Ecosystem LTER, Massachusetts, United States - Salt Marsh Sediment SW1601-150 ... | reverse complement strand
GTCGCTTCTCTGACGTAGTCTCTCCACTGGCGGGCCCGTTCCTTGGATTCGGTGAACCGCTCGGATACCAGGTCTATCCGCCCGGTGTAGTGGAAACTCTGGCGGGGCACCAGCAGCGGCAATCCGTCGAAGACCCAGTTGCCAGGGATGTGGTCGGGGTGAGCGTGGGAGTTGATCACCAGGTCGGGCCGAGACCGTTCCTTGAGCTGCCTGAGTTGCTCGATACCGCAGCCGGTGTCTATCAGAGCGGTGACGTCATCTCGGATGAGGATGGAATGGGAGAATGGGAACTGGCCTCCGTTCTCTCCCTGAACCAGGTAGATGCGAGGAGCGACTTCGATTAGCACGGAGGGAGTATAGCGTGGGTATTGTTGGGTGTCAACATCGTGGAACTCGGCAGGCTGACTATCTTGGCTGAGGGGGCTGGCCGGATATGCGGGACTGCACCGGCGAAGGACCAGAGGATGAGTGCGGACCCGCTAGGGGTTCGACCTCGACCGCTCTCGTAGTTCACTCGAGGCAGCCCTGAGCGAGGTAGAGATCGGTGGCAAAGTCAGAGCGTTAGGAGAGGCCCTCGAGACCGAGATCCTCGCCCTCCTCCACATCGAACTCCACGATCTCTCCTGTGACGTTGAAGATGACGCGCTCGCAGACGTTGAGCGCTCTGTCGGCAGCCCTCTCCAGGTTGTGGTCCACCCAGAGCAGGTACGTGGCACAGTCGGTGGTGCTGGGGTCGGCTGTGATCAGGGCCAGCAGTTCCCGGTAGACTTTGTTGTGGATGGCATCGACCTCGTGCTCCTGCTCTGGGATCGCGCGGGCCAGCGCCACGTCCTGGTCTACGAAGGCCTCGAGGGCTCCGTGCAGCATGGAACTCACCCTGGCCGCCATGCCAGGCAGATGCGCCGCAGGGGCCAGCAGGGATTCGTCCCCCATCAGTATGTTCACCTTGGCGATACCCTTGGCGTAGTCTGCCATGCGTTCCAGCTCGGTGGCGATCTCCACCACGGCGAAAATGGTCCGCAGGTCTCCTGCCAACGGCTGCTGAGTGGCGATGAGGGTGAGAGCATCGCCCTCGATGGCGAAGCGCTTCTCGTTGATGGCACGGTCTCCGGCGATCAACCTGCTGGACGCCTGGCGGTTCTGATGGCATAGGGCGTCCACGGAGTCGACAATCGCTTTCTCGACCACGTCTCCCAGATGGAGTACCTCCTCCTGAAGGCGTTGGAGTTCACGGTCGAAGCTCTTGCGCGGCATACTGATTCTCCTCCAGGGTTCGATGTGGGAGTGGTGGCGAATATCAGTCAGCGCCCAGTAGCGGAGCGACCCTACTGGCCACCACATGTGCGGAGTATAGGCCAGGTGGGTGGGCATGTCAACACAGAGAGACGAGACTGGACCTCAGCTTGACATCGGCCAGGAGACTGTTATAATAACAGAGACATCTTTACTTCGACGGAGGTGACTGTCAAACATGCCCGTGCAATCGGTCGATAGAGCTGTGGCTATCCTGAATGCTCTGAGTGCCAAGCAGGACTACTTGGGGGTAACGGAGTTGAGCAATGAACTGGGTTTGCACAAGAGCACAGTTCACCGCCTCCTCGTATCGCTGCTGCGTGGAGGGTTGGCGGAACGCGACCCTCGAACACGCAAGTACCGCCTGGGGCTCCGGCTCGTGGAGCTGGGAAACGCAGTGCTGAACAGTAGAGGCCTTCCGCAGGTTGCTCTTCCATACTTGCACTACTTGGCGGATACCTTGGAGGAGATCACCTACCTGGCCGTGAGGGACGATGACAGGATTCTCAACGTCCTCCAGGTGCCGGGGCCTCAGCTCGTGCAATCGGTAGGCTGGATTGGTGGCGGATCTCTACACGCTACATCCACGGGGAAGATCTTCCTGGCCTTCATGCCAGGCGACGAGCAGCGATCCTACCTGGCCAAAGGCCTGAGTCGTCTCACCGAGAGGACCGTCACCGACGCCACTCAGTTGGCCGCGGAGTTGCAGCAGGTGCGCGAGCGTGGCTATGCGACCTCCTGGGGGGAGGAAGAGCAAGACGTCAATGCCGTTGCGGTGCCCGTAGAGAAGGCAGGGGAAGGCGTGGTCGCGGCCATCGGAGTCGTAGGCCCTTCCTACCGATTCACTCGAGATAGGGCCCTGGAAGCTCCGGAGATCATGGCCGGGGTAGCCAGGGAGGTGGGCAGAAGGCTGGAGCCGCGAACTTTCGCCGTCTTCAGATAGTTGGCCGTGGGATGGCTGCACACGGCGGCCCCCTTGGGATCAAGTGGCTCTCGTTCGAACACGCAGATCCGCAGATCGGCACTGATGCCTATGGCGACGGACGGTATCTATGCCCTGGTCTCGTTCCTCTTTGTGAGTGTGTTGACAAGGCGGTGCGAGTATCGAGGAGCAGTTCGTCCCCGAGCCCAGCAGCGTGCCGCTCCTGGGCAGCGGCCTGGTAGGCTTGGCCGGATACACGGGCCTTCGGCTCAGGCACCGAAAGTCGTAACTGAGCAGAGCTAGGAGCTTGCAGGCGGGAAGGAGCAACCCTTCTCGCCTTTTGCTTTGTGGCCTTTCGCGCTCGAGAAAAGGCCACTGAGCACGGCGGTAAGACCGGGCGGGGTGTGAACCGTGAGCACCTACGTGCTGATGCGAATGCTGGAATCCGCGCCCAGCAGGTATGACCGAGGCCTGCGGATCCTGACCTTGGGGCGGCTGGATGGTGCCTATGATCGCTTGATCTCCTATGTGGAGGAGGGGCAGCGAGTCCTCGATGTGGGGTGCGGCACAGGCGCACTGGTGCTCAGGGCCGCCGCCAAGGGGGCTTGGGTCAAGGGTATAGATGTCAATCCCCAGATGCTGGAGATCGCCCGGCGGAGGGCCAGGCAGGCGAAGCTCGATCACAGGGTGCAGTGGGCCGAGATGGGCGTCGCAGAACTGGAGAACGAGGAGGCTGCCTCTTACGATGTGGTCGTGAGCGGGCTCTGCTTCTCGGAGCTGACGGCGGATGAGGTGTCCTTCGCGCTCGAACAGGCGAGACGCGTGCTGAAGCCCCGGGGCCTGCTGCTCATCGCGGACGAGGTCGTGCCCGACAGTCTCCCCAAGCGGGTGCTGAACGCGGTACTGAGAATACCTCTGAGTGTCGTCGTCTACCTCTGGACTCAGACCACCACCCACGCGGTGGCCGATCTGCCCCACAAGGCGCAGGAGGCAGGCTTCATTGTGGAGTCCACGAGGCTTCTGAACCTTGGCAGCCTTTTGGAGTTGGTGGCCAGAAAGCGGGCAGGAGCAAGGGAATGAGCCTCTTGGAATACGTGGCCGTGAACAGCATCGGGATTGTGCTCAGGTTCGTGCCCTGGCCCTGCCAGGCCGGACTGACGGAGATAGGGCGGCCAGGCAGGGACTCTCCCGTGCTGCTGACCTGCAACTATCGTCTCACAGTGGCCAGGGTTCGCAGGGCGCTGAGGGGCATGAACGCCTATCTCTTGGTGGCCAACAGCAGGGGTGTCAACGTGTGGTGCGCGGCCACCGGCGGGTTGCTCACCAACCACGACGTCCTGTCCGTGCTCAAGACCAGTGGTATAGAGGAGCGCGTGGACCATCGCAGGGTGATCCTTCCTCAGCTTGCTGCGACAGGCGTGGAAGCCGGTGTGGTGGCAAGTCAGGCAGGGTGGCAGGTCCTCTGGGGTCCTGTCTACGCCAGGGACCTACCATGTTTCGTGGAGGGCGGACTGACCAAGCGCAGGGAGATGCGCGAGGTGGGTTTCCCGTGGACGCAGCGGGTGGAGATGGCCGCTGCCTGGGCCTTTCCTATCTCCGTGGTGACAGCGCTGATCCTGGCAGTGCTCTGGCGTCAGGCCCTTCTGCCTTCCATCGTCGTAGTCTGGGGGTTTTCTCTGGCTGTGTATCTGTCCTTTCCGCTGTACGGGAGGTGGCTGGGTTTCGGGGCGGGAGGTAGTGGCACCGTCCTGGCTGGCTTCGTGGCCCTGTGGGTTGTGGTGTTGAGCGGATACACAGGCTACCAGTACGTGCTTGGCCAGGGAGCGTGGGCGGAGATACTCCGGTGGGCGGCCCTGACGCTAGCCGTCCTGTTGGTGATGGGTGTAGACTTCCTGGGCAGCACGCCGCTCTACAAGAGCGGCTTGCAGGAGGACCGGCTGCTGAAGGTTGTGCTCGAAGAGGAACGCTGCAAGGGTGTGGGCTGTTGCGAAGACGTCTGTCCCCGCGACTGCTACGAAGTGGACCTCCGTCTCCACAGGGCGACCATGCCCGGGGCGGCCCGATGCGTGCAATGCGGGGCCTGCATCGTCCAGTGTCCCTGCGATGCCCTTCATTTCGAGGGTCCGAAGGGCGGTGCGATACCACCCGATACCATCAGGAGGTTCAAACTCAACTTGATGGGCAAACGTATGGAGAGATAGGAGGTTTGTATGTACAGGGCAGCGGTGATGGTAGCGCCGGGAGAGCCGATGGAGGTACGGGAGTATCCTGAGCCGGAGATGGAGCCGGGCAGCGTCCTGTTGCAGACGATCTACAGCGAGGTGTGCGGGACGGACGTTCACTTGTATCACGGACGCCTGGCCGGGGTACCATACCCGATCATTCCGGGTCACGTGAGCGTGGGGCGCATCTCCAGGATCGCGGGCGAGGTATCTGACGTAGAAGGGGAGGTTCTGCGGCAGGGAGACGTGGTCGCCTTTCTCGACGTTCATGAGACGTGCGGCAACTGCTGGTTCTGTCTGGTAGCCAAGGCCACGACACGCTGTCCGAGCCGCCGAGTCTACGGCATCACCTACTCGGCGGACGAGGGCCTGCTGGGCGGGTGGAGCGAGGCCATCTACCTCAAGCCCGGGGTCAAGATTATCAAGCTACCGCAGGGATTGGTGGCGGAGCGATACATCGGCGCGGGATGTGGCCTGCCCACGGCTACCCATGCTCTGGAGCGTGCTGACGTCCAGCTTGGTGACACGGTAGCCATCCAGGGCTGTGGCCACGTGGGTCTGAACGCCGCGATACTGGCTCAACTCTCTGGGGCGACGCAGGTTGTCGTGATCGGAGCGCCCAGGATGAGGCTCGACATGGCGCGTGCGGTCGGAGCGGACCACGCGATCGACATTGAGGAGCACGGACCTGAGGAGCGGATAGCCATGGTACAGGAGTTGACCCACGGTCGCGGTGCCGACGTGACTATCGAGGCCACGGGGAACCCGATGGCCATCCCTGAGGGGATGCGCATGACCCGCGACAACGGTCGGTACGTGGTGGTGGGTCAGTACACCGATGCCGGTCCCGTGGAGGTCAATCCTCACTGGGATATCAATCGTAAGCACCTGGAGATCAGAGGCTGCTGGGGCAGCGACTTCAGCCACTTTTATCGCGGTATCCAGGTCCTGGCCAAGCACGGAGACCGCTTCCCGTACGAGGCGTTCATCAGTCGAGTCTATCGGCTCGAGGAGTTGAACGAGGCGCTGGCCGACGTGGAAGCGCTCAAGGTGGTGAAGGCGGTAGTACAGCCATAGGTGAGAGTCTCTGCACTCTGCGCGGGAAGGGTGTACCAAGATCCACGGCCCGACCATCATAACTTGTAGTCGAACGGCATGTCGTGCACGTACGGGTCTGTGATCTCCATCTCTTGCTTCGCGTCCCTTGGCAAGGTAGAATCTGGGCGGTAGGAGAGCTGTGGACCTCTTCGAATACTCCCTCAGCGATCAACTGAAGAAAGACGCACCGCTGGCGGCCCGGATGCGTCCCCGCACGCTGGACGAGATGGTGGGGCAGGAGCACATCCTGGGCCCGGGTAAGCTCTTGCGTCGGGCCATCGAGGCCGACCGCCTGGGCTCGATCATCCTCTGGGGGCCACCCGGCACGGGCAAGACGTCCCTGGCCTCGGTGGTAGCCAACACCACGGAGAGCGCCTTCGAGTCCATGAGCGCCGTGCTGGCCGGGGTCAACGAGTTGCGGCAGCTCATCGCCGCGGCCAAGAATAGGCGGATGATGAGCGGGAGCCGCACCATCCTGTTGGTGGACGAGATCCATCACTTCACCAAGACGCAACAGGACGCTCTGCTGCCTCACGTGGAAGAGGGCCTGGTCACTCTCATCGGCATCACCACAGAGAACCCCTTTTTCGAAGTCATTGGAGCGCTGGTTTCTCGTTCGCGCATCTTCCGTGTGGAGCCTCTCGGTGACGAGGACGTGGCCCTGATTCTTCGCCGGGCCCTGACTGATGCCGAGCGGGGCCTGGGGGACAGGAAGGTGGAACTGGCAGAGGAAGCCCTGGACCATCTGGTGAGGGTGGCTGGTGGAGACGCGCGCATCGCTCTCAACGCTCTGGAGCTGGCCGTGGAGACGACCGAGCCGGACGCTGACGGTGTGATTCCGGTCACCCTGGAGACCGCTGAGGACTCGATACAGCAACGAGCGCTGCTGTACGACAAGGACGGGGATGCCCACTACGACACGATCTCAGCGTTCATCAAGAGCCTGCGCGGCTCAGACCCCGATGCGGCCTTGTACTGGCTAGCCAGGATGATCCATGCTGGGGAGGACCCCAGGTTCATCGTGCGTCGTATGATCATCTTCGCCTCTGAGGACGTGGGCAACGCGGACCCGCAGGCGCTGACCGTGGCCACTTCCGCGGCCCAGGCCCTGGAGTGGGTGGGGCTTCCCGAGGCTCAATACAGCCTGGCGCAGGCGTGTGTGTACCTATCCACCGCGCCGAAGAGCAATTCCGTCGGCGGCTATTTCAAGGCTCTGGCCGACGTGGAAGAGGAGGGGGTTTTCGAGGTTCCGGACCATTTGAAGGACTCCTCCCGTGATGGCGAGGCTCTGGGGCATGGCCAGGAGTACAGGTACCCTCACCAGTATCCTGGTCACTTCGTACGGCAGCAGTACCTGCCCGACCGTCTCCAGGGACGACGCTACTACGACCCTTCCGACCAGGGCTATGAGAAGGAGATCAGGAGGCGGCTGGATCGGTGGCTGGAAGGGGAGCCGGGAGAAGAGGGGTGAGGCGTGACGAGGACGGGCCGGCCAGGGGGGGTACTAAAGTAGTGCTTGACTCGGGATTCACAATGCGGTATAGTTGTTAGTTGCCAGATGAACCAGTGCGCGATTCCGGTTGGCCGCGTGCCTGGTTTGTCTGTGGTCCCCCCGGCGTCTGGTCAGACGTCCGAGACTCGCCTTGTCGGATGGGCGGGTCTTTGCGTCCAAGTAGATTCTGCGGGTTGTGGGTATTAGACTCGTGGAGCACGTTCGTTCCAGACCTCTAGCGTGGGTATCAGGAGGGCGGAACCCGCGCCAAGCTGGATGGTGACGGAAGGATGGAGGAGGAAGAGCACATCCCACGACATCTAGAGAGCGAAGTCATGGCCTTCGACCAGCGTCTCGAAACTTCGGACGAGTCACAGAATGGGCCTGAGCCGGTAGCGGCAGGCCCAGGCCAGGAACGGAGCCTCGTTGCCAAGTCTGCGCTGTTCGACAGGGTCGGCGCGCTGGTGATGATCTTCGACCGGCAGGGGCGCATTCGCTGGTTCAACCGCATCTGCGAGGAGACGACAGGGCTGTCCTTCGAGGAGGTGTGGGGCAAGTACGTCTGGGAGGCGCTGGTCCTGCCGGAAGAGGCTGACGTTGTCAAGGGTGTTCTGGAGAACCTGAGGACCGGTCGCTTCACGCGGGGCTACGAAAGCCATCTGTTGACCCGAGAAGGGCGTTCCAGGATCATCCAGTGGTCAACCGCCCCGCTTCTGGATGGCGAGGGACCCATCGAGCTCATCGTGGGCGTCGGTGTGGACATCACTGATAGAAAGCGAACCGAGGATAGACTCCGCAAGAGCGAGGAGCACTATCGGCGCTTGGTGGAGTCGTCCCCCGATGCCATATTCGTCCACCACCGGGGCAGGATAGTGTTTGCCAATAGGGCAGGCGCCGTCCTGCTCGGTGCTACAGACCCCGGAGCTATCATTGGTCGACCCGTGCTGGATTTCGTGCATCACGATGACCGAGCAGCGGTGGAGGCCCGCCTGGAGAAGGTGCTGGAACACGATACTGAACTGGCGTTGATGGAGGGTCGCCTGACGCGCCTGGACGGATCTGTCGTCCATGTCGATGCCCATTCCATCTTTCCGTTCATGTACCAGGACAAGCCAGCGGTGCAGGTGGTGGCCCGGAAAGTGGACGACAGCAGGGAGACGGAGGAGGAGTTGTACGAGCACCAAGAGATGTCGGAGTTGCTGCTCAAGATATTGTCCGATGCGGTGGTGGTAACCGATCTGAAGGGTCGCATCACCAGCGTCTCCCAGCGTGCTTCGGAGTTGTGCGGTTTCGACACACCGGACCAACTGATGGGCAGGAGCATGTTCGAACTGATTCTGCCCGAGGATCACGAGGAGTTCATCAAGAACCTTCAGAAGACGTTCAGAGAGGGCGTGGTGGGGGGCATCGGGCTCGCTCTGCTGAGAGGCGATGGCAGCCACTTCCGCGTGCGGCTGAACATGGCGCTGCTCAGAGATAGCGGCGGCAGGCCCAAGGGCTTCGTCGGCACGGCGCGAGAGGTGACCCACCGGGAAACTCCGGTGCCGGCAGTGGGCGAATTCCATCCCGAGAACTCGGAGACTACGGCGTTGCTGGAGGCATCGCGCGCGGTCCTGGTGTATGGCGACTTCGAACCCGCAGCGCGGGCCATACTGGAGGCGTGCAAGAACTTGATAGGGGCCGGTGTGGGATACGTGGGCCTGATGAACGAGGACGGTACCAGGGACAATGTGCTCTTCTCTAACCCGGGCGACTTCCCGTGGGACGACCATCTGGAGCACTCGAGGCCCACGAGGGAGTTGCGTGCCGAGGCATACCTCGCCGGAGAGGCGATGTATCTCAATGGCCTGTTCGCCGCCAGCGACGGTGACGTCGAAACCGGAGAATCCCCGGCTGTACAGAACATACTGTTTGCTCCCTTGATAGTTGATGGCAACTCCGTAGGCTTGTTGGCCTTCGGCGACAAGGCCGAGGGTTTCAACGAAGAGGACGCTCGTATGGCCTCGGCATTTGGCGAACTGGCAGCGGTCTCTCTGGAGAGCAGCCGGGCCCTACAGGCCCTGGAGTTGAGTGAGGAACGGTTCCGATCAGTGGCAGAGTCCTCTGGAGACGCCATCGTCACCTTCGACAGCGAGGAACACATCGTCTACTGGAGCCGCGGAGCGGACGAGGTCTTCGGCTACAGCGCCGCGGAGATGATCGGCAGACGGCTGACCCTCGTAGCGCCTGGCGACTTGCGCGAGGCCTACAAGAACGCAGTGAACGAGGTGGAGTCGGGCGGGTCGTCCAGTAGTCTCGCTCAGCCCGTGGAGATGATCGGCCGTCGAAAGGATGGGAGTACGTTCCCACTGGAGCTTTCGTTCGCAGGCTGGACCACGCGAAACGGGGTCTTCCTGACCAGCGTCATCCGCGACATCACCGAGCGCAAGCTGACCGAGCACGACTTGAAGCTTCTGGCCGATCACGACCACCTTACCGGCCTGCCCAACCGGTCTCTGTTCCGGGATCGCCTCACGCAAGCTCTGGCCGCCGCCAATCGCGATCCCCAGAGGCTGGCCGTGATGATGATCGATGTGGATCACTTCAAGGACATCAACCATGAGTATGGAGTTCAGGCGGGCGATCAACTGCTCCAGGCTGTGGGTGATCGTTTGACGGGCCTGGTGCGTACGGTGGACACGGTGGCACGCTCGGGCGATGACGAGTTCGTCCTGCTGCTGTTGGGGATTGAGGCGCCGCAACACATAGACAGGGTGGCCCAGAGGATCATGCAGGCGCTGAGGGAGCCTCTTGCCTTGAACCGTCGCGAGGTCCAGATAACGGCGAGCATAGGCGTCGCCCTCTACCCTGAAGATGGTGAGGATGTAGAGACCCTGATCAGAAAGGCAGACCTGGCCATGTGTGAGGCCAAGAAAGAGGGACGCGATAACTACCAGCGGCTGGCGGCGATGGGCGAGATGCCGGAGGAGTGGTCTCCGAATGTGAGATGAGCCTGTCGGAGGCTAGGTCGAGCTTGTGGTCTGTCTTGCAGGCCCTGTTTCGCCTCGGTGCTACGATCTGTGGGTCGGCCGAGGCGGTTTTCTATCCCGGCGGGCCTGACACCCAGTTGCTGCGGGTCCCTCGGCGAGGGCTGCTCTGCGCTGCGCCTCGCGGTCTCCAGTCTGGCCGTACGGGGACGGGGAGTGGTCCCTTCACGAACTGCTGGGCAAACTTTCAGGTTGCCCAACGGGTGGGGGAAGCTCCGTAGCGACTTGGCAGGGCGGGTCTCAGACCCACCCCTACATGCCCGCTTCAGTCCGGTGCCAGGCTTATCTCGGTGTGGTTTTGCCACACCCTCTCACCGAGTGCGTGTCCAGTCAAATGAAAATGTTACCGAAGGGAAGCCATTCTTTCAAATGATAATGTTACCGTAATGCCCT
>Ga0315539_1003854_pt1 | contig 10463 bp, 9 predicted proteins | sample SalMarSW160150MG_FD_203097 | JGI IMG/M metagenome (GOLD analysis project Ga0315539, IMG submission 203097) | Salt marsh sediment microbial communities from the Plum Island Ecosystem LTER, Massachusetts, United States - Salt Marsh Sediment SW1601-150 ... | reverse complement strand
GGCCGTCAATCTCGTAGTAGAGAAGCTGCTCGGTCCTGAGCGGAAGGCCCGTTTCAGTGCCATCTTGGCCGGTGACGTTGTGTCAAAGAAAAAACCCGACCCTGAAATTTATAACCTTGCTTCGGAGAGACTGGGTCTTGAGCCATCCGAATGTGTGGTGATAGAAGACAACCGTAATGGTCTGCTTTCGGCAAAAGCCGCAGGTATGTATTGCGTTATCACCACAAACGGCTATACAAAGGACGAGGATTTCACAGAGGCCGACCTTGTGGTATCCGAGCTGGGCGATACGCCGAATGTTCAGGTAACGTTGGAGAATATTAGAAATATCGTTGAGAAAAGCTAATATACATCGGGGAAAAACTATGAAAATATTTTTAGACACAGGCGATGTCGAGGCTGTACGCAAAGCATATGACACAGGCCTGATAGACGGAGTAACAACCAATCCGAGCCATATTGCAAAGACGGGAAAAAAGTTCAAGGATATTGTCAAAGAAATATGCTCAATTGTACCTGGGCCTGTCAGTGCAGAAGCATTAGCTGAGACATCCGACGGTCTGGTCAAAGAAGCTCAAGAGATAGCTGCTATTGCACCGAACATTGTAGTTAAAATACCTATGACGGTCGAGGGAATGAAGGCTGTACCTGTTCTTGAGAAGGAAAAGAACATAAAGACAAACGTTACGATGATTTTTTCTTCCACCCAGGCCTTTTTGGCTATGAAAGCCGGCGCCGGTTTCGTCAGTATCGTTTTGAGCCGGCTCGATGCCGTAGCGAACGAAAGCTATATCCTCGTGGAGGATGCCGTTACTATTAAAAACAATTACGGCTTCGACTCGGAAATAATTGCGGGTAGTATGAAGACACAGAACCATATTCTTACCTGCCTTCGGACGGGTGTCGATATAGCAACAGTAAATCCTGACCTTTTCTTCCAGATGTTCAAGCACCCGCTTACGGACACAGGATTAGCACAATTTGCGAAGGATTGGGAACAAGTGCCAAAGTAAATTATGAAAAAAACAATACTCGCATTCGGTGAAGTGCTCTGGGACATACTGCCATCGTGTACGGTCCTCGGCGGGGCCCCGTTTAATTTCGCTTATAGGGCGAATTCGCTCGGCGATATGGGTCTGATGATAAGCCGTCTCGGCCGGGACGAGCTCGGCCGCAAAGCCTGCGACCAAATCGTTCAACTGGGTCTGGATACAAGGTTTATTCAGTGGGATGAGCAATTTCCCACTGGTACCGTTCAGGTCAGCTTCGATGAACAGAATAATCCTGACTATTTCATCACACCGGAAGTTGCCTACGACCGGATTGAGCTGACTGAAGAGCTGCTTGAGGCCGCATCAACGGCCGACTGCCTGTGCTTCGGAACTTTGTCCCAGAGGGCCGGAACTTCACGCAAGACCATCGAGCAGCTCCTGGAAAACGCGAATGGGAGTATTAAATTCTTAGATATAAACCTCCGAAAAAAGTGCTATAGCTTGGAGACCGTGACTTTCTCTCTTCAACAGGCAGATGTTCTTAAATTGAACGAAGATGAGGCTCACCAGCTTGGTGACATGCTGGGTATCAAACACCGAAGTATTCCGGAATTCTGCCGGGAAATATCGAGTAAATGGTCTCTTAAATATTGTCTGGTGACGCTCGGTGAAAATGGGGCTTTTGCATCTTCAGACGATGGTCAAAAAGTCTATGTTTCGGGATGTAAAGTACCACTCGCGGATTCTCTTGGCTCCGGAGATGCCTTTTCCGCGGGTTTCGTGCATAAGCTCTTGCGAGATGCGTCAATCGCAGAGGCGTGTGAGTTTGGCAATGTATTAGGCGCGCTGGTCGCTGCGAAGGAAGGCGCGACGTCGTTAATAACGTTGGATGAAATAGAGATGTTTTGTAATCAGGATTGTCAGCGCTTTGTCCATCCTGATTTGAAAGCATTTACAAGCTCTTAATTTGAATATGAGTTTTACAAAATTACAGGTTAGGCATATATTATGTAAGAAAATTGTTTTTTTGATTTTCTTAAATAATCTTGTAACTGTTCATTGTGCAAGAGCTTACTGTTTTAAAAGAAAAAAACAAAAAAAACGTTTTTTTCTTTCCAAAGTATGCCTAACCTGTAATTTTACAGAAGCCTTAATTTGAATATATAAGGAGATTAAAATGAACAAGATATGTATGGGTATATGGGGGATGACAAATTTGCGGGACCGCTTTAACGTAAATGGTTTCGGAGAAGAAGTCGCGGTTATCGACCGAATCAAAAAGATTGGCGAAACAGAAGGCGTTGACGGCATCGAGCTTCACGTCCCAACGGAGATTGACGAGAAAAACGCCGATGAGATTGAGAAATTGCTCAATGACTACAACCTTCAGATGGTTCAACTTTGCGGCCATACCTGGACGGAGAGGCAATACAAATTTGGTGCCCTCGGCGATACCGATACAAAGGTGCGCTCTGCTGCTGTGGACCGGGTCAAATGGGCACTGGATATGGGTGCAAGGTTCGAAGTACCCATCAGCGTTCTCTGGCCCGCGACCGACGGCAACGATTTTCCGCTGCAAACAGACTACATTGCTCTTTACGACCGTTACGTGGATTCCGTGAATCAGATTCTGGACTATCTTCATAAGAACAATTACAACACCAAAATATGTATAGAACCTAAACCGTTCGAGCCCCGCTCCTGGATTATGATGGGGACAACCGCCGCCGCACTGAGCATCGTTCAGGAGGTTGACGACCCGAACTTCGGAATTAACATCGATGTAGGCCATAGTTTGATTGCCAAAGAGAACGTCGAGGATATGTTTTCTCTTGTCCTCCGGGCGAAAAAGTTATTTCATACACATTTTGACGATAACGACCAGCAGGCCGACTGCGATATTCCGCCCGGCTGCGCTAACTTCATTCGTCTGGTGAGTATTATCTATGTTCTTGACCAAATGGAATACGATGGCTGGTTCGGCCTGGACCTGTTCCCATATCGGGATGACCCGATAGATTTTATGAAACTGTCTGTGGAAAATCTGAGATTTGCGCAGAGCGTTGTCGACTTGATGAACAAGAAAGGAGCAAAAGAATTACGGGCCAAAGGCACAGACGGCCCGGCAATGTCCAGATTAATACGCGATTGTATCAGACAAGCAAAATAGGAGGTTACAATGAGCAGGATAAAAGGTCCCGGTATATTTCTGGCCCAGTTTTTGCGGGATGAAGAACCTTACAACAATCTTGTGAACATCAGCAAATGGGCGGCTGAGCTCGGTTATAAAGGCGTTCAGATTCCAACGTGGGATAGTCGAGTTATCGACCTTGACAAAGCCGCTAAATCCAAAGACTATTGTGACGACCTAAAGGGCACTCTCAAACAGGCAGGGCTGGAAATCACAGAGCTTGCGGCCCATCTTCAAGGGCAGGTACTGGCAATGCACCCCGCATATGAGATAGCTTTTCAAGCTTTTTACCCGCAAGGCCTGAAAGATAAGGAAAGGGCCGAGTGGGCGGCGGGGGAATTGAAAAAAGCCGTTATGGCGTCAGTAAATCTTGGTATCGATAGTGTGCCTGTTTTGTCGGGAGCTTTTGCGTGGCATATGGCGTATCCTTGGCCGCAAAGGCCGCCCGGATTGATTGAAGAAGCCTTCAAAGAGCTCCATAAACGGTGGAGGCCGGTTCTGGATTTGGCCAAGGAAAACGGTGTTGCGATATCTTTCGAGCCGCATCCCGGCTCGGACATCTTCGATGGTGCAACCTTTGAAATGTTTCTTGATATCTCAGACAACCATCAAGCTGCGTATTTGTGTTATGACCCAAGCCATTTTTTGCTTCAGCAATTGGATTATCTTGAGTTCATACAGTTGTATGGACGGAGTATTAAGTCATTCCACGTAAAGGATGCCGAATACAGAACCTCGGGGCGTGTCGGTGTTTATGGCGGTTATCAATCGTGGTCGAAGCGGGCGGGCAGGTTTCGCTCCCTCGGTGACGGCCAGGTGGATTTCGCAAGGGTATTTACCTTACTCACTGAGGCAGGCTATACCGGCTGGGCCGTCCTCGAATGGGAATGCTGCGTCAAGAGCCCCGAACAGGGTGCTGCAGAGGGCGCGCCGTTCATAGCTGACCATATCATTGAAGCTACTGAAGTAGCTTTTGACGACTTCGCCGGCGGCCAAACAGACGTCGAGCAGAACAGGAAGATTCTCGGCCTAAGTTAACGTAAAACCCGTTAGAGAACTCCATTGGCTAACGGCCTGTGCTGAGAGTGGCTCTCTCTAAAGGGGTAAAGGAGATTTTCAATGAAGCGAATTTCGATAGCTATCATACTCGTGTGGATAGGTTCTCTTGTCCAGGCAGAACCTGGGCCTGGAGATGTTTTTCGTGAATATAAGTGGCGGCCTGAAGGAAAATGGCAGCGGGTAACCGGTCCGGAGGCAACAGCCGAAGGGGCAAAGGAATTTCTGCCCAATTCCGTAAACAATATTCGCATCGATGACCTGGACGAAGCCGTTAAAGTCGAAGCATACATTGAAATGCTGTTATGTCACGGTGGAACAGTGGACAAAAAAATCCGTCTTAACGCAAATCCCTGGATACCCATCCCCGAATCATCCCTTATTCCGGGCAAGGCGGGACAAGGTCCGCCGAATTCGGAATACCAGTATATGCGCTACCCAAGCGTTCGTATTCCTATGAAATATCTGCGAAAGGGAAATAACACGTTTGAATTTACATGCAGCCCGGGAACAGCGTTGGGCGGGTGGTGGCCACAGTGGATTCTTTACGGCGTAACGTTCAGGGTTTACTATGACAATGCCAGGCCCCATCCGACCGGCACAATCACAAAACCATCTGGTGGTTCTACCATCAGCGAAGCATCTGTTTTAGAGGCCAAGGCCACAGGCCCTCGTCCGATTAAGCAGGTTGACTTCATCGGTTTCTATGAGGATTTCAACTGGGAAGGTGACGGCAGCTACCGCCAATGGCACTACCGTTATTTGTACAACGAAATAAAAAATCACATCGGGACGGCTACGAACAAGCCCTACAAAGTGACATGGGACAATTCCTGGATTCCCACTCAGGACCGGCCTATGAAGATAATGGCTCGAATTGTTGACGCTGCCGGAATGTGCTATATGACGACAGCGGTGGAAAATACCCATCTTGTTCGCGACAAAACAATCCGGATGTATAAGCCGTACAACGTTCCTAAAAGGTGGTCAACTCGGGTGGGCAATACGCATAAGTGCAAAACCGATGTGAACGATGACTTAAGCAAAGCCGTCGCCGCAAAAATCATTATGTCCACCTGGAACGGAGTCGCAGCGGACGAAATTGGAATAAACGACAAGAAGGTAGTAACAAATGTTGGCAAGAACCATGATTTAAGCTATGACGAGTTCGAGGTTCCGCTGAATCTAATCAGGCCCGGCACGAATACTCTATACACCCACAGCTCAACTACTCATCACGGTATTGAGGTCCAGTGGCCCGGTATGGTTCTCATAGTAAAATACAATGAACCCGAAGGCGGACTGGATCCAAACTGAAATAAACCTATGTTGAATGATTAGCGGAAATATCCGTTCAATTTTAATCTTTCGGAGGTAAAGAAAATGCGTGCAATAAGATTTCTTACATACGTTAAGAGAATATCGGTTCTGACAAGTTTTTTCTGCTTTGTTCTTCCTGCCTTTTCCAGCCAGATACAGTTCGAGCATGTTGTCATTGACAAAGATGCCATCGGGCACAGAGAGGTCGGCGATATTGACGGAGACGGTTTCAATGATATAGCGGCAGTCAATACTGGAACCGATGAGCATTCAGTGGTGTGGTATAAGTATCCCAGCTGGAAAAAATATACTATCACCGACATCAGTGAATTCAGTGACTACAATGCATATCGTTCCTGTGACATGGAGCTTGCTGATATAGATGGTGACGGGGATTTGGACCTTGTGGGAAGAATCGGCAGGCCGGAGGATGATAAGTACGGAATCAATTGCTGGTTTGAGAATCCCAGGCCCAACAAGAATCCGGCAAAAGACCGGTGGCAACGCCATGATATCGGCGAGAGTTATTATGCAAAAGATTTGGAAGTAGCGGATTTGAATCGTGACGGCAAATTAGATGTGGTCTCGCGAGCTCTGAACGCCAAACTTCATATCTATTTGCAGGAGGGTTCTTCCTGGAAAGAGAGGGTGCTTGAGATAACACATCACGACGGTATGGATGTGGGAGATATGGACAGGGATGGTGACCCTGATATAGTGCTTAACGGTTACTGGATTGAGACACCGGATGACCCATTGGACGGAAGATGGGTCAGGTATGACTTTGATAACAAATGGTACACACAAAAAACCGGCGATAACGGGCGGTGGTATGATAACAATTGCAAGGTTGTTGTTGCCGATATGAACAAGGATGGTTGCCTGGATATAGTGATCGACCAGGCCGAGGACAAGGGCTATCCCGTTTCCTGGTACCAGGCTCCTACTGACCCTAAAAACGGCAAATGGATCGAACATGTGATCGCCCAAGTAGACAAATGCCACAGTCTTAAGGTTGCTGATTTCGATAATGATGGTGATTTGGATGTTTTGGCGGGCGAGATGCCCAACATCCCGAAAGAGGCCCCGCATCCGGTGCTCGTTTTCATCAACCAGGGTAATGCCCTCAAATGGAAGCAACAACTACTTGCCAAACGTGGTAACTACAGCGCTCAGGTTGGAGATATTGACAATGATGGTGATATAGACATCATTGGTCTTCGCAATCACAATTCTGCCCCAATCGAAATGTGGAGAAATAAAACGAGTGATAACAAACTGTCTCTGGATGATTGGACATACATCGAGGTTGACAATAAGCGAGGCAAATGGGGCGATTGGGATGAGCCTAACTGGCTGAAGTACTTTGGTCTGGCTATGGCCGACGTCACCGGTGACGGATACAAGGACATTATTGCCGGGCGTTATTTCTACCGTAATCCCGGCGGCAATATGAGCGGCAGATGGCAGCGCATCACCTTCAGCATCAATGTGGATGGTATGCTCATTGTCGATGTTGATGGTGATTCTTTTACTGATGCTATCGCCGAAGCCCTGCCGGATGTATATTGGCTCGAAGCCGAAGACAGACCAGGCAATTCCTGGAAAGCGAAAAAAATCGGCACGTTACCCAAAACCAGCCACGTCAACGGCCAAGGATATATGCTGGGTCAAATCATCGCCGGCGGCAAACCTGAAATAATCCTCGCCTGCGGCGATGGCATCTACTATTTCCAAATTCCTGAAAATCCTGAGAACGGAAACTGGCCCAAAACCAGAATCGCCTCCGAAACTATGGACGAAGGTATCGGAACCGGTGACATTGATGGCGATGGCGACATTGACATTGCAGCCGGTAAAAAAGAGGGAGAAACCTTTATGGTGATGTGGCATGAGAATCCCGGAAATGGTAGCGCCGACTGGAAAGGTCATCTGGTTAGTCAAACCGCTTTCGCACCCGACCGTATTGTTATTGCCGAAGTAAATGGTGATTCTCGCCTCGATATTGTGGTCTCCGAGGAAAGGTATCCCGGCCCGGACCCCGACGCCAGTTTGTATTGGTTCGAGCAGCCCAGTTATCCAAAAAGCCAGACCTGGAAAAAACATATCGTTATTACGGAATACTCCCTCAATAATCTGGACCTCGCCGATATGGACCGAGATGGTGACTTCGATGTTATTACGTGCGAACACAAAGGCCCTAAGGGTAAATTCCGACTGCAAATTTTTGAAAACGACGGAAAAGGAAATTTCACCGAGCATATTGCCGACCGCGGCAAAGAAAGCCATCTCGGCGCCAAGGTAGCGGATATGGATAATGACGGTGACCTGGATATTGTCAGCGCTGCCTGGGACAACTATCAGTTCCTGCACCTCTGGCGTAATGATAACAAGGCTTCTGCAAAATTACAGGTTAGGCATACTTTGGAAAGAAAAAAACGTTTTTTTTGTTTTTTTCTTTCCAAACAGTAAGCTCTTGCATAATGAACAGTTACAAGATTATTTAAGAAAATCAAAAAAACAATTTTCTTAAATAATATATGCCTAACCTGTAATTTTGCAGAACTTATATGATAACAGAAAAGGAGACAAAAAATGAATCCAACATTCATCACAAAAATCAGAGTAGAAATTATATTTTTACTCTTGTTGAGCTCTTCGATTTCTCCAGCCAGTGACATACTATTTCGTCATGTGGTTATAGACAGCGAAGGGCCGAAGGACCCCTGGGCAAAGATAATGGGAGATATCAACGGCGACGGGTTTTTAGACATCATTATTGGTGGTCGTAGCGGTCCTCTGGTATGGTATGCTTACCCCCACTGGACTAAAACAATCGTTGCGAAGGGTGGATATAAGACCGTTGATGGTGAAGTGGGCGATATTGACGGCGACGGCGACTTAGACATCGTCATGGGAGGTTTGATATGGTATGAAAATCCACGGCCTCATGACGATTCGGCTAAGAAGATTTGGAAAGCCCATAAAGTTGCGAATCATCCCACCCACGATGTAGAGCTCGGCGACCTGGACAGAGACGGAGATATGGACATTGTTACGCGGGACCAGTCCGAGTTCGGCCATAAAGCAGGCAATAAAATCTATATATGGCGCCGGGATGGTAACGATAAGTGGACTGAGAGAGTTATTGATTGTCCTCACGGAGAGGGCATCACTCTGGGCGATATCGATAAGGATGGGGACCCCGACATTGTCATCGGCGGCATCTGGTTTGAAAATATCCAAGATATAATCAACGGCCCCTGGACTGCACATCGGTTTGCTCGCTGGCATCCGAGTGCAACGGTACAAATAGCCGACATCAACGGTGACACCCTGCCGGACGTGGTTCTTTCACCGTCGGAACTAAAGGGCAGTTTTTACAAGATGTCCTGGTTCGAGGCACCGTCCGACCCCAAAAAGGAAAATTGGTCCGAACATATTATCGCCAAGGCCATTGAATGCGTTATTCACGGATTGGTAACCGCGGATATGAACGGCGATGGCGCAATAGATGTGGTGTCATCGGAAATGCACCAGGGGGCTGATCCTGATGAAGTAGCCGTCCACATCAATCAGGGGAGCGGTTCGTCATGGAAAAAGCAAATCATATCCACTAAAGGCTCACATTTCATCCGAGCCGGTGATATTGGAAATGATGGTGATATGGATATCATAGGTGCAAACTGGAGCGGCGGTTATCAACCAATCGAGATGTGGGAAAATAAAGGCAAAAGGGGTATGGTTAGATGACACTTACAAATATCGTGTTCCTATCAGAGTAAATGCAGCAGGATACGAACGCCTGGACAAGTCGATTCTGATAGATTCTTTGTAAGCTTCGGCTGCTTCTTCATAATGGTCCAAGGTGAGGCAGGCGTTGCCAAGACATTCGTACGCATCTGCATAATTTAGGTCGATAAGGAAGTGTGCAGCAGCACTGCTTGGGCTTATCTTAACAGCTTGTTTGAGAACTGCCGCTTTAGTGCTGCCAATATCAACGGTCACTAACTTAACGACCCAGATACAAATCACACAAACAAGTACAGCCGACCCCTCGAAGACTCTACCCAAACAGTCTCCTTATATCCTCGTCTGTAATCCTTTCATCAGGCCTTATCGGTTCTCCTCTTCGCCTTCTCAGGTGCTCAAAAAATTCCTTCACATTTCCCGGAGCTGATTTGATCGCCAGCCCCAACGAGTACCTCATCAAAGAGATATCTGCTCCACTAAGGACCCCCTTTATAAGCCCGGTCTCTGTGTCCTCTTGACTTTCCATCTCCTTGTCAAACTTGTCCAGCACACTCTGCAAATTACCATATTCCATCTCTTCCTCACCAACCGGCTTATTGGTTATTTGAGAATAAGGCATTTGCATGGCTCTCAACAGATAAACTGCCTCAGGTGGAATTGCATTCGCATGCTCAAAACCTTCTTTGAACTCCGGGCCCCCATAATATGAGGGCAGCAGTATGTGGGGTCTCTGAATTAGAACTATACCTTTCCTTACGATGGTCCTGTCCCTGAGTCGGCTGTGTTCAGCAACGAGCACGTAAGGCAACTCCATATCTCCAAACGTAAAGAGCATCCGCTGATATTCTCTAATTACCTCGGTGGCACTCCAGTGTGCCATAAATTCTGCTCTGTCATATTCAGGCACTTTTTGCTCTTTCAAAAACGTTACACAAAAACACTGCCGTTCCAATTAATAATTTGAACAAGAAACTTTGGCGTTGTCAAAGATATTCACTACTTAAGTTCATTTTGGCCTTTGAAGAAATTGGCCCATTCGACTACTTCGACGAAGCTCAGTATAAATGCGCTCAGGACAGGCTTTGATTGGGTTTGAATTGGGTTTGAATTGGGTTTGAATTGGGTTTGAATTGGGTTTGTTTTTTTGGGCC
>Ga0315539_1003852_pt1 | contig 10464 bp, 6 predicted proteins | sample SalMarSW160150MG_FD_203097 | JGI IMG/M metagenome (GOLD analysis project Ga0315539, IMG submission 203097) | Salt marsh sediment microbial communities from the Plum Island Ecosystem LTER, Massachusetts, United States - Salt Marsh Sediment SW1601-150 ... | reverse complement strand
GTATCCCAAATCCTTTTTGAATATTTCTGAATATCACTTTCTGTTCGGCTCTCAAATAATGTATTTGGATCATTTGAGAAGATTTGAAATAATTCCTGATTAACAGCATTCTTCTTTAAAGTATCTTTTATAGTTTCAGATAAATCGTTTATATCTGCATATCTTAAATCGTTGTCAAATCCAATTGACATTTTCGCTATATTATCGCAAAGTCTCAATGCTCTTTTTGAATACCACCATTTTAACGCAATGCCAAATAATGGAAAAGCTAAATTATTATCCCCCGCAATAAATTGTGATATTGTACCTATCTCTCTATTGGGTGGATTTAAAAATATTTCTTTTGTTAAAGCTATTATCTGGCTATATATTTTCTCAATTTTCACAATATCTTAAGCCGCTAACGGTCTGTGCATCAGTGTATAGCTTCGTAGTTCAGGTGTTCTACGTATCAGAGGAATGAAAGTATTACGAACATGGAGTTCCAGGCCGATTATTAAGAGAATAATTTGAAATCCACAATAATATATTAGATTCGATTTCCACTTTAAAGCAAATCTGACTGTTTCGTATTTTCAGTTTCTGTCTTTGCTTTTTTGAAAGTTAGCCCTCCTCGTGACAAGTCGGGGTACAATGGCGTCTCCTTACCTGACAGCAAACCTTGAATCGACAATATTTGTATCTTCGGAAATGCGCCGTGTGCTGGGGACTCATAGAAGCCTGCATTTGTAGCTTCAACTATCATTGGTTTGGTGGGGGGAGCAAGCGTCACGAATAAACCTATTTGCGCCTTCTCACGTTCAACCGTGTTTTTCAAGTCTGCTATCATTGTTCGCGTTACGCTTTCACCACCTTTGACCGATACGATAATCTTCTTCGCCTCTCTTTTATCATCCTGAAAATATATGATTCCGTCGATACCTGTGTCTGCCCCCTTTTTCTTTCCTTTATAGGGTTGAGCATTGACTAAAATACAAGCCCACCACTGAAACTCATACTTGTTTCGCTCAGCCAACTCCTTTGCACCGTCAAAATCTTTTGGTGTTCCGAGAACTTCAAAGGTGATGGAAGGAAATGCACTCTTAAGTCGCTTTTCAATAAGACTGATAGCAAGATGCGTAATGTCAATTCCAATCCATTCGCGTGCCAGCTTCTGTGCGGCGTGCACGGCTGTGCCGCAACCGCAGAAGGGGTCAAGCACAAGATCACCTGGGTTGCTACTGGCGTTGATGACTCGTTCCAATAAGGCAAGTGGTTTTTGTGTTGGATAACCGAGTCGTTCAGCTGCTTGGGCTTGAATGGGCAAAATATCATCCCAAATATCATCAATCGGGGTGCCTTCTTGCTCGTCCAAGTAACGCTTCAGCTGTGGCACACTGCCGGGCTTCGTCTGGACAATCAAACCCTGCTCATATGCTTGTTGTATGCGTTCTTTTGTCCATCGCCAAACCCGCGTGACCCCTAAAAACTCGTAGGTTAAATTAGGCCGGTCTTTATTCGGGTTGGTCAAATCGGCTAAGCGATACTTCCTACCCGTTTCTCGCTCGGTGTACCGGTAAAACTGAGCAAGATATTCGGGACTATGGGGTTTGTACTGTGGATGCCATGTCCGCTGGCCTGACTTACCATACTTGAGCAAAATATCGTGATTGGAGGCAAAGCGAGTAAAGGCCAGTCCTTTGGCGTTTTGCCGCCGCCAAACAATTTCATTGACGAAATTTTCGACGCCAAAAGTGGAATCCAGCACAGTTTTAAGATAATGGCTGACAGTTGGGTCACAATGCAGATAGATACTGCCCGTTGGTTTTAGCACCCGCCGCATTTCCAGCAACCGATTAGCCATCATCGTTAGATAAGCCATCACGTCGTTCTCGCCTAAAAAGCGACGAAGTGCCTGCATGGTCTCTGCTATATTGGTATTGGGCTGATGTAAAAGCTCTGCAAACTCACGCTCTGCCTGGTCGCCCCAGTGCCATGTGTCTTCAAAGGCTGTTATCTGCGCATCAGATACATGGCCCTTAGGTGTCTTGAATAACAAGTTGTAGGCACGCTTGCTGTTGAAAGGCGGGTCGAGATAAATCAAGTCCACGCTTTCATCTTTGATATGTTCGCGCAAGATATTGAGGTTATCGCCGAAATAGAGTGTACCCATACTCACCACCAGGCATGCCAGCTTTTGCAGGCATACCTAAACTATTGATTACTTGGTTCCCGATTAAAGATAGTTGCCTGCTTTCACGCAAGTCAAAGATGCCCAACTACATCTACCTAAGTACGTCTTGTCAAGTTGTCCGTAGGTATTATAAATATTCATGCAATCTTGTCAAGCACTTTTCTTGGTAATGTCCCCGGAGGGCGTGAATATGCTTGTTTGCGGAACAGAGAAACCCCCTGAATCCCCCTTGTCAGGGGGACATAAAAACTACTCCCTTATCAGGGGGACAAAAGAACTGCCCCCTTCGTTTGTTCTGATCTCAAGATGCATTCGCACTGACTTTGATCAGATTTCGTAGATTACGCTCAAATGGGCCGGGGAGACAATGATAGAACAGACAAAAATGTCTGTTCTACCGTTTCCGTATTAGTCGGAGGTCAGGTACCCTGCGCACCTGACAAATGAATAGTGCTAGGAACACGGGGCTTCTGAACTACTACTTTTTTTTATACACATCTCCTCTTGAGCCTATATGATCAACATATATTATCTTCAATTTACGATCAATCCATAAAATCACTCTAATATGTCCTATTCTCATTCTATGATACCCCTTCCACTCTCCCACCATCGACTTCACATCCACATTATCCGTGAGCCTATCTTCTAATTCTTTCAGAGATCGTTTAATGCGCTGCCTTTGAATTGCAGGGAGTCCTCTTAAATAACGAGCCGCTCGCTTGTGGACAAGAACCTTGTATTTCATATAGAATCCAAATCTACGTATGCATCTTTTTTACCTTTTTCTCTGTCTTTCTGTGCTTGCTTGAGATCTTCGACAGTCTTCTTATCCAGATCTAATCCCAATAACTCTTCGATTTCCTTATACTTCTTCCAGGGAATAATCACTTCAGTTGGTTTACCTTTTTCATCTACTACAATTTTTTTATGAACCGTTAGCATAACCTTACCTCTCTTGTTTTAATCATACCGAACTATTGATTATATGGTTTCCGTGTAAGAATCTTAATTTGGCTTGGCACCAGCCTAAGTTAAACAACCATATGACAAGCATCCTTCATTCCCCAACCCGAGACACCCAGCATATATTGCTTGCCACCGATTTCTGAGGGAATCCATTCTATTCATTTATGGCATTATAATAATTTATGAAACCTTGTCAAGTATTTTTCCTGGTAGGTGGAGACAAATCAGCTATCTCTGTTCATTCCTTGCTTGGTCACAAAACGGACACGGGCCATCTCCGCCAAAATATCGCTCTGTATTAATTCCCTGTCAGGCAAAAAACCAGAGGGGGCTGACTAAGATCCGGAAGTTAAAAAACGAAGAGACTGGGATTCGAATCCGATCATTTTTGTAAGTTACTCTCCAACATAAAATTAGGAGCCAAGAAGTTGATCCTCAGAGAATTATCAATTGCGGTTATTTTGATTTATTTTGATGTACTTTGATCTATTTTAACTTGAATTTGGCACAGAATTGGCACAGTTAGGCTTAGGTATTCCCATGCTCAGCATCTAAGCCTTTTTTGTCTCTTATGATATTAAGTTGTCCTCCCCCCTTGACAACTCCACAGCGTTAGTCTATATTTCGCTCACCAAGAAAACCATACAGGATGAAGGCATGAATCAAGGACGTTTCCAGGGTTCGGGAACAGAATCCTTTGAGAGGTAGAACTTCAAAGCCCCCTAAGAAAGGAGGGATTGATGGAATTTGCTCTCAGGTATGAATAATGCTATAATTTGGATGTTGAGGGGAGGAGGATGAGGAAGGAAAGCACTGCACCCACGAAGGTTTTCATGGTTAATCCAGAATCTTTAACCTTATAAAAGAAGTTGGAGGAAGAAATGAAAAAGCTTTTGACTTTTTTGGTAATGGTGTCAGCTGTTACATCAGTGTTGGTTTTTTGTAAAACTCCTATTCATTGTGCGATCCCTCATTTAATCAACTATCAGGGGATGTTGACCAATGATCTGGGTGATCCCCTGAGTGGACCTCACAATCTAACCTTCAGGATTTACGATGATACCACAGGAGGTGAACTTGAATGGAGTGAAACTCAAAATGGGGTGCAAGTGGAGCAAGGATTATTCAATGTGATTTTAGGACAGGTGACGCTGCTGGATTTGGCATTTGATGAACAATACTGGCTGGAGGTTCAGGTAGACAGCGACACCATGCCCGAACGTCTGCAATTCACCAGCGTGGGTTATGCTTACCGAGCAAGGGTGGCAGATACCGCAGCTGTGGCTGTGTCTGCTCCGACAGGTGGCGGTTGGGTTGATGATGGAAGCGTAGTTAGGCTTCAGACCAGCACGGATAAGGTAGGCATCGGGACGACGAGTCCCCAGGCAGGTCTGCATTTAAAGGGAGCCGGGTGGCCAAGTTCTTTTATGTACTTACAGAGTGATTCAGATCAGGATGCCGGAATTCGTTTTTATGAAGGTGGGGATGTTAAATGGCATATCTTTAATAGCTCGCCGGATGGCGGGCTGAGAATATATAATTCCAACGCTTCAAAAACTGTTTTCTTTGCAAAACAAAGCTCTGGCAACGTCGGCATTGGGACCGTGAGCCCCCAAGATAGGGTGGAGGTGGTGGATGGCAATGTTAATGCAAGACTGTGTCACATTTCTCACATCAGTTTTCCCTCGCCTTATGATGCCTATTCCGGGGTGAAGGGAACATATGGCGAGGATGTGGTGGGCTTTCTGGGATATCGGCATTACTTCAGTATAGGTGGTAACACCTATTATGGTGTCTACGGTAGCGCAACGACCAGCGGGAGAAACTACGGCGTGTATGGTTATGCATCCGGTGGATCGACAAACTGGGCCGGTTTTTTCACTGGTGATGTGCATGCCAGCGGCAAGGTGGGCATCGGGACGATAACCCCTGGAGTAAAGCTACATATTGATGGGGGAAGTGACGTCAAAGATAACACTCAGAATTCAGGTTACTTAATCATAGGCACTTCAACAGGACAACAAATCGCCATTGATAATAACGAGATTATGGCCAAAGCCAGTGGGACCACTGTGGGGGATTTGTATATTCAGAACTCAGAACAAGCAAAGACAATTATCGGTGGCAAAGTCGGCATCGGAACTACAAGCCCCAGTGAAAAACTGGATGTCGTGGGCACAGTTAAATGCCAAGTTCTCAAGCTCACCGGCGGAAGCGATATTGCAGAACCATTTGATGTCAAAGGCACGGATGTGATCAAAGCTGGTATGGTTTTGACAATTGATCCGGAAAATCCAGGAAAACTAAGGATTTCTGAGAAGGCATACGATCGTTGTGTTGCCGGTATAATCAGCGGTGCCGGAAGCATCGAGCCTGGAATGTTAATGGGTCAGTCGGGCTCGGTGGCAGATGGAGAGTATCCTGTGGCGCTGACCGGTCGTGTCTATTGCTGGGCGGATGCTTCAAATGGATCGATACAGCCTGGAGACCTGCTGACCACATCAGACACTCCCGGGCACGCCATGAGGGTCACCGACTATGCGAGATCCCAGGGCGCCGTCATTGGCAAGGTGATGAGTTCACTCGGAGAAGGACAGGGTCTGGTTCTTGTCTTGGTAACCCTGCAATAGGAAAGGATATGTAATGATGAAACAGATTACAAATAAAGCATCAAGAGCCTCCCGGTCGTTGGGGTTACTTTTGGTCTTTTGTCTGATTCTCGTTCCAACCTTCCTCCATGCCGGAGAGTTAGATGAAACGGAGGTTGGTTCTGCCGTCCAGACCTGGGCGCGCCACGTAACAGCAGATGCGCGACCGGATGCCGTCATTGAGAGGATGGAACCTCATCAAGTCAAAGGAGAGACGGTAGCTTACATCGCTCATCTTGTGGGGGGCGGTTTTTGCCTTTGTGGCTCCGATGACTTGGTTCTCCCGGTCTATCTTTACAGTCCGCGAGGAACGTATGATCCGCAGAATCCAAACTATCAATACATCCTCTGGGAGATCGAAACCAGAGTGAAGTGTTTGCGTGAAGGATTGGAGAAGGGCGATCCGACAGTGCTGGGGTATCAAGACTTTCTGGCAAAGAGGGCCTCATTCTGGCAGGATCTTATGTCAGGTCGAACTCCGCCGAGAATGGAGGAGAAGGGTGAGCCGGTGATGATGGAGCTTGACCTGACCAGCCAGTGGCATCAAAGAACACCATACAACGATCAGTGTCCAGATCTAACCCCCGATGCGGATGAACATACCGTTGTCGGTTGCGTCGCTACAGCTATGTGCCAGATAATGTACTACTGGAGATGGCCGTATACAGGAGTAGGCATCGATACCACAATTTACAATTACCTATGGAGGAGCAACTGGGATGAGGAGCCTCTGGTGAGTGACCCCAACATTCAACCAGATTGGGCTGGGGGAGGTCGTCTGGAATGGACGTCCGCGGAAGGAGGAAAACTGCGCATGAATGGTTACTGGGATGGGAGCCTTTATAAAGGGGCGAAAAAAATTAACGAGGATGCCGATTATCTGGATGCCCTGGAGAACCTTTGGAACAGGCTCTACCACGTGGCAAGCTATTGCATTGCCAATTTTGGTGCGACAACCTACGATTGGAGCATTATCGGGGATACTCATACAGACCCACCAGATGCTGGAGACGTTGAGGTAGCAAAGCTATGCTATCACGCTGGCGTCGCTGTTATAATGGGTTACGGGGTTTGGGGATCTGGAGCGTCCACATGGAACGTCGATAGCGCTTTTGAGGACCATTTTCGTTATGACTACGATGGCATCTGTGGAACAAGGGATATAGATACAATGACTGAAGAAATTCAATGGCTTCGACCGCTGTATTTCAGTGGGGATAGGCACGATACCTTAGGCGGAGGAGGTCATGCCTGGGTTGTATTAGGTTATAACAAGTGGACCGACCCGGCCCGACAGTTCAAAATGAACTTAGGATGGGGTGGAGCCTGCGATGAGTGGTACTCCTGCGATAGTATCCCCTGCGCTCCTTTTTACTTAAACCAGTTGAACGTCACCCGCATAGCACCCAAGGATATGGTAGGATTTGTAGGTGGCCTCGATCCAGGCGACGGCTCCCCCGGCGACCCATACCAGGATGTCGAGGAGGCAATCGACGAGGCACCCGATAATGCGACACTGATATTCAAAGCCGGTTCCGATAATACCTTTTCGACAGCTACACTTCTCATCGATCGACCATTGACTCTCAAAGGTAAAGATGTTACCATTCGCAAGGAGTAAAAGTTCTCTTGATGCATAGACGTGCCCGTCGGGGCATCGGTATTGGGCTTCATCCTACCCTTCGGTCCTGTACCTCCTCCTGACTCGCACTGCCCAGATGGGTACCCGTATGGGTGAGTGTGCGCGGCACCAAGTAGGTCGTAGGTCAGGAGCCCCGCGCTCCCGGCTGAATTATGGCCGGCGACCCTGGGTAACGAAAAAACGGAGAGACTGGGATTCGAATCCGACCATTTTTGTAAGTTACTCTCCAACATAAAATTAGGGGCTAAGAAGTTGATCCTCAGAGAATTATCAATTACGGTTATTTTGAATCCTTTTTAGTTGTTTAGAGCTATTTTGACTTGAGGTTGGCTCGAATCTGACACAGTTAGCCTTAGGTACTCCCATGCTCAGCACCTAAGCTTTTTTGCTTCTTATGATATTAAGTTGTCCTCCCCCCTTGACAACTCCACAGCGTTAGTCTATATTTCACTCTCCAACAAAACCGTGCAGGATGATGGCATGAATCAAGGACGTTTCCGCGGTTCGGGAACAGAATCCTTTGAGAGGTAGAACTTCAAAGCCCCCTAAGAAAGGAGGGATTGATGGAATTTGCTCTCAGGTATGAATAATGCCGTAATTTAGATGTTGAGGGGGAAAAGGATGAAGCGGAAAAGCATTGCACCTTGCGAAAGGTTTCATCGTTAACCCAAAATCTTTAACCTTAATAAAAGAAGTTGGAGGATAAAGTGAAAAGGTTTTTGATTTTATTGGCACTGGGGGCAATTGTTGTTGCAGTTGTGGTTTTTTGTGTATCTTTTGTTGTGGCAGACATCCCTCATATGATCAACTACCAGGGGATGTTGACGGATGACTTGGGCGATCCCCTGAGTGGGCCTCACAATCTAACCTTCAGGATTTACGATGATACCACAGGAGGGAATCTTGAATGGAGCGAAACTCAAAATGGGGTGCAAGTTGAGAATGGATTATTTAACGTGATCTTAGGACGGGTGACCCCACTAAATCTGGCATTTGATGAACAATACTGGTTGGAGGTCCAGGTAGACAGCGACACCATGCCACGTTTGAGATTCACCAGCGTGGGGTATGCTTACCGGGCTCTGGTGGCAGATAGTGCGGTGGTGGCAGGGTCAGGGGGAGGATGGGTAGATGACGGTTCAGTGGTTAGACTCCAGACCAGCACGGATAAGGTAGGTATCGGGACGGGCAGCCCCGGGGATAAGGTCGAGGTTGTGGATGGCAGTATGAATGCAAGATTAGGTTACCATCACCACTTTAGCTTTCCACTCCCGCATGACATCTATTCCGGGGTCAGGGGAACGTATGGCGGGGATGTGGAGGGTTTTCTTGGTCGTCGATATTACTGCATGTTTGGTAACTCCTATTATGGCGTCTATGGTAGCGCAACGACCAGTGGAAGAAACTACGGAGTGTATGGCTATGCATCCGATGGTTCGACAAACTGGGCCGGCTATTTCGACGGTGATGTGCATGCCAGCGGCAATGTGGGCATTGGGACGGCTACCCCTGGAGTAAGGCTACATATTGAGGGGGGAAGTGACGTCAAAGTTAACACTCCAAATACAGGTTACTTAATTAAGGGCTCTTCAACAGGACCCCACATCGCCATTGATAATAATGAGATTATGGCAAAAGCCAGTGGGAACTCTGTAGGAAATCTGTATATTCAGTGGGGAACTGAAGCAAGAACAATTATATATGGAAAAGTCGGCATTGGAACCTCAAGTCCCAGTGAAAAGCTTGATGTAGCAGGAAATATCGACGTGTCAAATCACAAGATTAAAAACTATCGTGGCTTTCCCAAACCAAACTATGACAGCGGATATGCGCTGATTAACCAAGGGCAGACGCGCACATTTACCCATGGTCTCGGCGGTAACCTGGAAAACTACGTTGTTCAGCTCTGGTTCGGATTCAACGGAGATCGCCATAATTTTTGCTATGGAGGATACGAGCACGCCAGCTGCTTTTTTGGAGCTTCCTGGTGGGGTTTGACTACTTCCCGAATCAAAGTGACCCGCGAGCCTAATGATGGCGAAGCCGGTCAGGTCAGAGTTCGAATCTGGGTCTATGAGGATTGAGAGAAGGCTGCACTCCTGGAGTATCAAGCTTTAGCTTGATCAAGAGGCTTTGCAATGTCGGGCTTTACCCGGACCAAAGGTCTGCCTGAAGGCAGACACTCCAATAAACTAAAACCTTTAACCTTATAAACGAAGGTGGAGGAAAAGATGAAAAAGCTTTTGACCTTTTTGGCAATGGGGGGAGTTGTTACATTTGTGTTGCTTTTTTGTGGGACCCCTATTCACTGTGCGATCCCTCATATGATCAACTACCAGGGGATGTTGACCGATGATTTGGGCGATCCCCTGAGTGGGCCTCACAATCTAACCTTCAGGATTTACGATGATACTACAGGAGGGAATCTTGAATGGAGTGAGACTCAAAATGGGGTGCAAGTTGAGAATGGATTATTTAACGTGAGCTTGGGCCGGGTGACCCCACTAAATCTGGCATTTGATGAACAATACTGGTTGGAGGTTCAGGTAGACAGCGACACCATGCCACGTTTGAGATTGACCAGCGTGGGGTATGCTTACCGGGCTCTGGTGGCAGATAGTGCGGCGGTGGCAGGGTCAGAGGGAGGAGGGGGTGGAGGATGGGTAGATGATGGGACAGTGGTCAGACTCCAGACCAGCACGGATAAGGTAGGTATCGGGACGGGCAGCCCCGGAGATAAGGTCGAGGTTGTGGATGGCAGTATGAATGCAAGATTAGGTTACCATCACCACTTTAGCTTTCCACTCCCGCATGACATCTATTCCGGGGTCAGGGGAACGTATGGCGGGGATGTGGAGGGTTTTCTGGGTCAACGATATTATTGCAGCATGTTAGGTGGTAACTTCTATTATGGCGTCTATGGTAGCGCAACGACCAGTGGAAGAAACTACGGAGTGTATGGCTATGCATCCGATGGTTCGACAAACTGGGCCGGCTATTTCGACGGTGATGTGCATGCCAGCGGCAATGTG
>Ga0315539_1003847_pt1 | contig 10477 bp, 9 predicted proteins | sample SalMarSW160150MG_FD_203097 | JGI IMG/M metagenome (GOLD analysis project Ga0315539, IMG submission 203097) | Salt marsh sediment microbial communities from the Plum Island Ecosystem LTER, Massachusetts, United States - Salt Marsh Sediment SW1601-150 ... | reverse complement strand
AGTAAATGATCAGTAACAAGTGACAAGTGACAAGGGACGAGAAAAAGATAAAAAATTGACTTATCCTATCTCAATCTGGTTCAATTAGTGGAAGGGGCAGTTATTTCATTTTTTGGTGTTTTATTAATCCTAAAAGCATTTTTCTAATTTCATCAAGTTCATTGAAAATAGCGGTATTGTTCAATAAATTCAATTCCCCTCCAATAATTAATTGTGTTTCTAATTCTGCAGCAGAACCAAGTGAGATATAAAGAAATTGGATAAATTCTTTACTAGATTGTCTGGCGGCACCTTCAGCAATGTTTGAAGGTATTGAAATTGCTGACCTTCTAATTTGGCTAGTTAATCCATAGATTTCTTCTTTTGGGAAATTTGAGGTTTCCTGATAGATTTTCTTCACCAGCTGAATTGCTCTTTTCCAAACTTCAAGATCTTTGTGTGATGATAAATTTGATGATTTCATAATACTTGGGTTTTTAGAATGAATTAATTGCTTTCCCCAAATTTATGAAATAACAACTATGTTTACTCTCTCGTCACTCGTTACTCGTCACTTGTCACTTTTTACAGACTCAAACCTATTTCCAGTTTTTCTCGTATAATATTAATTATAGTAAGTTGGAAAAATGGGGAGATCTTTTTTTAAATGAATGCAACCATTTTAAAATAAGGCGGATGGCCGAAGGCAGCAGGACGAAGGTTGTAAATAAAAGGAAATAAGCTAAGGGCAATAGACGAAAGAAAATCCCTTCAGCCTGCTGCCTGCAGCCTTCAGCCTTTGAAATTTACAATCCTAATCAAGCCATTTTTATCTTATTGTAACCAAATAAATATAAATTGCGTATTTGTCTAAACAAACGTGCAACCATTTGTAAATTTCAACTGTCATAATTACAACTCTGCGCATGATAAATGAGGAACAGCTCATAAAACGATGCATCAGGAGAGAGAGGAGTGCTCAGAAATTGCTCTTTGAAACCTATTCGGGAATGCTCCTGGGTGTCTGCATGCGCTTTGTGAAAGATAAAGCAGAAGCAGAAGATATCCTGCAGGAAGGCTTTTTAAAGATATTCCTGAATATCCGTGATTTTACGGCCCGGGGGTCACTGGTCAACTGGATGAAAAAGATCATGATCAATACAGCCATCACCCATTACCACAAGACCAAGAAACACCACCACCAGGCCGATATCGAGGATGTTCAGGAAACGGATATCGACGGATTTCAATGGGAAGGCGCCGAGTTCACACGGGAAGAGCTGCTGAAGGTGATCAACGATCTGCCGGAAGGCTACCGGATCATCTTTAACCTCTACGCGATCGAAGGATTCAAACACCGGGAGATCGCTGACCTGATGGAGATCGATATCAACACCTCGAAGTCACAGTACTCGAGGGCGAGGAAGGTGATTCGGAGGAGGTTAGAAGAGATTAGTAGAATTAAGATCAGTAGGGAGTGAAGTGCGACAATAGTAGCATGAAGAAACAGGTGCTGGGTGCTGCCCGCCCGACTGAACGTCGTTCGGGCGGGGGTCCTTGGTGCTGGGTAAAAGAGGTGAGAGGTGAGAGCCTGCCACGTTTACCCAGTGAAACAGCAACTTCGTTGCTTCCCGCTATGCGGGGGTTTCACGGGGTGAACCCCATGAAATTCTTTTTATTTCATCGGGGTGAAATGCGACGCTTGTCCTGTGAAATTTGAGGTACGAAAATATTTTACCAGGGAAGGAGCATATTTCACTGTGGGTGAGAAGGGAGTTGAGAGAGTTATAAGTTATTAGTTATGCCATAGGCATCACTACGTGATAAGTTAATATGTTACGGGTTACGGGATACGTGTTACGAGATATTGAAAAATAATTCTTTTTACTCGTTACTCGTCACCCGTCACTAGATAAAAAATGATCGAAGAGAACGGACATATCGAACAAGGAATATTGAATGAAGAATGATATTGGGCATATAGAAAGACTTTATCGGGAAAGCTTTTCCGACTTTTCCGTGCAGCCCTCACCGGGGCTGTGGGGGAAGATAGTGGGAAAACTGTTCTGGAACCAGTTCCTTTCGTTCGATATCTCATCGTTTAATGTCTATTATTTGTCGGCTATTGCAGGCGTTGCCATAACCGGTGCGGTGTTGTTGACGAATAAAGAGAATACCACGATATCCGAAATTCCCAAAATAATAGTTGAAGATGAGGCTTCCTCCTTCGCCAAGGCTACGGAGGACAAGAAGGCGAAGGAAGTCGAAATACCAGAAACTTCATCCATATCAGATGATTCCCGAACTGAGATAGAAGAAACTCGTCAGGAAACACAAGTTACCCTTGAAGCAAAGACGGAAACAATTGAAAGATCCGATAAAGACAACCTGGAACCACATGAAACCATTTTGGAACCATCTGAAACTATTTTAGAACAGCAAGAATCCACTCCAAAACTATCTCTGAAACCACCCATCGCGGACTACACCACCTCCGCTATCCAGGGTTGCGGTTCTCTGACCGTCCAATTCACAAACAACTCGAAGTTTGCTGAACGGTACATGTGGCATTTCGGGGATGGAAGGTCATCAACCGAGGAGAATCCATTGCATCGTTATGATGAACCGGGAGAGTATGAGGTGCGTCTGGAAGTGACCGGAGCAGGGGGTGAGGCAGAGATCTCCGGGGAGACCATCCGGGTATATGAACTGCCGGAAGCAAATTTTGTGATCAGTCCGGAGGATGTGACGATACCGGAGGAACCGGTTCTGTTTCAGAATCATTCTAAAAATGCTTCCCGCTATAGCTGGGATTTCGGGGATATCTCTTCCTCCACGGAAATGGAACCCACGCATTATTACGTGACTGAAGGCAAATTTCATGTCCGGTTGGATGTGTGGAATGAAGCGGGGTGTCACGATTCACTGATCGTTCAGGATGCTTTCGCCAGTTCCGGTTGCCAGATCGAATTTCCGACCGCTTTTGCACCCAATCCGAACGGACCCAGCAACGGGTATTACACCGATGGTCCGACGGGTAATGAAGTATTCCACCCGGTATGCAAGGGAGTGGTGGAATATCAGCTCCGGATCTACAACCGGAACGGTGCACTGGTCTTTGAAAGCAACGATATTAACATCGGCTGGGACGGATATTTTAAGGGAGCCCTGGCAAAGCAGGATGTCTATGTCTGGAAAGTCCAGGGCCGGTTCCGGAATGGGAAGGAGTTTATGGAGAATGGAAACGTTACATTGATTGTAAAAAGATAAAAGAAGGAAAGGAATCTCGTGCTATGACTGTGTGAGCGCTAGGTGGGTGGCAGTTCATAGTACGAGTATTGGCAGTTAAAGGTACCAGGTGCTCGGTGAGATGGGTGAACAGTCCCGAAAATCACCCCAATGGGGATTGATTTTCGAGGATCCTCGAATTTCTAACCAAATCATAGATTTGGAGAAATTCGGGATGAGCAGTGAACAGTGAACAGATTCGGGATACGGGTTTCGGGAGGGAGGAAGAGACGGAGAGACTGTGTGACTAAGTGACTGAGAGACAGGTTGAAATGTAGAGACAAGGCACTGCCTTGTCTAATACAAACCGACAGGATTTAAAAGAATTACGCAATGTAGAGACGTAAGATCTTACGTCTCTACGTTGTTAATACCCTTAACATCAGGGTATGTGGCGTTGATCAATTCATTGAAAAATACCTGTATTCTGTCTGAAACCTTATTTTCTTCCCCCTGGTCCTTCGGCAGAAGGCGGTTATTCGCCCTTCGGGCGATTTTGGATGAATATCGTAAGGCCTATCCTTATCTATAATCTACTAATGATCATTAGAATACAAAACTTTGCCAGTCTGTAATTGCTTTACTAAACGATATCCTAAATCGTCCGTCAGGACGAGAAAACGGCCTCTAAAAATTTTATGTGCAAAACAAGGCGAAGAAAATTCTGGGGAGATTATGGCCGGGAGGCCATCCCAGCAACCTTGTCTGAGAGGGTGTATCATGAATTCTCCATAAAATAGAACCACTGATAACATGAATTTTGCACATACATTTAAAATGTAATTGCTACAGATCACATAGCATTACAAACCAACCAATTTGCACTTGTTGATTTTTGCACTCAATTTACCACCACGCATTTAACTATTTTTATGATACAACCTCGAGTTTAGGTTGCGCATGCTTTTCAAGCCGATAGTTTTGCCATAAAATTTTTAGCAGCCTTGACTTTTTTTGCTTCGTTTTTTGTGTCAAGAACCCCGAAGGGCTCACGAACTCCTTTGAATATAAACAATTTGTGAGTACCAAAAATGAAGTGGGGTTCCCCGAAGGGGTCCCAACGGGAAAAGGGGCAAAGCCCCTTGCCTAAGAAATCATATATGTATTGATCTACAACAAACATTAAACAAAACATGCCTGCTCACAACAGGTCAGTAAGAAATGAAAACTTCTTTATCCCTCACAAATGCCCTGTGAAATATGTACAAACCTATAATGGAATTATGTTGTATTGAACTATTTCACAGGGCAGGCCATTTTTCTGCGCGCCGAACCCTTTCGGCTTGCCTACCTTTCTTTTACCGCAAAAGAAAGGTAGCAAAGAAAACTCCCGCTGCATAAGAATTGCTTGAAAACCAGGGGACTCCACGGCCACAGATAAAATGAACTCCCCCGCCTCTGCCTGCTGCAAATCTGCTACGTTTTCTTCGCTGGTTGAGAAATTTATCAAATTATTAGGGACCGGCAGGATTTATCCACAGTGGTTCTCAGTAATGGGCAGCTTTATGCATTGGCTGGTAGAGGTTGTGGCTGATTGAGAACCTTGTTTACTTGCGATGCAGGGAGGGCAGGCAGAGGCGGGATCAGACAGCATTTTATCTTTTAGGCATTCACCCTGCGCCCCGGTTTTCATACGCAATTCTTATCAGGCGGTTTATTCGCCCTCCGGGCGATTAGGATTAGTAACCACGGAGTGGTTGAAAGCCAATAGCCCGGGGATTTATCCCCGGGTATAAAGGCCAGGTATAAAACGGCCGAACTGCCTGACCCTATATTTGCAGTCCGTTCCATCGGCCGCATTGAAGAACAATATCCAGTGGCAGGAACGTTTTTTTTATAAACACCCGGTCCAACTGCAAAGGTATTAGCCGGGAAAACGTTCCCTGGACCGCATAACTCCAGGCGAAAATTTATGGCATACCCTTCCTCCCCCTGGTCCTCCGGCTTCGTCGGACAAAGCCGACTACGTCGGGCGAAGTCCGGACCTTTCCCCCTCCCAAAGGGGGATATGTAAGCTCACACCAATCGCCCTCAGGGCGAAAAATCGGCCTTCAGCAGTTTTATACTCCAAAACAAGGCTAAAAACCATCGGGCAGGTTCTTGTAAGCAACATTGTCTGAGTCCCGACGGTTTTTGTCGGGATGAGTTATGTTGCGTGGCGTTTTGAGCCGTTAGTTTTTCTATAAAACTGCTGGCAGCCTTGATTCTTTTGTTTACTTTTCTCATTAAGGAGAAAAGTAAAAGCCCGCCCGGCTTGAGGGCATGGTGTAGATATAGATTTTTATTAATCCGAGAATTGGTAAGTTATAACTCTTTTATAAGTATATCCTACTACCATCCGCTTCATCGTTCGCTCGCGAAGCGAACGAGTTACTTTCTTCCATTGATGAAGAAAGTAACCTTCCATAGGAATGCCTATGGCAAAAGAAATCTCCGCTGACGGAACAATAGCTAAAATCAGCTCATTCCGCTGTTGCGCATGGAAACTCTCCCGCTCCTGCCTGCGATCAGCTTGTTGAGTTTGTTTCGCAATGAATATTTAGAGAGCAAGGTTGGATTGGCAGGGTTTACCACTGTAGTCCTCAGTCATTGGCAGTCCTATGCATCGGCTGGTTGAGGTTGTGGCTGGCTGAGCAAACATTTTGCTTGCCAGTCAGGGGTGGCAGTCAGCTGCGGGATCAGACAACCATGCTCACGACGCGTCATAAGCTGATTTTTATACGCTATTCTTCCTAAGGCGGTTTATTCGCCCTGCGGGCGATTTGGATTAGTAATCCCATAGGGATTGTCACATAGTGATCCTCCCGTAGGGATTCCTTCGGAGCTAACGGGGAAAGCCAATAGCCCGGCCATTCTCCCATAAGGTGGCATAGCCATGCCTATGGCAGATCGCTATGCGAATGGCCGGGGGGTAAAGTATAGTAGATACCTACGGTCCAACTGCAATGCAAATTAGCCGGGAAAACACCGCATGGACCGTTGTTAGCCATACGTCAATTAGTATATATCTTTTGGAAAACTGAAAACCCTGCCTCGTCGGCAGGCAGGTGGGAACCGAAAACTAAAAACTGCGATTTCCCCCGGAAATCGCTCCCTGGACCGGAAGGGTATTAACCCTAAAAAAACAAATTCTTTTAACGAGCACCGAGTACCAAGGACCCAGTACCAGAATCTTTATCGATTCACTTACTATCTATTAAAACACCTCTTTATCTCCTTTCGCATATATTCCTGGATATCGGTTGCGGATACTGCATATTTGGGATGTAAGAGCGAAAAATTTTCTTCTTTTTTGAACAGGGATCCGTTGGATAAAATACTGAGGATGGTTTTTGTTTTTAACCGGTGACGGGAATACCGTCCGCATTGTGAAATTATACCATTCAGGGAAATCCCTGCCCGGAGAATGGAATAGACATCGTAATAATCCCTGAACAGATGCCTGCGAGACATGACCTCCAGCTTCATTGCTCCCAGTGAAGAGAGGGAAGCAAGGGCTACCTTCTTATAATGTTTACCGATTTCCACTTCACGGGAACTGGCCAGTTCGTTGGAATAAAAAGTGATCTTAATCTCTTCCAGGAAAAAGTTGGCCTGATAAAGATCGATGACCTCCGTTTTGACCGATCCAATTGACTTCAGGAAATTCTCAATCTCAGGCCACTGAATCTCCTTTTTTAATATATCCGGATCATCCTGCCACTTACAAAAATCCAGGTCCGCACTTAGCCGGTGCTGCATTTGCAATGCGATGGCTGATCCGCCAATCAGCAGATACTCTTTGAGCAATTCAAAATCCTGGATTGACTGGAATATTCTGGTTGTCTGTGGAGAAAGTCCCTTCATCTTTATCGGAGTTGTTGCAAATGATCCTCAACTACCTCATCCAATAGTTTTTCCGGCTCTTTTATGTTGAAGTAAAGATAGGCAAGTAAGAGATTCAGGGACCGGTTCATGGGATCCCGGATGAACATGCTGTTCATCCAGATCTCCCTGATCTTACGGTATGGATAGATATTGAAAAGCTTGTTGATGTCGTCTAAATCAAGATATAGCAGTACCTTTTCGATCAGTATGTCATCTTCAACCTGTTCGGGTTTTATATCATCATACGACCAGAAAAGATGATTGCTGATCAACTCGCTTTGAAGATATTTCCTGATCTTTTCTTTACCTGGTTTCATTCCGGTGTTCATGATTATGACAAAATTATAACATCTACGTTTCAATTCAAAGCAGAGGCGCGATTTATCACCAGTAAAGATGGTCTGATAATTTTGGACTTTCAATAGAAATGCCTTTTCCGAAGACCCGAAAGCATCCCTATGGGGTTGAGGTGTCTTTCGTAAAGAAATGTTATTAGGTTAATGAGTTATTCCACCTCCTCCGTCCACTGACGGATACGGCGGACACAGTAGGTTAGTAAGGTGTCTTACATAAAGAATTGTTAGTGAGTTAGTAAGTTAGTAGGTTATTAAGGTGTCTTACGTAAAAATTGAAAATTGTCGCAATGTTGAAACTGAAGTGGGATTGGTTTATAATGGTTCGCTTTGGAACTTTAAGTTAAAGCTTAACAACTATGTACTCAATAATCCCGAAAATTAGAAAATCAAAGCAGCATGCTTTGTATTTTCGTTAATTTTCGAGGATCCTCGAAAAACTACTCCCAAAGGGATTGTTTTTCGGGACTTAATAACCACTCCCGTAGGTGGCATAGCCATGCCCATGGCAGATGCCTATGGCATAACCCAATAACAATTTTTCTAACTATGAATCATAAACCATTAACCAGTCTAAACGTGTTTTATTTTATAAACGGATTACCTGCCAATTTTCATCAAAATTTCTTTTAAAAAATTTGGAATTGAATACTTATTGAGTAAATTTACTACTCATTTATGTTTTTGGTTCCTGGTTCTCAGTTTTCAGTTAAAAAGAATAAAGATAAAACACCATTCGTAAATGGCTACTATAGAGAAATTTGAAGATCTTGAAATTATATAAATCCCAATGAGAAAATCCCAAAACTCAAATAAAACCCAAATATCAAAACTCAATAACCAAATAAAAAAGTTACTTAAGTTTGAGTTTCAACAATTATTTGAAATTGAAATTTGGAATTTATTTGTTATTTGGAAATTGTTATTTGGAATTTTAGGAAACCCAAAACCCGAACCTTTGAGCCTGGAGGGCGAAAAGCTCACGAATGGCCTGTGCGAACGAGTAAACACTTTTAAATGAACCCGAAACCCTGAACCAGGAACTAAGAACTAAGCTATGCTTGATGCCTTAATAACCTCCAAAACCCGCGTAAAGCTGCTATTAAAGTTCTTCTTAAACAGTAGCTCCAGCTCCTACCTGCGTAGCCTCGAACATGAGTTCGGGGAATCGACCAATGCCATCCGGTTGGAGCTGAACCGGTTTGAGAAGGCGGGGTTGTTGTCCTCCGACACCCGGGGCAACCGCAAATACTTCCAGGCAAACACCAAACATCCCCTCTTTAATGATATACATAATCTGTTATTAAAACACATCGGTTTTGATCAAATCGTTGAGAAGGTAATCAGCAAGCTGGGGGATGTGAAAGAGGTCTATCTGGTTGGAGAGTTTGCAAAAGGAGTGGACAGCAAAGTGATTGATTTGATTTTTGTCGGGAAGGATATTGATAAGGGATACCTGGTTCGCCAGATAGAGAGAACGGAGGAACTGATAAAACGAAAAATCCGATACCTGGCATTCGACGACGGAAACTATAAGGAGTTTTTAAACGATTATAAGCCATCGGAAATTTTGTTGCTATGGAAAGAGTAGAAGGGTGAAGGAACAGTTGCTAGTTGCCCACCTCCGCATAAGCTACGGCGGGCAGGCTGGGTGCTAGTTGCTGGTTAAAGAAAGTTAAGAGTGACAAGTGACACGTAACGCGTAACGAGATAAAAGGTCAAGTTATAATTCATTGATATTCAGAACACAAGAATAAAATTACGTGTAACTGAAGGGGCGAAGCTGTGGGAAGAAGTGAATAGTGAATAGTGATTCGTGAGTATATAAGAGAATAAAAAGGTTTTTACAGGTCATAGAATAAATAGAGTTAGTTTTTTATGGGAATGTATATTTTAATAACTAGTCGAATCACGACTCACGAATTCACGACTCACGAATTCACGACTCACGAATTCACGACTCACGAATTCACGACTCACGAATTCACGACTCACGAATTCACGACTCACGAATTCACGACTCACGGACCAAAATATGGAACACAAAGAATTAGACGTCTGGAAAAGATCAATTCAACTGGTTACACGTATCTATGAAATTACCAGGAATTTCCCAGATGAAGAAAAGTTCGGATTAACATCACAGATGCGCAGGTCGGCTATTTCAATACCATCCAATATTGCTGAAGGATGCGGAAGAAAAGGCGACAAGGAATTAATCCAATTTCTTTATACCTCACTTGGTTCTGCTTCCGAATTAGAAACCCAGGTGATCATTGCCGGCAACCTCAAATATCTGGAGAAAACCGAAGGCTTGCTAAACGAAATTGCAGATATAAAAAAGATGATCCTTGGACTTAGACGCTATTTGTCAAGTAAGCATTAACCCAATTCACGATTCACGACTCACGACTCACGATTATTCATTACTAATGAAAAATATCTTATATTTGTAATGAAAAGGCATTAATATGTTATTAAAATCAACCATAAGGGAAGTTATTCAGTCTCAAAAGGAGCAGCTTGAAAGCAGGGATACTGGGATCGGGAGGCAATTACTTGATGAGATCCGTCTGGATACCGGATTTGTTTTGATAATAACCGGGATTAGGAGGGGTGGGAAAAGCACCCTTCTCAGGCAATTAATCCGGGGGAAAATAAAGGGAGCATGTTTTCTTAATTTTGAAGACCCTATGCTGACCGGTTTTGAAAATAAAGATTTTGTGAAGCTGGATGAGCTCTTTCCGGAAAGTGATAATGATTCATTTTATGTCTTTGATGAAATTCAAAACATAGAAGGATGGGAGAATTATATCAGGTACAAGCAGGATAGCGGGAAAAAAGTTATATTGACCGGATCGAATGCTACCCTGTTAAGCAAAGAATTAGGAACTAAACTTACGGGTCGTCATCTGGATTATGAATTATATCCTTTTTCCTATTTCGAATATTTAACGATAACACACGGTATATCCGGGATTGATTCTTTT
>Ga0315539_1003846_pt1 | contig 10477 bp, 4 predicted proteins | sample SalMarSW160150MG_FD_203097 | JGI IMG/M metagenome (GOLD analysis project Ga0315539, IMG submission 203097) | Salt marsh sediment microbial communities from the Plum Island Ecosystem LTER, Massachusetts, United States - Salt Marsh Sediment SW1601-150 ... | reverse complement strand
CGTAATGAACAAACCTGGAAGTCGAATAATCCAGGACAAATACTCCATCATCTGTTCCAAACCAGATATTTCCATCCTCATCCTCGGTGATATCCATTACAAAATCGGCATTGAGAGAATGAATACCTGTACCGCTGTAATGATAAAAGACCTTCTTTTCCCGATTGAACTGATCCAATCCCCCTCCTAACATACCGATCCACAGGTTCCCATGTGAATCTTCAAAAATGTCCCATACTTTGTTGTCTTTTATCGATGTAGGATCTTTTTGACTATGTAAATAATTCATAAATTTTTCTCCATCATAACAGGAGAGTCCACCGTGATATGTACCTATCCACAAATGATTATTTTTATCAATAAACAACGCAACGATAACATTGCTTTGCAACCCATCTGGTTCATCGGATTTTGCCGTGATATTGAAAAACCGTTTGTTTTTACGATCGAAATAAATAAGACCCTGTCCGTTGGTTCCGATCCATAAATTCCCTGAACGATCCTCTGCAAAACAATTTACATCATTGTAAGGCAGGGAATTTTTGTCAACCGGGTAGTTGACGTAATGGAAAAAACGGAATAGGTTCTCATGATAGAAATTAACACCTTGCTTAAAGGTTCCAACCCATATAATGCTGTTCCTGCTTCTAAATAACGTGGTAATTACATTCTGGCTCAAGCTGTTTTTGTTGTAAAGTTCATTGGTTACATATTCAATGGATTTCAGGTTTTCATTCAAAATGTTTATGCCTCCGTGATCCGTACCAATCCAGATATTATTGTCAGAATCCTGTATTAATCCGGAAACAATATTTGAGTTAAGAGCGGGTTCTGATCCGGTATTAAATCCCTTAGCTGAATCTGTACTGTCTATTCTGTAAATTCCCAGGGCCGCATCATTGCAAAAAAGCCAGAGATTATTTTTATTATCAACAAATAGTTCATAATCGTGGTCCGCAGTATTCATTATTTCTTTGATTGCAGTGATTCTTTTTTTGACCTGCAGTATATTGGCATCCAGTATTTCAATTAAACCATCCGGGTGAGTTACATAAAGTGATTGATCATACACTGCCAGATGGGAGATAGTATCGTATGAAATGGAATGAATATCGTTGTAATGACTTAATAAAATGTTTTTATTGGTGATTATGTTATGTTTTATTATACCCACTCCAGGCACCCTGAAGAAAAGAGTGCTATCACCATATGGTACCACCATATTTATATTGTAGAACGAATAGCTATTACCCTCACAGATTAAATTAAAATACCTGGTAAACGTTTCATTATCCGGATTGAATATGCACATTTCATTGGGTAATTCAATCCAGAATCTGCCAAGTTGATCTTTGACGATTGATTGTACTGCATTATCCGGCAATGAGGTTGAATCGGATTGTATATGTTTGAATGTTTTAATATTATAACCATCATATCTGTTTAATCCGGATCGGGTTCCAATCCATAAAAATCCATTATTATCCTCAGCAAAACAGAGGATGTAATTATGCGACAATCCATTTGAAATGTTTATGTGTCCAAAACTATAAGGATTACTTATAACGGATTGGTTGAGACAAACAAACAGAAAACAAATGGATAAAAATTGAAACCTGTTCATAAACGGCTGTTCATTATGTATGGGAATGGAACAGAATTTAATACTTTAAAATTACTGAAAATTAATTTAACCATTCCTGGGTAAAGAGGGGTAAACAGGTAAATAGGGACAGCTACCGATTTAAAATATTTTACCTTAGTTTCTGTTATACAGGTGTTTAAGATCACATTTTGTATTCATTATGAATTGATCATTTTTATTATATTATTGAAAAACAAATAGTTATAAATAAATAAAAAAGAAGCTGTCCCTACTTATTGACCGGATTCCACGTTACCGTCTGATCCATCAAGGGCTTGACGGATAGAGTTTTCAACCAATAACTTTCCTGTTCATTGCCTGGTGCTTTGCGGTCAATGATCCGATTTTCCCTTGAATGACTATAGCAGTTTGACCGATTTACTTTAATGATACTTTTCTAAAAACATGTCGTCCCTACGGGACTTTCTGATTATTGACCCTAACCCTTTCCTTTTATATTGAGATTTCAGGTTATATTATTTTTCAGCCCCGTGAGTATAAACGATTTCTTCCCTGATGATTGGGAAGGGTAAGGATGTTTATTCCCCCGGTAACATATTGTATCCGCCTTCAATTAAAATATTCTTTAATCCTTCATCGAGTACTTCGGCATATTCCTGGAGTACAACACCTATATTGACCGGGATCTTACGAAAGATTAAATTTTCTCCCTTCTCATCAACCAGGGACAGCACATAATAGCGGTTATTTTCCCTGATCAAAGCCTGGCTTGGAATGGCGGGTGCTTCACGCTGGCAGGTTATGATTTCGGTTTCGACAAACAACCGGTTCACAAGAGTACTCCGGTCTTCAGCTTTGATCTGAGCAATGCACAGCACCGTTTTAGAATCCGGGTCGATCGATTTTCCAATATGGCTCAGTGTAGCCTTAAATACCCTTTCCATATCATCCGGGTTATAATAGAGCACTGGTTGACCGACCACCAAATTTTTCAGGTCTTTCTCGAAAACATGTATGTTAAGCTGAAATTGATCGGGATCGATCAGTTCCATAACCGTAGCCTGGGGTTCAATAGACTGTCCCAGTACCAGATCCTGTTTAGCGACAAATCCATGAATGGGTGAATAGACAGGTGCAAGGGGAACGATGGTCCCCTTCTCAACCTGTAAAGGATCGATATTAATCATCTTTAACCGCGCCTTCAACCCTTCAGCTTTCAGGAGAAAGCTTCTATATTCACTCTCGGCAGTGATAAAATCTTTCTGTGCAGTGATCTGTTCTTCAGATAGTGCTTTCTGCCGTTCATAGTTAGCTTTCAATGATTTCAACTGATTAAATGTTTCGCCATACTCTTGCTGAAGCAAAATGATCTCATTGCTTTCAAGGGTGAATAACAACTGGCCTTTCTTAATGTAATCGCCAACCGAAAGGGTAACCTGTTTTACCCTTCCGGGGGTCAGTGTGCTGATCTTTACCCAACCGGAGGGTGATGCGACAACATACCCATTGGCATTGATCACGTTTTGGAACATCCTGGGTAAAGGTTCTCCGAGTCTCATCCGGGACGATTCAAATTGCTCCTTTGTGATGACTATTTCCATAGATTCCTCTGCAGCAGGTCCTGATGCCTCCGTATTTAAATCCCTTGCATCGTCCTGGTTCCTCTTGTGACAGGAGGGTAAGGAAACAGATGCCAGCATAACAACAAGCAAAATATAGTTTACGTTCCGTTTCATATTGTTACTATTTTGTTTTTAGATGTATTTTCACCTGACCTTTCATTATTGCATAGCTGTTAACCTGAGTCAGAGTGTCAGGTAATTGATCTCAAGCACCACCTCGTTGTATTCATACAGGTTATCCAGGTAATTCAGTTCGATCTCGATAGCACTATCTCTGGGCAAATTTAAAAAAGTCAATCTCTCCTGCAGCATAGCTTTCCTGTGCAGACCGGATCAGCTGGTCTGCCAGGTGCTTCCCCGTTTGCTCATAATATTGAATAGACTCTCTGTATTTTTCAAGTCCGGTCATCATTTCGGAAACTTTGTTTTCATACACACGGATATAATTAGCCTGCAGGTTTACTGACGATTCCCAGGCGTACCGCTTTGCTTTCACTTTTGCCCTCTGCTCGCTGAAAAACAGGGGAATCTCAAGACCTACCTGGAAGCCCTGATAGTTTCTTGAACCTTGGTATTTATTGGTCCCGTTGAAGTAACTGAGGGTCATATCGGGCAGAAACCTGTTTTTTTCCACCTTTAATTGTGCGTCCTGGAGCAGGATAGCATTTTGCAGATAGTGTAATCCGGGATCAGATGCCACCCCGTCAGATTCAACGACCAGTTCCTTGAGCGGTTCATTGGGTATAGTGAACAGGCTATCGTAATTCATTAATGTCGCCAGGTTGGCAATGGCAATATCGATGTCGTGCTGAAGTTGGCTCTGTATGATCCGGACCTGGTTGTATTTTGACTGTGCATTCAGCATTTCAAGATAGGTAATTTCACCCTGGTTAAAACTGAACTCTGCAGCAGTGGAAAACCGACGGTAAATGCTGTCGATCAGACGGTACTGTTGCTGCTTATTTTGAAGATAGATAACGGTATAATAAGTTTTTGAAACATCCCTGGATAGCACTCTTTTCCTCTTCTCGAGTTCATCTTTTGCCATATTGAAATCAATCGTATTTGCTTTTCGCTGTGCAAAATAAGTGGTTGGAAAATCGAAGCGCTGTTCGGCTCCAAAAACGCCGATCGGGTAGTCATTTTCCGCGATGTTATTTTCATCGTAATTGAAATATAGGGTTGTCTGATCGATAGCAAATGCAGTTCTTATAAGGGCTTTGCTTTCTTCGGCTTTTGAACGGTATGCTGCCAGCTCCATGTTGTTCCGGTAAGCGATTTCCAGAGCATCGGTAAGGATTAATGTATCTGGCTGATCCATGGATTGTGATACTGGTTGGGACTGAGCAAATGCAGGGATCAATAACAGAAGGATCAAAGAGACGATTTTTCTTCTCTTGAATTTTGGAGGCCAGAGTTGTATGCCGGTAATTTCATCGAAAATGCTGTACATTAGTGGCAGTGCCAGCATGGTCAGCAAGGTGGAAGTGACAAGACCGCCAATAACAACTGTGGCTAACGGGCGCTGTACTTCGGCACCTGCTGAGGTAGAGATCGCCATTGGCAGAAATCCCAGGGCTGCAGCAGCGGCCGTTAACAGAACTGGACGAAGCCGTTCTCGAGTTCCCTTAAGGATCCGTTCGCGCATATCGGTGATACCCTGCTTTTTTAATTCCTTCAGGTGTTCAATCAGAACGATACCGTTCAATACAGCGACACCAAACAGAGCGATAAAACCGATACCAGCCGAGATACTGAAAGGCATACCCCTTATCCAGAGCAGGAAAACACCTCCGACAATGGATAGAGGAACAGCCGAGAAAACCATTCCTGCCTCTTTGAAGGATTGAAAAGCGAAATGAAGGAAAATAAAGATCAACAACAGGGCAATGGGTACAGCAATTTTCAATCTTCTTGATGCATTGCGAAGGTTTTCGAACTGACCACCGTAATCGACAGAATAGCCTGCTGGCAGGTCCAGTTTCTTGTCCAGGATTACCTCTATATCATTCACCACTGATTCCAGGTCACGATTTCGGACATTCACGCTTACCACAATCCTTCGATGCGTATTATCACGGGAGATTTTTGCAGGACCTGTTGCGTATTCGATTTCAGCCAGTTCTCTTAAAGGTACCTGTTTACCATTCGGCAAGCTTACCTGAAGGTTTCTAATGTGTTCTATATCGTTACGGAATTCGGGTTGAAGCCGTGCCACCAGGTCAAACCGTTTCTCGCCTTCAAACACATTTCCACCCACGGCTCCACCAAATGCCATGGTAAGATACCGGTTCAGTTCTTCGATTGAAAGTCCATAATAAGCGATCTTATTGCGCCTGTATTTCACACTCATCTGCGGCAGACCAGCCGTCTTTTCCAGGATTATATCTGCAGCTCCCGGTACACCGGCAATCAACTGTTTGACTTCAAGGGCTTTTTCAGCCAGGATTTCAAGATCCTCCCCAAAGATCTTTATTGCCAGGTCAGCACGTACACCGGTTATTAATTCGTTGAACCGCATTTCGATCGGTTGGGTGAACTCATAATCGATACCGGGAATCACAAGCAATGCCTCTTTGAAATTATTCGCCAGTTCCTCCTTGCTTTCTGCCGTAATCCATTCCTTTTTAGGCTTTAGTTTGATGATCATGTCAATCTCCTCCATGGACATCGGATCTGTCGGCACCTCAGCGGCACCGATCCTGCATACAATCTGATCCACTTCGGGAAACTGATCGATCAGGATATTTTCCATCCTAGTGGTCGTTTCAATGGTTTTTGAAAGAGATGTACCCGTTTTCAGGACTGGCTGGATCACGAAATCACCTTCATCCAGTGTCGGTACGAATTCACCACCCATTCTTGAGAAGATGAAACCCGTAAAAATCAATGATGCAATTGCCAGTCCAAAGATCACACTTTTATGGTCATAAGACCACCTGATTACAGGATCATATGAGCGGTAAAACAGCTTCATGGTAAAGCGGGTCAAAGCGAATTGTTTCTCTTTTTCAGGCCGGAGGAAAAGGGAAGAAGCTACCGGCAACCAGGTGAGTCCGAAAAACATAGCACCCAGAAGTGCAAAGCTGAACGACAGAGCCATGGGGCGGAACATTTTTCCTTCAACCCCGCTCAGCGAAAGAACCGGGATGAAAACAATAAGGATGATCACCTGTCCGAAGATGGCTGAATTCATCATTTTGGATGCACCGCTATACGTGATCCGGTCCATGATCGTCTGATGCTCATCACCCATTGCTCCGGCCAGCTCATTCCGGCTAACGGTAAGCCGGATGGCAATAAATTCGACGATGATCACTGCTCCGTCAATGATGATACCGAAGTCGAGTGCTCCAAGACTCATCAGGTTAGCATCAATCCCGAAGATGTACATCATCGAAATGGTAAAGAGAAGGGAGAGCGGAATAATCGAAGCGATCACCAAACCCGAGCGCAGGTTACCCAACAGCAGGACCACTATAATGAGGACGATCAAACATCCGAAGAGCAGATTCTCAAAGACGGTTAATGAGGTCTTATGGATCAATTCGCTCCTTTCGAGGATCGGATTAATGTAGATTCCTTCAGGAAGTATGTTCTGAACTTCAGCTACTCGTTTTTTCACGGCATCGATCACCTTGTTCGAATTGGCATCTTTCAGCATCATGATCTGCCCCATGACCTTTTCCCCCTCGCCATTTGCTGTGATTGCCCCGAACCGGTTAGCACTCCCGAAACGAACCATTGCGACATCCTTGATCAGGATCGGCACTCCGTTGGTATTGGTGATGACAATATTTTCAAGATCCTCGAGCGATTTTACCAGTCCATCACCCCGGATGAAATAACTCTGGTTTTGTTTTTCAATGTAGGCACCTCCGGCTACACTGTTATTCTGCTGCATTGCATTGTACACTTCAAGCAACGAAATTCCCAATCCCTTGATCCGTTCCGGATTGATGGCTACCTCGTATTGTTTAAGGTACCCTCCCCAGGTATTCACCTCCACGACTCCCGGGATGCCGGAAAGCTGGCGTTTCACTATCCAGTCCTGGATGGTACGTAGCTCCATGATTGAATAGCTGTTTTCATATCCCGGTTTTACATCCAGGATATACTGGTATATTTCTCCAAGTCCGGTAGTGATCGGACCCATTTCAGGTGTCCCAAAACCTTCTGGAATATTGGCGGATGCGCTCTTAATTTTTTCTGCAATCAGCTGGCGTGGCAGGTACGTGCCCATTTTATCTTCGAAAACAATGGTAACCACCGACAGACCGAATTTGGAGATTGACCGGATCTCTTGCACACCGGGGAGGTTTGACATCTCAAGTTCAATCGGGTAGGTGATAAATTGCTCCACATCCTGGGTTGACAGGTTGGTAGAAGTGGTGATAACCTGTACCTGGTTGTTGGTGATATCGGGTACAGCTCCAACAGGGATCTGAAGGAGAGCAAACACACCAAATCCGGCTACACTGATGGTAACCAGGATCGCAATGAGCTTGTTTTTAATACTGAAATTGATGATTCGGTTAAGCATGCTGGATTTATATTGTTAATGGTCTGAGTTTTGAAATTATTTAGAGTGCGAATATAACGATATCGCTGTAATTATTCTTACTACACCTGCTCCCGTTTCAAATGAAAATGCCCGGATTTCTCGTTACCGAACACCGATTAACGAGATTTCTCCGAGTCACCCGGTGAGTAGAAACAATTGGATTTGATCATGGGTTGCAGTATATTTAAATCCTGCAACCGAAATGTTCAAAATGACCGATGTCATTCATACGGAAAACCTCACCAAACATTACGGGAACGTACATGCTACAGAGGATGTTAATTTGCATATAAAAAAGGCAGAGATTTATGGTTTTCTCGGTTTGAACGGAGCGGGTAAAACAACCACCATCCGGATGCTGCTGGGAATGATCAGGCCCACCAGGGGATCTGCTTTCCTGTTCGGCCAAAAGGTTGGTCCGGGGAATATTGGTCTCTGGAACCAGGTTGGGCACCTTGTGGAGACACCGTACTTCTACCCGGAACTTACGGTGCTGGAAAACCTGGAGATCTACTACCGGCTCAGGTTATTAAAATATCCGGGACTGCTGGCAGACGTGGTGGAGAAGCTTCATCTTGGTCCTTACAGGAATACAAAGGCAAAGAACCTGTCACTTGGGAATGCTCAGAGATTGGGTATTGCCAAAGCAATGATCCATCACCCAGGCCTGCTCATACTGGATGAACCAGCCAGTGGCCTGGATCCTGAGGGGATCGTTGAAATCAGGGAATTGCTCAGTGATCTCGCCCGGAATCATGGTGTAACCATATTTATATCCAGTCACATTCTGGGTGAGATTTCCCGGTTTGCCACCCGCATCGGGATCATTCATGAAGGACGAATGATTCATGAATCGGAAGTTGACCGCCTGGACCAATCCAGGCAACGGGCACTGCATGTCGGGACCCTGGATAATAAGCAGGCTCATGAAATTCTTTCCAATGCCGGTTATTCAGCAGATTACTTATCCGACGGATCCCTTGAGGTATCCGGTGACAGAGCCATCAATCATCCTGAAAGGGTTTCTGCTTTGCTCGCATCACAGGGGCTTGCACCGGTAAAAATTATGGTTAAGGAGGAGAACCTGGAGAGCTATTTTCTACGGATCATTCATACCAGCAATCATTCATCATGAAAGCAATTCAGGCAGCATTGTGGATGGAAATCCTGAAAGTCAGGCGCACAAAGATATTTCCCATATCTCTGTTTTTTTTCATTTTCATGGGGATTATGATTGGATTATTAATGTTCGTCTCTCAACATCCTGAGATCGCAAACCGCTCAGCGACGATCAGTATGAAAACTTCCTTCCTAGGAGAATTCAGCTGGATTGCCTATTATTATTTACTGATCCAGATTATCCTGACGGTCGGAGTCATTGGTTTTGGCATTATTACCAGCTGGGATTTCGGGAGGGAGTTCTCCGACAGGGTGATTAAGGATCTTCTTGCCCTGCCGGTTCCCCGTTTCACGATTATCCTTTCAAAACTGATCATCCTTTTTATCTGGTGCATGATCCTGTCTGTTACCGTACTCGTTGCCGCGGTTCTAACCGGTTTGGTTGTGGGCATTCCAGGTTGGACAGCGGGAGCCTGGTATCCCTTCCTGGGGAATTACATGGCTTGTGCCGTTTTGAATGCTTTGCTTATTACGCCAGTAGCTTTTGTTGCAAGTGCTGGGCGGGGCTATTTGTTACCCATCAGCTTTATTATCCTGATCATGATTCTGACGCAGTTGCTGTTTGTTGGCTTGCCCGGGGCTGCTTTCTGGTTTCCCTGGGCTCTTCCCGCCCTGGTCAGCGGAGTCGCCGGAGAAGCCATTCCCCAACCCGGTTTTATCAGCTACCTGATTTATGGGTTAACCGTTTTTGCCGGATTGTTCGGTACGATTACCTGGTGGCAGTTTGCGGATCATAAATAGGATTTAGTTGTTCGTCTTACGGTTACGAAGCCCGTATCGAAATTCGAAGTTCGGTAACGTATGTAAACAGGAAGAATAACGAAAAATGATTTACGACCCAAACCCTGTGAAATACTTCTATACTGTAAAAGTTTGCTTTTATTTCAGAGGGCGGGCTTAGTTACCGAACAACGACTAACGCTGTATCCAGGTGTCACCCCGTGAGTTGACGCCTGTTTTCTCTGTCAATTGTATTATCTTTATAAAAAGCTAACCTTGAAAACCTCCATTGTTATGTACAAGATCAGAGTAATACTGACATTGGTTCTCATAGCCCTTACTGCTAAACAGTCATTTGCCGAAGGTTATGAAAACTTCAAAGTAGCTGTATACTGCCGTGCTTACGAGGTGGAAAAAATGAGCGATCTGAACTGGCTGGAGACGGTCTGGGATGAGCTGTCGAAACAGGTGCATGTGGATAAGGTCTACCTGGAAACACACAGGGATCTGCTGATGGTTGATGAAAAAACACTGGAAGCTGCGATTGACTTTTTCAGGGACAGGGGCATTGAAGTGGCGGGTGGCATCACCTATACCATCGACGAAAGCAACAATTTTGAAACGTTCTGTTATACCAATCCCGACCACCGTGCAAAAGTTAAGGAGATCGCAGCCTATACGGCCCGTTTCTTTGATGAAGTCATCCTGGATGATTTCTTTTTCACCAATTGCAAATGCGACCTGTGTATCGAGGCAAAGAAAGAGATGAGCTGGACAGAATACCGG
>Ga0315539_1003841_pt1 | contig 10485 bp, 8 predicted proteins | sample SalMarSW160150MG_FD_203097 | JGI IMG/M metagenome (GOLD analysis project Ga0315539, IMG submission 203097) | Salt marsh sediment microbial communities from the Plum Island Ecosystem LTER, Massachusetts, United States - Salt Marsh Sediment SW1601-150 ... | reverse complement strand
ATGCAGTAACCACCTCTAAGGCGGCAGAAGAACTCAAACCTGCTCCTTTAGGAATGTTACTGATAAAAATAAGATTTACTCCTTGTAAAAGATATCCTGCCTTTTGCATTTCATCCATTACACCCATTAAGTAATTAACCCAGGTATCTTTTTTATAAGGAGATAAATTATCTAAAGAAAATTTGGCTTCAGCTTTATAACCGAGATCGAAAATCTGAACCAGCCGATCTCTTCTTAATTGTCCCAGCATAATTATTTTTTTTCCAATAGCCATCGGAAGAACAAATCCCTCGTTATAGTCAGTATGTTCACCAATTAGATTAACTCTCCCGGGGGCAGAAAAGGCCCCTTTAATTAAACCAGTATCAGTAAATTTTTCGTTAAATATCTTCCAAAGTTTATTCAAATCTTGCACTGAAATCTCCTTTTTATCTTATTTTATATCCTATTATATTTATAAATAATCTTTCAATCAATTTTATTTTAATCCGAAAATCTTTAATAGCAAACTACTCCTTTAGGTGGCGTATCCCTTAGTTCTTGAGCCTTTTCCTCAGGTAAAGAATCATTGATAAAAGCACCAACTCCTAACTCGCTTCCAGCCAAGTATTTAAGTTTATCTTTCGTACGATAAGGAGGATAGAATTCAATGTGAAAATGGGAATATTCTTTACCTGTCCCATTAGTTGGTTGCTGATGAATAGCCATAATATATGGAAAGACAAAACCAAAAAGATTATCAAATTTCATCATTAAAGTTTTTAATATTGCCGCTAAATCAATTTCTTCCTTTTCCGTAAAATCATTAAAAGAAGGAAGATGTTTATTAGCATAGATGTGTACTTCATAACTGTAAGAAGCGCTAAAGGGAACAAAGACAGTAAATGAATTATTACTAACAATAATTCGTCTGCCATCTTTTTTTTCTTCTTCTAAGGTCTTACAGAAAAGACATTTCCCCTCTTTTTCTAAATATTCTTTACTGGAATCCAGTTCCTGTTCAATAATGGGCGGAATAAAGGGGTAAGCATATATCTGTCCGTGAGGATGATGAAGAGTTACACCTACTTCCTCTCCTTTATTTTCAAAGATAAAGACATAATCGATAAAATCTTTATCCCCTAACTCCCGATAGCGATCTCTCCACACCTTTACCAGCTTGACATAACGGCTCAAGGGTTTTTCTGACATAATTCCATCATGGTCAGAAGTAAATAAAACCACCTCACAAACTCCCTGAGCCTTGCCATATTTAAAAAATTTAGAACCTGTTCCAGTTATTCTTGGTAACTCCTCTTTTAAAGATGGAAATTTATTTTCAAAAACTACTATATCATAATCTTCTGCTGGTACTTCTGTAGGCAAACCATCTTTTTTAGTAGGACAAAGAGGACAATAATCTTTCGGGGGTTTATAGGTCCTGTTCTGTCGATGAGTAGCTATTATTACCCATTTCTTTAAGATTGGATTCCATCTCAGTTCTAGCATCCTTATTCTCCTTTTCTTCTTCAGTAAAAGTATAAAAAATTAAATAACGGCCATCTTCTTTCTTAATTCTTTTTTTATGTATTCGCATCAAAGTTACCTTTCTTTTGTTAATTTTCTATATCATTTTTGGACCAATTATTCAAATTCCCCCAAATACCAAGACTCCCCATCATGGCAACATTAAATCTATAATCAAGGCTTAATTTCCTATAGAATCATATATATCCTACAACTTCGTTTTTTGCTAAATTCAATACAAGTCGATTCCTCACTCCATCTTCTATGCTATAGATTTTTTATAACTTCTTAACTGGCACAGTTTCTTCTTGCATAGCAATAATGTTAATTATAGTCTCGGTAGGTGGCAATTCATTAACGTAGGCCTTTAAACCTACTTTCCCGGGTTCACGACCTGCCTGAATAAATATCGCTCCCTTCCCCGCTTCCAGGCTAAAAGGATTTTCACCAACTAACTTACCGGGACCTGCCATTTCAAAAAAAACAGGATGATGAGACAAATGTAATATTTGACTATTTTTATCTTGTAATTCAATGACAACTCTTACACAATCTGCTCCATCAGCAATTAATTCTGTATAATCGGGTTTCAATACTAATTTATTAGGTCTGCCAAAGGGGAAAATTTCATGTTGAGCCACTTTTTTGCCATTTATTTTTCCTATTGCTTTAAGACTGGTAATATTACTTGCCCCCCATTCCCACCAACTACAATTTTTAAAAATAAAGGGAGGATGAGGTAAATTTGAATAATTAATTCGATCAGGTTTAGCAGAATTTATATATTTCTCCCCTACATATAGATCAATTTCATCACAATTACTAAAAACGATAACTTCATCTCCGTAATCTTCGTTAAAAGAAGGGATTAAATACCTGGCAATAAATATGACTTTTTCTATTTCAGGATCTATTTGACTTTTGTAAAAATAAGCCGCGAATTTGGGTAGACGGAAAATATCATATACACCGTGGTAACAGATTCTATCGCCAGAACCAAAATCAGCGTGAGTATTATAATCAAAAGCACACCAACCAGATGCACCTGCTATATTGTGCATCCCATACTGGCAATTTTGAATTTTTGCATGATATACTGCGTGTTTAATTATTCTTTCTACGCTATCGTATGACTTAGTTGGATACATATGACCCATATATTCAGTAATCATATAAGGAATATGGTGTGGAAATTTTAATTTCCCCTCTAAATTATATTCAAAGTCATTGCAGGTAAATACATCTTCAAGAAACTCACTTTCTTGAAAATTACGAACACCGCAAGTTTGTCTACTACTATCCAAAGAATGAGCAATCCTATTAGTATTTAAGTAAAAATCATGGTCATCCTTTGATTCGTTAATTCTAACGCTCCAGAGAAAAATGCTTGTATGGTTGCGATCTCGAATAATCATTTCTTCTATATTTTTCTTAGCTATATTCTTCCATTCTTCATTGCCTATATATTGCCAGCCTGGCATTTCCTCCAATACTAAAAGCCCTATTTCATCACAACGATCAAGGAAAGAAGGACTGGCTGGATAATGAGAAGAACGGACAAAATTTAAGCCTAGACCATATCTAAGTATCTCAGCATCCTTCCGTTGACCCCGATCTGGCATAGCACCACCAAAGTAAGGAAACATTTGATGGCGATTAAGCCCTCTTAATTTAAAAGATTCACCGTTGATATAAAATTTTCCATCATCTTTGAATTCAAATTTTCTAATTCCTATTTTCGTGTTGAAATCATCATAAATTCTATTGCCAATTTTAACTTGTGTATATGCATTATAAAGATAAGGATGATTTGGATGCCACAGTTTTGGATTTAATAAAGAAATGTGTTCTTGTTTAACAGTATTTTTACCGGTTTTAATAATCAAAGCTGTTTCTTTAGTTATTATTTCCTTATTATCTTCGTCCATAAGTTTTGTAATTATTATAGCCTTTTTATCTTCGTTATATAAATTACTTAATTCAAATTTTGGATAAATTATCGCCAACTTATTAGTTGCTTCTATAACTTCTATAAAAGACCAGATAATATGTATATTTTCTACTATCACCAGACGGACATTACGGTAAATTCCTCCGAAAAGCATATAATCAACTACTCCACCTTCAGGCGGGATATCAATTCTGCGGGTAGAATCTACTCTAACAGTAATTATATTTTTCCCCTCAAAATTTATATAATCGGTAATATCAAAAGAAAAAGAATTATATCCACCTTTATGCTCTCCAACAAATTCACCGTTAACATAAACATCGGCCACACTCATAACACCATCAAATTCTATAATTATTCTTTTCCCTTTATATTTTTCATTTATATAGAAATTGCGATAATACCAAGAAATAAATTGATAATCTTTTTCCTCAAAATAGTGGTGTGGGACTATTTTGTTAGAATGTGGTAGATTAATTTTTACAAATTTATTATCACCGGGGTGTATATTTTTTGCATTTTCTATCTCTTTGTTTAGAAAATACCAATCCGTATTAAAATTCAATACTTTTCTGTATTTCATTATAATAAATACCTCCCTATTTCTATTGTTCTACTATGTTAATCTTTCAATAAATATATCTAACAAAAGAAGATAAATACAGTTATTTCTGTATTGTTTAAACTAACAAAGATCTGTCACCAATAATTCCGGGTGTAAAATAAAGTTTCAAAATAAATGTCTAGTAAACATAAAAATTTACGGATAATTACTTGTAAAATGGTACGATAATTCTTAACATAAAATCATTAGAATCTCTTAACAATCATTCTTAGCATATCTTCTTTAGCCTTTAATGCACCCAGCTGTCAATCCTTCAATAAAGCATTTCTGGAAGAGAAGGAAAACCATTAAAAATATCTTCAGAAGGTTGTAGTTTAGCCCATGAAAAAACCGGTAAAGTCACCGTATTTGTCCTTAAAATCTTCATTAGTTTAATATCTTCTTCCCATACGTTTTCATCCCACTGGTCAGGATTATAATCTCCTCCGAAAAATATCTTAGGTAATTTCTCAAACATATTATTTGCCTTCGGTTATATAAAATTATTTAATTGAATTGAATTGATTACTTTGATTATTTCACTTCAAAAACAAGTACCTAGACACTTTTAACTTCCCTCTAACCTTTAACTGCTCCAAAGGTAATCCCAGCGGTAAACCTTCTCTGGAAGATCAGGAAGATGATAATCAAAGGAGTTATGCTTATAACTGAGACAGCCATTTGAAGAGTGAACATGTTGGTGCCGGCTAGACCTGTTAAGGTTGCTATCATAACCGGCAGAGTTTGCTTTTCCGGAGACTTGAGAATAACTAGGGGGAACAAAAAATCATTCCAGGATTGCATAAAGAAGATAAGCCCCAGACTGATTAGACCGGGAGTTACTACAGGTAAGACCACTCGACCGTATATAGCAAACTCTGAGCAGCCATCAATACGAGCTGCATCTAACAGCTCATCGGGTATACATCTTATGTACTGACGCATGAAAAAAATACCAAAGGCACTTGCCGCTCCCGGTATCACCAGTGGCAGAATGGTATCCACCCAATGGAATTTGACCATCATGATGTAGAGAGGAACTAAAGTGACAGCAAAAGGAACAATCATACTAGCAATAAGCACTGAAAATAGGATATTGCGGCCAGGAAAACGAAACTTGGCAAAGCCATAGCCACCAAGGGAGCAAAAGAACAATTTAAGGACGGTAGCTGAGAAAGAGATAAGAAAGGTATTCCATAACCTTATCCAAACTCCCTTATCAATAACATCCCTGTAGTTAAACAGACCCATATTAGGTGAGAAAATGATCATGGGAACGTTAAAAACTTCCGCCATTGTCTTAAGAGATGTAATCAACATCCAGAAGAAAGGAAGCATCATAAAGATGCATATGGGGATTAGTATCAGGTAGACAAATATCCTCTTGTCTAGTATCTTTGTTTTAATTAATCTACTCTCTTTTGTAACCGCCATTTGACTTTTAATCCTCCCTTCCAAAGTACCTGAGTTGCAATAATGTTAGAACAAAGATAATTACAAAATAAACGCAAGATACAGCTGAAGCATAGCTGAAATTATAATTCCGAAAAGCCTGCTGATAAATATACACCAGGGGTGTAATTGTAGCATACATGGGACCCCCTGGCACATCCCCCACAGTAGTCAGAGCGTAGACCTCATTAAAAAGACCAAAGCTCCCTATGGTAGATAGAATCACACTGAACAGTATTATGGGTCTCATAAGGGGCACTGTTATGCGAAAGAACGCTTGCACCGGGTTCGCTCCGTCTATTGTTGCAGCCTCTACCAGGTCTTGGGGGATAGTTTGCAGACCGGCAAGCATTATCACCATATTGTAGCCCAGCCAGGCCCATATAATTAACAGACTGATTGATACCCTTGCCCACCAGACGTTATCCAGCCATGGGACCGGGGAAATGCCTATGGAGATTAATACCATATTAAATAAACCATAGTTCGTATTCATCATTATGCGGAAGACATATCCAACTGCAATCATGGTGGTAACATATGGAATAAAGAGCATTGTCCGAAAAACCCGAAAAAATCTGACAAACTTGGCGTTAAGGATGACTGCCAGAACCAGAGCTAAAAGGGTCATAATCGGTACATATAGAAAGAAGATAATGACACCATTTCTAATAGACTGCCAAAAAATAGGATCCCCAAATAATCTTCTGTAATTAGCCAGGCCCACAAAGACCTTAGGTCCCATACCCTTCCATTTTGTAAAACTTAGATAGATAGAAAATATAATAGGGTACACACTGAATATAGCAAAAAGAATATAAAATGGAGATATGAACATGTAGGCCCACCTCTTCTTCTTAATCTCGCCCCATCTCCTCTTCATTCTTGTTAATACTCTTGTACTTGTTGTCATAGTTTTTAAAAATCTTTCCCGGTTATTTTATTGATTAGAGAAAAAGTAGGTAAGCACCTGAGCACTTACCTGCTTTTTCTTCTTTTTAGCTCATTGCTTTCTTAGCATTACCCTCATTTTCTTCCGGTAGCTGTCCTGATAGCTGCAGCAGCATTATCCAGAGCTTCCTTAGCACTCTGCTTTCCGGTTAAGTATTTTGCAATCTCTGGCACTGTGAGGCTACTCATCTCTGCATACTCTGCTGTATATATATTTGCTTCAGGTATATTCAGCATAATGTCATTGAACATAGTACCAATGACCTGACCAGCATAGAAGGGATCCTTAACTTTGAATACATCTGAATCATAACTAGTCACCAGCGATGGTGTATAATCACCGGCAACAAAACAATTTATGACACTCTGATCTCTTAATAGAGCGTACTCAATCAGAGCCCAGGCTGCCTCAGGATTCTGGCACTGCTCTGTTATAACCAGACTGGAACCTCCATCAGCGCTCGCTCTTACGCCACCTTCTTCATAGGCAGGCATGTGTACTATACCCCATAGGCCAGTGGTTTCAGGGGCAAGCCATGATTTGAAAATACCGCTCATCCACGAAGCTTCAATATAAGAAGCCACCGGCTTATCCAGACTTTTAAACTCAGCGTACCACCCGTCGGTCCAATCTACTTCATCAGAGTACAATCCCTCAGAGGTCATCTTTCCTATAAATTCTAAGGTCTCAACAGCCTCGGGGCTGTTAATGGAAACTTTTCCTTCATCATCAATGTAACCCAGGCCACGCTCCCAGAGAAGCATCTCTAAGAGTCGACCGTTGTTGTTAGCTTTGGTGCAAGCCTGCATATAGAGGCCAGTCTTCTCCTTGATAGTCTTTGCTACTTCGTAGTACTTATCCCAGGTACTTACCAGTTTTTCTACAGACTCGGGGTCTGTTGGAAGGCCGGCTTTTTCAAAGACATCACGACGGTAATACATAGCTACAGGAGAACCGTCCCAGGGCACAGCATAGTATTTATCATCCTTTCTGCACTCTTTCAACTTGTATGTGGCCAAATTATCGATGTAGGGTCGAATCTTCTCCGTTATATCTAGAAGGCCACCCATCTCAACTATCGAACTCAGGTGGCTGTTCTCTACCAGACAAATATCAGGAGCGCCCTTACCTGCCGTAAGAGCCAGAGGCAAGTTCACATAGACATCACCTGTTCCATATGATACATGCTCCCACTCGATATCTGGATATTCCTCATTAAAACCATCCAGAGATGCATCCAGCCAAAGTTCGTTTGGTGCCCAGCTCCAGATCACAAGCTTACCGGAGGGCAGCGGAGCTTCATTTGCTAGCACTACTTCTGAAAAAACTGCAAACATTGATATGCTTAATATCAGCACTACTATCCATAATAATGATTTTTTCATTTTCAAATCCTTCCTTTCTTTATAAAACTTTCAATCACAGGAAATATATAATTATTCCTATAAATCACCTCCTCTACAGATTCCTCCTTCCTTCTTAATTTAAATTTAACTTTCAAATTTACAGTACCTAATTTGAATATATACTAATACTATATTTTCACCCTCTCCTAATACGTAAATTTATTCTCAACATTACAGTTTAAGTTTTTCTTACTATGATATCTACATCCAGCATTATTTTTTGGGCTATTTTTCGATTACCATTTATACGAGAAAGTAATAGTTTTACACTTTCTATGCCTAATTCCTGTTTGTTTAATCTGATAGTAGTTAATGCTGGGTTCATAAGTGAACTGAAGGATATATCGTCATAACCAACCAACCCGATATCTTCAGGAATTCTTAACTTTTTTTCTTTTATGGCCTGCATAGCTCCAAAGGCCATCATATCGTTATAAGCAAAGATAGCGGTAAAATCTAAATTTTTTTCCAGCATTTGTTTGGTTCTTTCATACCCATCTTCCATATTTATATCTCCTACACTTATAAGCGATTCATCTAAAGATATTCTATATTTATTTAATGCCTTTTTATATCCTTCCAATCTGCCTTTGGCAGGAGATTTGTACAAAAATCCATCTATTAAGGCTATCCTTTTATGTCCTTTTTTAATCAGATATTCTGTGGCCAAAAATCCCCCATTAACCTCATCATTGTATACTGCATCTACCTCAATATTTTCAAAATCTCTACCTACGATAACAAAAGGAAAATTCGCCTTTATAAGGTTCCTTATATCATCATCTCTATCTTGAACTGGGGCTATGAGTAATCCATCTACTCGTTTTGCTAATAGTAAATTTATTGCTTCTTCTTCTTTCTTATAATCCCTTTGAGTGTTAGCAAGAATTATATGGTGGTTTTTCTCTCGGGCTGCTTCTTCTATCCCATTTAAAAGCTCAGCATAGAATGGGTTCCTATTATCCGCTATTACTACTCCTATTGTTCTTGTTTTTTTAGTTCTTAAAGCCACAGCTGCTGCGTTACGAATATACCCTAATTCTTTGGCAATCTGGAGCACTCGTTTCTTGGTTTCAAGATTAATATCCGGCTTGTTGTTTATCGCTCTTGATGCAGTATTTACAGCAACCCCTGCTTTTTCTGCTACCATCTTTAAGGTTATATACTTCATATTACCCCCTATCTCCGTTAACGTTACCGTTAACGTTAACATTAAAATATCATAAAGTCTTATGTATGTCAATATATTTTAGAGGGAATTTTTTTATTATTTTCTCTTCGTGCCGATGTTCAGGTAATTAGCGATGTTGGCATCGGTATCTATGTGAAATTTTATCTTGCTGGTTGTTGAAGTTAGAAGGGTAGCTACTCCAGGCCCATGGCCGGCGATGACACAATCACTGTGAACTACAATTCCTACAGAAACTGCCCCTTCTCTATAACTCCTTCCATAACTATTGTCTGCATCACTAATCGCCACGATATCTCCAAATCTAAGCTGATCTAATTTATATTTTTCTACCATCTTCTTATCTGCAGTGGTAATATCATAATCCCCACTGGCCACACTATCCGAACCCAATCCGGAGCCCATCAGTTTAGCTGGAACCTCACAGGTAACCGATACTTCAATAGTGCCATCACCAATCTCTTTTATCTTCATCTTTTCTAATAAAGAAGGGTCTAAATTAAAAACCTTTACCTCCGGATAGTCTAATAATTTTAAACCCTGACCATAAGCCTTGATTAAAATCTTATCTTCGATGCAAAGTTTTTCTAAAGTTTCCTGGTCAAAATCGACTAATACATGTTCAATACCTCCATGATGTCCGGTTACTATTCCTACTGCACCTTTTGCATCTCCGCTTATAACTCGCGACTGATTGCCTACACAAGCCAGAGTATTATAAGCATAATTAGGGGGGTCACTTCTCTTTTCTTCATTTACTACTGTAGAAACACCGGGTTCCACATGGTCGGCTTCCCAACCGAAGGCACAATCACCCACTTTGATATTATAAGTTATGCCGCCTACCCCAGGCACTATTACCGGTTTACCGTCATAGGTCACCCTGTAGGGACCTCTTCTTACCGGATAACTCACCCTTCCCTGAACAGAAATCATCACTAACCTGTCTTTATTGGTTTTTAACATAAAGATTCACCTTCTTTTTAAATTTATTTTAAGTTCTTGTGGGCACCATGCATCGTGCCCCTATATTATTATTTTGTTCACTTTTTGGGTAGTAACCATGATATAAAAATATAGTATTATTTATACTCGCTTTACCCAGCAGAATGTTTAAGTATATTCTTCTCTCTATGTTCACTTTTAATACTCGATAAGCCAAATATTCCCAGTATTATTATGCCAAATCCGGCTAATTGAAAAAAATTAGGGACTTCTTTTAATATAAATCGGGCTAATGCAATAGAAAAAGTGGGATATACTGAAACCAGGGTGGTGGCCTTGGATAAATTCAATCTCTTGATAGCTTCATACCAGATAGAATAGTGTAAAGCAAAACCGATAATCCCCTGGAATAATAATATCAACAAAACACCCTTAACTCCCAATTTGTCATACTGGTTCATTCCCTTTGCACTGCTAAGA
>Ga0315539_1003840_pt1 | contig 10489 bp, 12 predicted proteins | sample SalMarSW160150MG_FD_203097 | JGI IMG/M metagenome (GOLD analysis project Ga0315539, IMG submission 203097) | Salt marsh sediment microbial communities from the Plum Island Ecosystem LTER, Massachusetts, United States - Salt Marsh Sediment SW1601-150 ... | reverse complement strand
TATAAAAATTTTTCGGCTCGGCAAACAGCGGGCAAAAAGAAAAAAACGGGATTCTGTTCATAAAAAGTTCTAACTTTATTCAAAATTGACCACAACTTTGCTTTTCCACTTGACAAGGATTTAACCATTGTATATACTTTAGGTATATGAAGACTGTTATTAATATTAAAACAGATAAAGAGGTAAAGAGGAATGCTCAAAGGGTTGCAGAAGACCTGGGGTTTTCTTTAAGCGCTGTTATTAATGCTTATTTAAAGCAGTTTGTTAGAAATAAGGAGGTCTATTTTGGCCTTGTTCCTCAAATGTCTTCGGAATTAGAAAAACTTCTTGGAAAAGTGGAAATTGATATTCAGAAAAAGAGAAATATTTCTTCTGCTTTTTCTTCTGAAAAAGAGTTTAAGAACCATCTTGCTTCTTTATGAAGATTCGTTTTCATAAGAATTTTAATAAGCAGTACAAAAAATTAAAACAGGCGCAGAAAGAGAGAGTTCAAGAGCGCCTTGTTTTATTTTTGAAGAATCCCTTTCATCCAATTCTTGGCAACCATCCTTTAAAAGGAAAATACACAGGATATAGAAGTATTAATATAACAGGAAATTTGAGAGCTGTATATAAATTTGTAAGTGAGCGAGAGTGTATTTTTGTTACCATAAATACTCATAGCAATTTATATTCTTAACAAACAGTTGACGACAGTCGTCAACGACAGGCAAAATCGCTTGACATATTTAAATAATGGGCCTATCATAAATATGTAGCTCGTTAAGTAAAAAATCATGGGATTTTGATAGAAAGGGAATAAAAATGCAAGAATCAACTGATAACCTTAGCGTATATGGAAGAATAGAAGCTGATGATATTCCTCATTGTTGTTGTGGAGAGTGTAAATACTGCAATGCTAGAAAGGCAGCAATGCTGGCAATGAATCATCTTGCCCAACTTATATCGGGCAATCCACCTAATCCTTTGACTCTTGATATAGCAAGTATCTTCTTGAATCCTGGAATAAAAAACATCTCGACACTCGTTAGATATCTTCAGGGATATTTTAGCAAAGACATTAGCGAAGCTATATTTGCAGCAGCAGAATTCAGAAAATGTGAAACCATGGAAGAAGCGTCAAAGGTGGCTGAAAAGTTTCCACTCCCAGTTACAGTCTAAATAACTGTAAAAGCGATAACATCGCTCCAAGCGTGATATATTGATAAACAATCAATATCATCACGCTTTTTTATGTGCAAAATCGAGCTTTGCACATTTTTTCTTGATTTGCTAATTAATTTTTGCTATAAAAGACTAAGGACTTACATATATAAATAAAAATATAATGTCATTATTTAAGAAAATTGTTTTAATAGTGGTTGTCTTTGTTCTTTTTGGTCTTGGATTTTTGGTTGGAAGAAATACAGTTGTTTGCCAGTTTTGTGCTCCAGAAGACCTTGATTTTTCTCTTTTCTGGGAGGCCTGGCATAAAATTCAGCAAGAATATGTTAATCCCGGAGATATTGATATTCAAGAACTAATTTACGGAGCTATTTCCGGCATGGTAGAATCAATAGGAGACCCATATACTATATTTTTTGATCCAGGAGATACTAAGAGATTCTTAGAAGATGTAGGAGGAAGTTTTGAAGGAATTGGAGCAGAAATTGGCATAAGAGAAGGACAACTTCAAATTATTGCTCCATTAGAAGGAACGCCTGCCCAAAGAGCTGGGCTTCGGCCAGGCGATAAAATAATAAAGATAGATGGCGCTTCAACCATAGATATAACGATTGAGGAAGCAGTAACTCTTATTCGTGGAGAAAAAGGAACAGAAGTAACATTAACCATTGTACGGGATGAATGGGATAGTTCTGAAGATTTCACAATTAAAAGAGCAGTTATTGAGGTTCCTTCTTTGAAATGGGAGCTAAAAGAAGAAAACATTGCATATATAAAGCTCTATCATTTTTCTGGAAAAATTAATCAAGATTTCATAGAAATAGCAAATGAGATATTAAGGGGTCCGGCTGAAAAAATAATTTTAGACCTGAGGGGCAATCCTGGAGGATATTTAGAAAGCGCCCAAGATATTGCTGGCTGGTTTTTAGAAAAAGGGCAAGTAGTGGTTATTGAAGACTTTGGCGAGAAAAGAGAACAAGAGATTTACAAAGCTAAAGGCAATTCCAAGTTTTCAGATTATCCATTGGTGATTTTAATCAATCAGGGCTCAGCTTCTGCTTCAGAGATTTTAGCTTCAGCTCTTAGAGATAATCGCGGCATAAAAATGATTGGGGAAACTTCTTTTGGAAAAGGATCAGTTCAGAAACTAGAAAGCTTAAGAGATGGTTCCAGCTTAAAAGTTACAATAGCTAATTGGCTAACACCAAATGGTGATTTAATTACTGATAAGGGCTTAGAGCCAGACATTAAAGTAGAGATGACAGAAGAAGATTATGACCAAGACCGTGACCCCCAACTTGATAAGGCTATTGAAATAATAAAAGAAATAAAGTAGAATCAAATAATATGAGAGTTATTCTTCTTCAAGATGTAGAAAAAGTAGGAAAGAAATATGAAGTTAAAGATGTAAAAGATGGCTATGCCAGGAATTTTTTAATTCCCAAAGGCCTTGCTAAGCTGGCAACCAAACAGGCTTTAGAACGAGTAGAAAAACAAAAAGAAATTGAAAAACAGAAGATTGAAGAAGAATTAAAAGAAATCCAAAAAATAGCGTCAAGTATTGATGAATTTGAAGTAATAATTCCAGTTAAAGTTGGGGAAGAACAACAGTTGTTTGAAAAAATAAATGCTCAGAAAATTTCTGATAAATTAAAAGAATTGGGATTTGAAATTAAAAAAGAACAGATTGATTTGGCTGAACCTATTGGAGAGCTTGGTGAATTTCCAATAAAAGTTAAGTTTGAACACAATTTAGAATCTGAAATAAGAGTAATTATTACAGAAGAGAAGTAACAATGGCAAAATATATTTTTGTTGCCGGTGGTGTAATGTCTGGCATTGGAAAAGGGATAGCAGTATCTTCAATCGGTAGAATTTTAAAAAGCAAAGGATTCAGGGTTACTGCGATTAAAATTGATCCCTATATTAATGTTGATGCTGGGACTATGAATCCTATTGAGCATGGAGAGGTTTTTGTAACTGACGATGGAATTGAATGCGACCAGGATGTGGGAAATTATGAAAGGTTTCTAGACGAGGATATTTACACAGATAATTATTTAACTACTGGTAAGGTTTATCAGGCAGTGATAAATAGGGAAAGAAACTTAGAATATAATGGTAGATGTGTAGAGGTGGTTCCTGATATTCCAAATGAAGTAATTTCTAGAATTAAACGAGCAGGAAGAAAAACAAGATCTGAATTTGTATTAATAGAAATAGGGGGGACAGTAGGAGAATATCAAAATATGCTATTTTTGGAAGCATCCAGAATGATGAAATTAAGCCATCCCAAAGATGTGCTTTTTATTTTAGTAAGCTATCTTCCTGTGCCCGATATGATAGGAGAGATGAAGACAAAACCAACTCAGTACGCTGTCAGAACCTTAAATTCAGCAGGTATTCAACCAAATATAATTCTGGCGCGCTCAACAGTTTCTTTGGATGAAATAAGGAAAAAGAAAATATCAGTTTTCTGCAATGTTGCTCCCCAAGATGTTATTTCTGCTCCAGATATTGAAACGATTTATCAAGTTCCTCTTAATTTTGAAAAAGAAAACTTGGGCAATCGAATTCTAAAGAAATTAGATTTAAACATAAAAAAGAAAAAAGACCTAAGGGATTGGAGAAGATTAGTAAAAACAATAAAGAATGCTAAACAGTCAGTTAAAATTGGTATTGTTGGTAAATATTTTGAAACAGGCAAATTCACTTTAATGGACTCGTACATATCAGTAATTGAAGCCGTAAAGCATGCCTCATATTTTTTTAATAAGAAGCCAGAGATTTTCTGGCTATCAGCAAGTAAATATGAGAAAAAAAAGGCTCAAGTTGGAGAATTGAAAAAATACAACGGTATTATTGTTCCAGGAGGCTTTGGAAACAGAGGAATAGAAGGAAAAATAAAAGCAATTGAATTCTGCAGAAAAAACAAAATCCCTTTTTTAGGACTTTGCTTGGGAATGCAATTAGCAGTAATTGAGTTTGCCAGGAATGTTTGCAAATTAAAAAATGCAGGTTCAACCGAATTTTCAAAAAGCAAAGAACCGGTAATTGATGTTATGCCAGAGCAAAAGGTTCTTTTAAAAGAAAAGAAATATGGCGGGACAATGAGATTAGGCGCTTATAAATGCAGAATAAAACCCAAAACAATTAGCGCTATGGCCTATGAAAAAAGAATAATATCTGAACGTCATCGGCATCGCTATGAATTAAATAACGATTATAGAGAAATTTTAGAAAAAAATGGATTAGTAATGGCTGGTATTAATCCTGAGAAAGATTTAGTAGAAATAATTGAGGCTAAAAATCATCCCTTTTTTGTGGCTACGCAATTCCATCCAGAATTTAAATCAAGGCCCTTAAGGCCTCATCCATTGTTTAGAGAATTTATCAAAGCCAGCTTAAAAATAAGCTAAGCTTATGGATTTTGGTCTGTCGGTATCGGATACCGACAGCACTATACAACATCTACCACTTTAACTGTTCGTTGAGATTTGTCAAAACGTTTTATCCGTTTTGTTTTAAATTTAACAATTCCTTGTTTTGATGCATAAAGAGTATCGTCGCTTCCTTGTCTTACATTTTTTCCAGGTAAAAACTTTGTTCCACGTTGACGAACAATTATCATTCCAGATTTAGCTTTTTGTCCTTCAAAAAGTTTAACACCAAGATATTTTGGTCCGGAATCTCTTCCTAATTTTGTTGCTCCTTTTGCTTTTGTTTTAGCCATAAATAAAGCGACACTAATATTCGTATCATTGGTATGCTAATTAGTATTATTGGTATCGCTGTTAATAATGTTAGCAAAAATACAAATATTGGTCAAACGTTATAAGCGTGATATAATTCTATTTATAACAGTTTTCTTAATTTCTTTATTATCCTTTGCAACTGGATATATTATAAGAAATTTTAAATTTTAAATTTTTAAAAAAGATTATGCGAGTAGCAATTATTGGCGCAGGCATTTCTGGACTATATTTAGCATGGAAATTATCAGAAGAAGGCAATCAAATTACTGTTTTTGAAAGAAATAATCAAATTGGTCAGAAAATTTGTTCAGGGCTTTTTTCTCAAAGAATTTTAGAATTTATACCTAAAAGCCGTAAATTAATACAAAACAGAATAGATCATGTTATTTTACATTTTCCCAAGAAAACAGTAAAAGTAGAGTTTTCTAAAGATTTTTTCGTAATGAGCCATTCTCAATTAGATAAGTTAGTAGCTGATTTAGCTCGAGAAGCAGGGGCTGAAATTATACTAAACAGCGATATTTCTTCAATTCCCAAAGAGTATGATAGAATAATTGGCTGTGACGGAGCTAATTCTTTTGTTAGAAAAAGCTTGGGACTTTCAGGGCCGGTATATCGATTAGGCATTTTAGGATTTTTAGATAAGCCTTATTCTGAAAGCTATGTAGAAACTTGGCCCTGCAGAAACGGCTTTATCTGGAAGATTCCCAGGGGCAAAGAAACAGAATATGGAATACTTGCCAGACCAAAGGAAGCTAAAATAATTCTTGATGAATTTTTAAATAAAAACAATATTGTTCTTGAAAGAACTGAATCAAAAATAGTTCCTCAGGGTTTTATAATACCGTCAAATCCTTTAATAACTTTATGCGGAGATGCTGCTGGATTAACTAAATTATGGTCGGGTGGGGGAGTGGTTTGGGGATTATCAGCAGGTCAAATTCTTTTAAAAACTTTTCCTGATTTTCTAAAATACAAAAAGGCAGTTAGAAGATTCTTTATTCCAAAAATTATTCTTTCCAAGACAGCAGTTAAATTAGTTTATTTCTTAGGATTTAAAACACCCTGGCTATTGCCAAAAAATAGTAGAATAGAATCAGATTTTCTGCTATAATACCTGAATACTATGTCCAGCAAAAAAATTCCATTTCATTTAGGAATCATTATTGATGGAAATCGGCGATGGGCCAAGAAAAGGGGTCTGCCTTTTTTTGAAGGTCATCGGAAAGGATTAGACAATGTCCAAAAAATAGGGGATTTTTGCGCAAAAAAAGGGATAAGGATTTTAACTCTGTATACTTTTTCTACTGAAAATTGGAAGAGATCTAAAAAAGAAGTGAGCTATTTGATGAGGCTTCTTAAAGAATCTTTGAATAAAAAAAATCTCCAAGAACTTCATGGAAAAAAGATAAAGCTACAGATAATTGGCCAGAAAGAAAGATTGCCTCAATTTCTTCAAAAAAGAATAAAAGAGGCAGAAAAACTAACCAGAAATAATAAAGAAAGGATTCTTAACTTAGCTATTTCTTATGGTGGAAGGCCTGAAATTATTCAAGCAGTTAAAAATATTATTAAAAAGAAAATCCCGGCGAATAAAATCACTGAAGATTTGATTAATAAGAATCTTTGGACAGCTGGTTTGCCTTATCCTGATTTAATTATTAGAACAGGCGGGGCAAAACGTCTTTCTAATTTTTTAACCTGGCAAACAGCTTATTCCGAATTTTATTTTACTAAAAAATCCTGGCCTGATTTTACAGAAGAAGATTTAGATAAAGCACTTTTAGATTTTTCTCATCGCGACCGAAGATTTGGGAAATAAAAAAATGTTTATAAAAACATTTAAAAATATATCTAAAGATGATGTTTGTATTGCTGGGGGAAAAGGAGCTTCTTTGGGAGAAATGACCCGAGCTAAAATCCCGGTGCCGCCGGGTTTTATTATTTTAGTTGAGGCATTTGATAAGTTTTTAAGAGAAACTGATTTAGCTGTTGAAGTCGCTTCTCAAATAAAACAAATGAGTTACAAAGATATTAATTCTATTGATAAAGCTTCAAATGTAATTAGAGATTTAATTCATGATGCTGAAATGCCAAAAGATTTAGAAAAAGAGTTTTTAAAAGAGTTTGAGAAATTAAATACTGACCATGTAGCTGTGCGTTCTTCAGCAACTGCTGAAGATTCTGCAGTAGCTTCCTGGGCAGGGGAGTTAGAAACTTATTTAAATACAAGCCGAACTAATTTAATAGAAAACATTAAAAAATGCTGGTCATCTCTTTTTACTCCTCGTGCTTTGTTTTATGCTTTTGAAAAAGAAATAATTACTGCTGAAACACAAAAGAAAATCAGGGCCAGAACCTGCAAAAAATTAGCTGATTGTTATCCAGTAGGAGTAGCAGTAGTAGTTGAGAAAATGATTCAATCAGATGTTTCCGGAATCTGCTTTACTGTTCATCCAGTAACCCAGGATAGAAATCAAATGGTCATTGAGGCTGGCTGGGGCTTAGGAGAGGCTATTGTTGGCGGAAAGATAACCCCTGATACTTATGTGATATCTAAAAAGGATTGGGTGATTATGGATATTAATATTAGTGATCAAGAAATGATGATTATTAGATCAGGTTCAGGAATAAAAGAAACCAAAGTTCCTAAATTAAAACAATTTAAAGAAAAGCTTTCTGGCAAGCAAATCATCAAATTAGCCAAACTCTGCCAGAAAATTGAAGATCATTATAAATTCCCTCAGGACATAGAATTCGCAATAGAAAAGAATAAAATATATATTACTCAATCAAGACCTATTACTACATTGTGAAAAATAATAAATGGTATCATTTTGGAAGATGGATTGAACCGGTATTATCTTCCACATTCTGGTTAGAGTTTGAATTAAAAGACTTAGGTTTTGATTTTTTCGGCGATATAAGAGTTTTAAATGGGAATTATTATTTATTAAAGAAAGATTTGGATAAAACGGTTGAATTCGTGAAAGACAAAATGGAAAATGATATAAAATGGTTTGATAGGTTTTTTGTAGTGTGCGATAAAAAAATAGAAAAGGTTTTATATTATAAAAAACATAAAAATCTTAGTAAATTCTTAAAAACAGTAACAGAACTTTTAAACTGTTCTATGGTTATTGAGCTCTTGGATTACGGTCTGGAAAGATATATAGAGAAAATTTCAAAAAAAACAGGTATTGCTGTCAGCGATGTTTTAGCTCAAATAAAACCATACAAAAAAACTCTTTTAACGCAGTATCACGAAGAACTAAGAGAATTAAAAAAGAAAAACATTGGAGCATTCGTTAAAAAATATAAATGGGTAGGCACCCATGTTTTTATGGGGGAACCCCTTAATATCGAAAAGGTAAATAAAGAATTATCAGAAAATAAAAGAGAAAGAAGAGAAAATGTAGCTCAATTGTCAAAAGAGTTTGAAGATTCTATTAACATAGGTTCAAAACTTGCTTTTTACAGATCGTTTATAGTTGAAAATGCAGACAGTGTTATATACGACTATTGGACAGTAGTGGCTGAATTAGGAAAAAGATATAATCTCTCCTATGACGAAGTTTTGCTTTTGGGACACAAGGAGGTGATAAAATTAAATGATAGTGGTATTTTGCCAAAGGATTTCAAAGAAAGGAAAAAAGGATTTGGCGTAGTGTTGGAAAACAAAGAAATGAGAATTGTCGTGGGCCAAGAATTGGAAAAAATGTTGCAAGAATGCCAAGACAAAATAGATGAGGTATTAGAGTTAAAAGGCATGGTTGCTTGTAAAGGAGGGATTATTAAGGGCACAGTCAAAATTATCGAGGAATCAAAATATATTTCAAAGATAAAGAAAGAAGATATTCTAGTGGCTAATGAAACAACTCCTGATTATATAATTGGAATGAAAACAGCGAGAGCAATTATTACCAATCAAGGCGGGATCACTTCTCATGCCGCCATAACGAGCAGAGAACTGAATATACCTTGCATTATCGGAACCAAAATCGCCACTAAAGTATTAAAAGATGGAGATTTGGTGGAAGTGGATGCAGAGAAGGGGATTGTTAGAATAATAAACAAATGAAAGAGGATTTAATAAGAAAAGTTATAGAGAAAGAAAAAGATAGAATTATATTTTTAGATTATCCTGGTACTGTTTTTTATGATTGTGGGAGTTTTAGATGGCTGGGAGAAGATTCTATTAAAAAATATGGAGTTGTTTCACCTTATTCTTTGTTTTTCTTAAAAAATGGCAAAGCGACAATAGAAGTGACTTTAGAGGTTGGTTTAGGAGATTTAGTTTTTGAAGAACTAGAGAAAGAAAAATATAATTATATTGATAATCATAAAAAAGAAACTTCTGATCAATTAGAAAGAGCAGAAAAGTGGTTTAAAGAACATTTTATAAAAAAAGGACAAAGCTTAGATTATTATTGTTCAGAAATAAAAGAATCTTTTGATCTTTTAGTGGGTGTTGTTCTTACTTTTCAGATCGCAGGAGGAACTACAGATAATCATTTTAAGGATAAACTTGGCAAAATAATAGAAAAATACAATCTTAAATTATCTGATCAAGAGTTTTTTTATCTTACGACTTCTCAGCATTTGTCAGCTAATCAAATACACGAGAAAAATCTGTCCGATTTTTCTAAATGGTTAAGAAAAGAAAAACTTACAGGTGTTAAATATAAAGAGATTGTTAAAAATAAAAAAGCTAAAGATTATCTTAATAAATGCTATCAATCTGGTTTTTTTCTTTATTGTGGTTATGGCGGAGTAAAATTATGGAGCTTAGAAGACGAATATAATTTGGTTGTAGATTATACTAATAAGAACAAAGTCTTTAATAAATTAGATCTAAGTAACAAGTTTGAAGAAATAGTTAAGAGACATAAATTACCAAAAGAAGCTTGTTTCTGGTTTGAGGCCGCAAGATATTTTTCTTATCTAAGAGATGAAAGAAAAACCTTTCAACAGAAGATTTTCTATTGGCAGGCAGAAACGCTAGAGGAAATTTCGAAAATAATAGATATAACTCGTAAGGATTTAGAGTATTTAATCTATAGTGAATTTTCTCCTAAAATTTTAAAAAGTAAGAAAGTAAGAGAAACTATCGAAAAAAGAAAGATTAGTTTTACTTGGATCTGGACAGGATTAACTAGTCCTAAAATTTGGGAAGGAGAACAAGCAGAGAAGATTTTTAATAAATACTCTGTTCAGAAAGAAAAAATATCAGAAGATTTAGAAGAGTTTAAAGGTCAAATAGCTTTCCCCGGAAGAGTTAAAGGATATGCAAGGATTATTTTTAATCCCCATGTAGTTAAGAATTATAAAAAAGGAAGTATACTGATTGCTGGTATGACATCCCCTGATTTTGTTCCTCTTATGAGAAAGTCGTTAGCTATTATTACAGATTCTGGTGGTGTAACCTGTCATGCTGCTATTATTTCCCGGGAGCTCAAAATCCCTTGCATTATTGGAACTAAAATAGCAACGAAAGTATTAAAAGATGGGGATTTGGTAGAGGTGGACGCAGAGAAGGGGATTGTGAGGATTCTTAAAAAAGCATGAAA
>Ga0315539_1003834_pt1 | contig 10496 bp, 11 predicted proteins | sample SalMarSW160150MG_FD_203097 | JGI IMG/M metagenome (GOLD analysis project Ga0315539, IMG submission 203097) | Salt marsh sediment microbial communities from the Plum Island Ecosystem LTER, Massachusetts, United States - Salt Marsh Sediment SW1601-150 ... | reverse complement strand
AAAAGATTATGAAAAAACAGGATAATCTTGAAGTATCTTTTCGGCGAGCAGCTGGAGAAACTAGAATGGGCGACAAAGAGACTGGGAGGGATAGAGGTTCCTTTTGGCGATGTGGGTATGAAGATTTCCTTCTTGCCTAAAGTCCAAATATCCTTTATTATATGGAAAGGCGATGATGAATTTTCGCCGCAAGGGAAAATCCTCTTCAGTTCACACATAGCTTCTTATCTTTCTACAGAAGAAATAGTCATAGCCAGCCAGATGATATTTGGTAAATTAAAGGATCTAAGGAGTTGACTTATGAAAGAAAAACCAAAAACTGAAAGTGTTGTTTTTAAGTACACTAAAGCTAGTGATTATCGAGTGATTGCTGTGAATGGCGCATATGGAGGACCAGTGTCCACAGGTGAAATTAAGGTGGATTTTTATGTGGAGTCTATGGAAAGTCCCAATTTAGAGAGATTTGAAGTAGAAGAAGGAAAATTAGGTAAAGTGATAACCCGTGTACCGGGTGAAACCAATTGGATTCGGGAGCTACAAATTGGCTTATTGCTTTCAAGGGACGTTGCAGAAAACATCGGGAAATGGTTATTGGAGAAAGTTCAAAAAGTCGACGAACAAAGAGCAAAAATGGCACAGAGAATTATACCCAAGCAGAAGGAAAATTGAGATGCAGAATACAGATATTTTGAGAAAAACATATATGTGTACGGCAGATGGTTCTACTGATGGCGTAGGGCCATCTAAAATAAAAGCTGATGATTCGAAGTTTCCTAAATATATAAACCTCGAAGATGTGCCTGGGCCGGAGAAAAAAAAAGAGAGCACTTATAATATGGTATTTGAAGCTGGCATCTTTGTGTTTTCCGCAGTTGATACGGGTGGAGAGTTTTTTCAAGATTTGGTTTATAGACCAAGAAATAGATATGCTGCTAAGACGAGTCTTAGACTACGAAGGCGACTGGACCGGAATGAATTTTTGCGTCGAACTTACGATTTATCTATCGCAGAAATAGAGAGAATATTGCAAACGCGGGCAAAGAATTATCAAATTATGGGCTATGTTTGGGAAGATCAAGAGACAGAAGACTGGGAAGAGAATGTAGTTGAGGTTAAGACAGAATTTCAGGATTTTGAGGAAAAGGAAGATTTATGGGATGTTTTGGGATCCATATTAGAAAACACTCAACAGGATGTGGCTAAAACATATGGTAGGGAAATTGATGAGGATAAAAGACCTTTTATTTTGCATCTATCTAAGATGTAATAAATATAGGTGTGAGGAAAATGCCTGTACATTATAATGAATTTCTGGACTGCGCTAAGCAATTTCTTGAGGGAAATAACCGCACAGAAATGGAGTTAAGAAACTCCAGTAGTAGGGCCTATTATTACCTATTTCACAAAATTAGAGAAAGATTTAGAGGGCACTCCGAAGCCCGTTTTAGAAATGGGACAGGTGACCACGAAGAGGCTCGCAAGTTTCTAGTGAGAATTGGTGAATTAATATTGGCGGATAGATTTCATTATTGCAAAGCGAAGCGGCAAAAGGCGGATTACGATATTAACGAATCTCTTACTGAAACTGAAGCAGAAGACCAAATAAGTGAAGTGGAGGGTATCGGAAGAAAAATAGACGAGTTTTAAGGTACGTAAAATCCAACCTCCGAAAATTCCCAATTTGTAGCTTATTTCTTCATTCAAGAGACGACCTCGCCCCAGAATTCAAGCGAGAGCTTCTTGTGGAACCACTACCGTATGTTAGGGGTGCTTCCGTTTTCTTTTTTTAACAGGAAGTAGGTAATACGATTATGAAAAAACAGAATAATCTTGAGGTATCTTTTCGGCGAGCATTGAAGGAATTGGCTAAAAAAGATATTCAGCGCCAATGCCAACTAGCAGGTGCAGATTATAAAATCATTCGGGCTGGAGAGGTCCTAATTAGCCTCTTGCTTATGAATAGAGTCTATGAAATTTCCTATCCTGAGGGTGAGGTGACATGCCGAGATAATCCTCGGAACGTTGGCCTTATGGAGAAAGCTATTCTTTTACGCTATCTGAATAATGCTAACGGAGCTGGGAGTAAGGAAGCCAGCGCCGAGAAAGAAGAAGTGGTAGGGTTTAACCAGCTTCCTTCGGGTAGTTTCTATAATCCTGCTTTTTCTGAAAGAGTGGTTAAGCCATTTATTGATTTCTTCGGTAGAGAACCAGAGAAATTAAAATGGGCTGCAAAGAGGCTAGGAGGAGTAGAGGTTCCTTTTGGTGATGTGGGTGTGAAGATTCCCTTCTTGCCTAAAGTCAAAATATCTTTTATTATTTGGAGAGGCGATGATGAATTTCCTCCCAGTGGGAAAATCCTCTTTAATTCCAACATAAGTTCTTATCTTTCTACGGAAGGAGTAGTTATCGCCAGCGAAATGCTATTTAATGAATTAAAAAAGAGCGCTCTTATGAAGAGAGATTTTTTCTTGCGCAATACGCATCACGCACGACGCAATACGATATACGAACGAACGAGATACGAGTTAAAAGGAGACTAAATATGTCTAAAGCTGAGGAAAGATCAGTAGATCCAGCCAGTCAAAAGATGCTGAAAAGAGCAAATGAAGAAGATATTATGGTTGCCTGGGATAGATTAGATTCTATGCAGCCCCAGTGCGGGTTTGGTCAGTTGGGTATCTGTTGTCGAAACTGTGCTATGGGCCCTTGCAGAATTGACCCTTTTTCTGAGGAAGAACAGACCGGAGTATGTGGAGCGAGTGCTGATACCATTGTAGCCAGAAATTTTATTAGAATGATTGCTGGGGGAGCTGCGGCTCATTCTGACCATGGTCGGGATATTACTCATGCTTTGCTTCTGGCTTCTCAGGGAAAAGCAGTTGCCTATGCTATGAAGGATGAAGTAAAATTAAAGGCTTTAGCTGGTGAGTATGAAATTAAAATTGATGGAAGAGAAAAAAATGAGATTGCCGAAGAATTAGCGGAAAAAATTCTCGCTGAGTTTGGTCGTCAACATGGTGAGCTCAGAATGCCCCTTAGAGCACCCGAGAAAAGAGTTAAAATTTGGAAAGAGTTGGGAATTATGCCAAGAGGCATTGATAGAGAAATTGTAGAAACTATGCATAGAACCCATATTGGAGTGGATAACGACTACAAAAATATTCTCATGCATGGTTTTAGAACTGCTCTGTCTGATGGATGGGGTGGCTCTATGGTTGCTACTGATTTTTCTGATATATTATTTAAAACCCCTGAGCCTATATTAGCAAGAGCAAATTTAGGCACTCTTTCTCCAGATGAGGTTAATGTGGTAGTTCATGGTCATGAACCTACTCTTTCCGATGTAGTAGTAGATGTAGTAAGGGACCCGGAGCTTGTTGAACTTGCCAAAAAAAATGGAGCTAAAGGAATTAATCTTGCCGGAATGTGCTGTACAGCAAATGAGATTTTGATGCGTCATGGAATTCCAGTAGCCGGAAATTTCTTGCAGCAGGAACTTGCTATTCTCACCGGAGCAGTAGATTTAATGATGGTGGATGTTCAGTGTATAATGCCTGCTCTATCCAGTGTAGCAACTGCTTTTCACACTAAACTGGTAACAACTTCTCCTAAAAATAAAGCACCTGGCGTTACTCATATTGAGTTTAAAGAGGAAAAAGCTTATGAGATAGCTAAAAAAATAATTAAGATGGCTATTGAGAATTTTCCTAATCGAAATGGGCAGGATGTTCAGATTCCTGAAGAGAACCAGGAGCTAGTAGCTGGATTTAGTGCGGAGAACGTTTATAATTTTTTGGGAGGAACCTATCGTGCCACTTACCGACCTTTAAATGATGCTATTATTCAAGGAAGAATCAGAGGTCTGGCTGGAGTGGTGGGATGTAATAACCCCAAGATTAAACATAACTTTGGTCATATAGAGATGAGCAAAGAATTAATCAAAAACGATGTTCTGGTAGTAGTAACCGGATGCACGGCTATTGCTGATGCTGAAGCGGGACTACTCACACCTGAGGCTGCTTTTAAGTATGCAGGAAAAGGCCTTCAGGAGATATGTGAGACCGTAGGAATTCCTCCTATTCTGCATGTTGGTTCCTGTGTTGACAACAGCCGAATTTTAATGGCTCTTACCAATGTGGTTAATGAAGGTGGATTAGGAGAGGATATAAGCGATCTTCCGGCAGCAGGAGCAGCCCCTGAGTGGATGAGTGAAAAGGCTGTATCTATAGCATCTTATTTCGCAGCATCGGGTGTGTTCACTGTGCTCGGTGTTCCCTTTCCAATATTGGGGAGTAAGAATGTAACTAATTTTCTTTGTAATGATATGGAAGATATTCTGGGTGGAAAATTTGCTTTTGAGGCGGATCCCATAAAGGCCGCCCACTTGATGATAGAGCATATAAATAAAAAACGTAAGGCTTTGAAGCTTAAACCGATGATGTATGAATAAATAGCTGTAAGCTATAAGCAGTAAACAACGGTTGGATTTATAAAAAAATGCCAGAATACCCCTCAGCTTGCTGTGGGGTCGTTCACTCGACTATAATTGTGTGATAAAAACAATATTTTCCTCTCCCCTGTGGGGAGAGGATTAAGGTGAGGGGGAACTAAATGAATTATCTCATTATGATAGATACAGAAAAATGCCTGGGCTGCAAAAGCTGTGAACTGGCATGTGCCGTGGAACATTCCAACTCCAAAGAATTATTTACCGCTATTGGAGAAGAGCCTCTTCCCCAGTATAGAGTAACTGTTGAATCAGTGGGAGAAATTGTCCTGCCCTTGCAATGCAGGCACTGCGAGGATGCTCCCTGTGTTACTGTGTGTCCTACTCATGCTCTGGAAAAACCATCTCCAGATAGTCCGGTGAACATAAAGGAAGATCTTTGTATGGGTTGCAAATGGTGTATCCTGGTCTGTCCTTTTGGAGTTATTAAGCTAAGAAGAGATGGAAAGGCGATAATCAAATGTGACCTCTGTCAGCAAAGAACAGAAGAGGGAAGAGAGCCTGCGTGTGTGGAGGCTTGTCCCACAGGAGCACTGAGATTTGTGGAAATTGAAAAAATTGCTAAACAAAAAAGAGGAGAATTTCTGGTAAGTTTGGGTAAAAGTGAGGAACAAATTAGGAGGGTGAAACATAATGAGTCCACAAATTCTGGAGAAAGTAGATAATATAATAGATAAATACAATAAAGATAGTAGTGTGTTAATCGGGATGCTTCAGGATATTCAACAAGAATGCAAATATCTACCCAAGGAAGCTCTACTTCACTTAAAGAATAAACTAAGGGTGCCTTTGCCTCAGATTTATGCAGTAGCTACTTTTTATAAGGCTTTCAGTTTAAGACCGCGAGGCAAACACTTTATTCAAGTGTGTCTGGGCACAGCCTGTCATGTGCGAGGAGCACCGAAAATTTTAGAGGAAATAGAAAGGAAATTAAGTATTAAATCGGGAGAAACTACCGAAGATCTTAATTTTACCTTAGAAACAGTTAATTGCTTAGGAGCTTGTGCTTTAGGTCCTCTGATGGTAGTTGACGGGAAATATTTTGGAAAAATGACCCCAGGCAAGGCAGGAAAAATTCTTAAAAGATACAGGAATAAGTAGAGATGGAAAAAATCAAGACACTAGAGGAGTTAGAGAATTTTCGAGATTCTTTTGTGAAAAAACGTGATCCAAATAAGGCGCGCATTGCTATATGCGGGGGTACAGCATGTCGAGCTCATGCTTGGGAGGAACTCATCAGAGCCTTTGAGGCGGAAATTGAGAAACAGGAGTTAAAAGAAAAGGTGGATATTAGCATAACAGGTTGTCATGGTTTTTGCGAGCGAGGGCCTCTGGTGGTGATTCATCCACAGAGAGTCTTTTATCAGCAGGTGAAGGAAAGTGATGTGGCAGAAATTATTTCCGAGACCGTGTTAAACAATAGAATCGTCGAGCGTTTACTTTACATAGATCCTGTAAAAGGTGAAAAAGCTATTTATGAGGATGAGGTGGACTTTTATAAAAAACAGCAGCGATTGATATTCGGAAATAATGGGAAAATTGATCCTACAGATATTACTGATTACATTGCTATAGGAGGATATATCAGTCTGGGTAAAGTGCTTACTAGTATATCCCCGGAACAGGTAATTGAGGAGATAATCAAATCTGGCCTGCGGGGCAGGGGGGGAGGAGGATTTTCTACAGGAAGAAAGTGGCTGTACTGTCGTCAAGCTGAAGGAGATATAAAATATGTTATCTGTAATGCTGATGAGGGTGATCCTGGTGCTTATATGGATAGAAGCCTCTTAGAGGGGAATCCTCATTCTGTTCTGGAGGGAATGATTATTGGTGCTTACGCTATCGGAGCAAGAGAAGGTTACGTTTATGTCCGTAACGAGTATCCTCTTGCTGTAAAACATATAAAGATTGCTATTAAACAAGCAGAAAATCATGGTTTTCTTGGTGATGATATTCTCGGCTCAGGTTTTAGTTTTTCCGTAAAAATAAATCGAGGCGGAGGGGCTTTTGTATGTGGGGAATCTACTGCTCTGATGACTTCCTTAGAAGGTCGAGTAGGAGAGCCAAGGGCAAAGCATATTCATACTGTGGAAAGTGGTCTGTGGGAAAAACCCACCAATCTTAATAATGTTGAGACCTGGGCCAATGTTCCTTTGATTATTGCTAAGGGAGCTGATTGGTATGCAAAGATTGGAACCAAGAGCAGTAAGGGAACTAAGATTTTTTCTCTGGTAGGAAAGATAAATAACACTGGCCTGGTAGAGGTTCCTATGGGAATTACCTTGAGGGAAATTATCTATGATATTGGAGGGGGAATTCCTGGAGGGAAAAAATTCAAGGCTGTTCAGACAGGTGGTCCTTCCGGAGGCTGTGTACCCGAAAGTATGCTTGATTTACCGGTAGATTTTGAAGAACTTACCAGGGTTGGTTCAATGATGGGCTCAGGCGGTATGATTGTTGTGGATGAGGATACCTGTATGGTAGATGTGGCAAGGTATTTTCTCTCTTTCCTCCAGGATGAGTCCTGTGGAAAATGCACCTCCTGCCGGGAAGGGATAAAGAGGATGCTTGAGATTTTAACTCGTATCACTCAGGGAAAGGGAGAGAAAGGAGATATTGAGCTTCTGGAAGAATTATCCGAGGTAATTAAGGATACTTCTCTTTGCGCTCTGGGGCAAACTGCCCCCAATCCTGTTTTAACTACTATACGCTATTTTAGAGATGAATATGAAGCCCATATAAAAGACAAAAAGTGCCCGGCTAAAGTCTGCCGGGAATTAATTACCTATGCCATAGATGAGGAAAAATGCACAGGGTGTATGAGGTGTTTAAAAGAGTGTCCTCAGCAAGCTATAGTTGGAGAGAGAAAGAAGCCTCATCAGATCCTGCAGGAAAAGTGTATAAAATGTGGTATATGTTATGAGAGTTGCAGATTCGATGCGGTAAAGGTAGAATGAATGGTTAAATTAACCATAGACGGACAAGAGGTTGAGGTAGAGAAGGGACTGTCCGTACTTGAGGCAGCGAATAAAGTAGGGATTAAAATTCCCACTCTTTGCTATCATCCTGCGGTTAGTGCTTATGGGGCTTGTCGCATCTGTACAGTGGAGATAATTCGTAAAGGACGGTCTAGATTAACTACTGCCTGCACTTACCCTGTACAGGAGGGAATTGAAGTAAAAACAAACTCAGGGAAGGTTAAAAAAGCAAGAAAATTAATAATAGAGATGCTTCTTGCCCGCTGCCCTAATGTTAAGGTTATTCAGGATCTGGCAAAACAGATGGGAGTAGAGAAGGTAAGGTTTCCTCAAGAGAATGAGGATTGTATTCTGTGCGGGCTTTGCGTAAGGGTTTGCAAAGAAGTTATAGGAGCAGATGCCATTGGATTTGTTAGCAGAGGGATTGATAGAAAAGTGGCTACTCCCTTTGAGATTCAATCAGATACCTGCATTGGATGTGGAGCTTGTGCCATGGTGTGTCCGACAGGGGCAATAAAAATAGAAGACATAGAAGATAAAAGAAAGATAGATAGATGGCACACAGAACTTGAGAGAGCTAAATGCAAGATGTGTGGGAAGTATTTTTTCCCTCAAGCAACAATTGATTATATAAAGAAGAAGGGTGCAGAAAAAGTAAAGGATCTTTTAGAACTTTGTCCCGATTGCAGAAAAGATACTTTGATAAATAAGCTTAATAAAGTAAAATACAAGGGTAGTCTTGTTAAACTACCATAATTTTTAAGGAGGAGGAAATATGTCCAGAATAATTGCTTCAGCGGCAATACGTGGAGCGCATAAGTATGTAAAAGAAGCCGAAGAAAAATTAAATAGGTTAATTGAGGAAAAAGGAGAAAAACAGGAGTTAGGTTTTCCTAATACTGCTTATTATTTACCTGTAATTTTAACTCTTACTGGGATAGAAGTGAAAACTTTATCCGATGCAAAGAGAGCTTTAGAACAGGCAAAGTCTCTTCTTTCTCCACTTGTCAGGAAGAAACTTTGGCTTCCCTATTTAGGAAATACACTTGATGCGGGAATTGCTACCTTAATTGCTACTGAAATTATTGAGGCATTGAAGTATCTCACTGAGGATGAACCTAAGGGTATCTGGCTTGGCTTTACCGATGATGCTACCCTGCGGATGCAGGGAATTAAATTGGTTGATGGAAGAATGCCTGGTTTTGCCGCCTGTGTGGGAGCTCTTCCCACAAATGAGCAGGCAGTTAAACTTGCCAGATCTCTCCAGGAGAAGAGTATTTTAGTTTTTATGGCTTCAAGTTCTGATGGGAAGAGTATGGCTGAACAACTGGCTGAGGAAGGAATTGAAATGAACTGGGATAGTTTTCTTGTTCCCTACGGCAAGGATACATCAGCCGCTATCCATGCTTTAAATTTTGCCGTGAGAGCTGCCCTCACCTTTGGAGGAATGAAACCAGGAGACCTTGATGCTGCAAGAAAACTCCTGCTTTATAATAAGGAAAGAGTTCATGCTTTTGTTCTTGCTCTGGGAGTTGATCCTGAGGTAAATGGTAGTGGACAACTTATTACAGATGAAAAATATGCGGCTGCTGCTGGAGCAATCAATTTTGGTTTTCCTATCTTGTCCGACGTTGATATACCTCAGATTTTGCCTACAGGAATTTGCACCTATGAACATGTTGTTTCCGGTATTCCCCTGGATAAAATAGTTAGCAAAGCTATTGAAGTAAGAGGACTTGAGATAAAAGTAACCGAGGTCCCTATTCCTCTTCCCTATGGAGCAGGATTTGAAGGAGAGAGGGTTAGAAAAGGACAGTTTCAGGTTGAGTTTGGTGGGAAACGCAGCATAGCCTTCGAATTTTTAAGAGGAAAACCAATGGATGAGATAGAGGATGGTAGAATTGAGTTAATTGGCCCTGATGTTGACTCAGTTGAAGAAGGTGGAAATATGAATTTGGGGATATTGGTAAATGTTGCCGGAAGAAATTTCAGCGAGGATTTTGAGACTGTTATTGAGCGAAGAATTCATGAATTTGTCTCCTGTGTCAATGGTTTATTTCATATGGGCCAGAGGGCTATTGCCTGGATAAGAATAAGCAAAGAAGCTTACCAGAAAGGATTCAGGATAAAACATTTTGGTGACCTATTAATAGCTAAGATTAAAGACGAGTATTCAAAAATTGTGGATAAGGTTCAGGTTACCCTTATTACTGATGAGGAGAAAATGAAGGAACCTCTGGAAGAGGCTAGAAAGATTTATTATGAAAGGGATGAGCGAATAGGTGGAATGACTGATGAGGATGTTGATACTTTCTATAGTTGTATTTTATGTCAGTCTTATGCACCGGACCATGTATGCATTGTAACTCCTGAAAGATTGGGTCTTTGTGGTGCCTATACCTGGTTAGATTGTAAAGCATCGCATCAGTTAAATCCTCACGGGCCTAATGAACCAGTGAAGAAGGGTAAGTGTTTAGATCCGGTTAAGGGCCAATGGGAAGGAGTGAATGAGTATCTCAAGGTAAAATCCCACGGTAATCTGGAGAGGTTCAGCGCCTATTCTATGCTTGAAGACCCAATGACGAGCTGTGGTTGTTTTGAGTGCATTGTAGCAGTTTTACCGGAGACCAATGGGGTTATGATTGTTAACAGGGAGTTTACTGGAATGACCCCCATAGGAATGACCTTCAGTACTATGGCCGGTCAGGTAGGAGGAGGAATACAGACTCCTGGAATTATAGGGATTGGTAAGATTTATATTACCAGTAAAAAGTTCATTTCTGCTGATGGTGGTACAAAGAGGCTGGTTTGGATGCCTGCTGAACTCAGGGAGGAGATAAGAGAGAGATTAGAGAAAAGATTAGAAGAGCTCGGAGAGCCTGAGTTTATAGAAAAAATAGTTACAGAAAAGGATGCTACCACTTCAGAAGAGCTTCTAGGGGTTTTACAACAGAAAAATCATCCTGCTTTATCTATGTCACCTATGATTTAATATCGTGATGCGTCGTGTG
>Ga0315539_1003829_pt1 | contig 10500 bp, 9 predicted proteins | sample SalMarSW160150MG_FD_203097 | JGI IMG/M metagenome (GOLD analysis project Ga0315539, IMG submission 203097) | Salt marsh sediment microbial communities from the Plum Island Ecosystem LTER, Massachusetts, United States - Salt Marsh Sediment SW1601-150 ... | reverse complement strand
AGAAGTACTGGAGGAATGGATTATGCTTGGCATATCTCGTCATCTACCGTTGCCAATTGTTGACGGACTTAAATTGGCAGTAGAGGAAGCGGTTTAGTGCCCCACCTTGGGCCTATAAAAAGAGCTGAGCTAATCAAATATTTACAAATCCTAGGTTTTGAAGGTCCCTATTCTGGTGGAGAACACCAATTTATGTTCAAAGGCACGATTCGCTTGCGACTTCCTAATCCGCACCGGAGAGACGTCGGAGGGGAATTACTCTCGAGGATTCTTAAGCAAGCAGGAATAGATAAAGATAGCTGGGAAAAGCTATATAGACTGGCTCTGTCATTGCGAGTCCCGAGATTCCTCGCCCCGACTTGTCGGGGCTCGGAACAAGCTCCGCAAATCTCGGTGGGGGGGCGATGGGATTGCCTACGCGGAGTTTACTCTGAGCGCCATTAGATTCTTCGCCCCGACTTGTCGGGGCTCAGAATGACACCCGCAGCCCGCCATTATGAACAGCGTAGCAGCTTCAGATTACGGGCGTAGAGACAGGAACTCTTCCTTACTTAACCCAGATTGTTTAATTATTGAGTGTAGAACGCCTCTTTTAATGTCTTTAGCGTGATAAGGAACTGGTATGCGCTGAGGGTAACCAGGATGACGCATAATGTAATGGCTTCCCGTGGTATGGTCTATATAGTAGCCAGACTTCTCCAGGATAGATACGACTTCCTTTGGCTTGAGGGCTGGCATTCTAGTCATACATTAATGACTTCTGCCTTGGCTATTCTTTCTTCGAGGCTGGGTGGGATAGGTTCGCCGTGCTTTTGTAGGGATGTTATATACCCGCGAATGGCATCCTTAATCATTGCCAGGGCTTCCTCCGCAGTCTCACCCTGTGTAACACAGCCTGGCAATTGTGGACAGCTCACTATGTAGCCGCCCTCCTCTGCTACCTCCAGATAAACTAAGAACTTTGCCATAATCCCCTTGTTTAAAATGATAGCAGATTGCTTCCTGTCGAGCAACCTAGATACTGGGCCCTGAAGGGGAAATCCTAAATCCCAAGCACGAAATCCTAAACAATATCAAAACCCAAAATACGAATGCTCAAACCGTTCAGGATTTCGAATTTAGATATTTGGATTTGTTTAGAGTTTAGAAATTAGAATTTAGGATTTGGCCGTAGGGATTGATAGTCGATATCCGGGCTGAAAGCTGACGGCTGATTGCTTTTTGGCTGCGGCGGAGCAAAGCGAGGTCGTGTTATGTGCTTGACTATAATTTTACCTTGCCGATGAGTTTTTCCACTTCAGAGCGGTCGTTGCAGAAATCAAGCACGGTTTTGCCACTGATGGTTCCCTTAAGATAGAGACCGACCAGGGCCTCGTCAAGCGAAATCATGCCCATTTCCCGGTGGGTACGGATTACATTGGGTAGCTGGTAGAGTTTGCCCTCACGAATGAGGCTTTTCACCGCCGGATTGCCGAGCATAATTTCCACGGCGGCCGTCCTTCCCGAGCCGTTAGCCCGGGGCACAAGCACCTGACACAAGGCAGCAATAAGCAGAGAAGCCAGTCGCGTCTGCGCCAGGTGGCGCTGATGAGGTGGGAACAGGTCAATTATTCTCTCCATTGCCTGAGTAGCGCTGGGGGCATGACCGGTAGTTAATATGAAGTGCCCGGTCTCAGCTACGGTAAGGACGGCATCCGCAGTCTCCGGGTCTCTCATCTCCCCGACCAGAATAACATCAGGGTCCTGCCTCAAGATATGCTTTAGAGCATTAGCGAATGATAGGGTATCAGTGCCCAACTGACGCTGGGTCACAGCACATTTAATGGCGGAGTAAACATATTCTATGGGGTCTTCAATGGTAACCACATGGCGACTCTCATGAGTATTCAAGTACTGAATCATGGCTGCCAGGGTGGTGCTTTTACCGCTGCCGGTAGGTCCGGTAACCACTACCAGTCCTCTCGGCTTCAAAGCAAGCTCTTTACATATCTCGGGCAGTTCCAGTTCTTCTATGGTGGGGATTTTTGGCGGCAGCAGGCGCACGGCAAGGCTGATAGCCCCGCGCTGCTGAGCGGCATTGCATCGCAGACGACCAACATCGGGTAAGGTATAGCCAAAATCAAGCTCCAGGTGGCGGTGGAATTCTTCTCTCTCCTCAGGCGTGGTTATCTGGAGAAAAGCTTCGTTTATATCCTCAGCGCTTAGTGGAGCTACACCGTTTGCTTGTTCCAGAGAGCCGTCGATACGGAACGTTGCCGGGCTGTCGGCAACCAGATGCAAATCGCTCGCCCGTCTTGAGTTAGCTGTTCGAAGCAATGAAAAAATATCCATATTTTATTTTTCCCTTGTCAGCGCAATCGAAGCGTGGCAACCCCCTACCCCCTCCACGAGATTGCGGAGCTTATTCCTCGCCCCGACAAGTCGGGGCAGGGAATCTCGGGACGAAACAATGACGGGGTAGAATGTCATTGCCAGCTTTCACCTCTTGCTATTCTAAGCTTTCACCTCCTGCTATCCCGGGCCCCTTTGCCTCGGACTTATGAAGGAAGTCCCGATTTATCGGGATTCCCGCCCTGGCTTTAGCACCCTTTCTTTTCTCTCATTCTGAGCCCCGACAAGTCGGGCGAAAAATCTCACCTCTGTTCATTATATAATATATTCGAGTATATTTATTCTATAATATAGTGTAGGTTCCTTACTGTCAATATACCATTAGTAATAGGAATATGGTACGAGTCTCACCATCCTCGCCCCCAAATCCTAAAATCTAAACACTAAATCCTAAACAAATTCTAATTTCTAAATTCCAAATCCAAAACCGCTTAGTCCTTTGGATTTTGGTCATTTGACATTGTTCGGGATTTGGGGCTTGAGATTGGGATTTCGTACCTTCTGTGAGTAACTTTATTCTGTTAAAGAGAACGCAAACGTAAACTCGCTCCCACTCCCGGTGATGGAGGCGATCCAAACATCCGAGAATCTACCGCTTCTTCTCAAATCGTCGGCGTACCTGAAAACGGCATCTTCATCTGAAGCCACACCGTTCACTGTTACCGAGCTGCCTGCATGACTAACACTGCTCAAGGTTATCTTCTCTCCGGCAAGTCTATCAATTTCACTCAAATCCATGGCAATCTGTGCACGCCCCCGTTCCATATTGACAACTTTGGCATTGAGCTCATTGGCGATGGTTTCTATCGGCTTAATCTGCGTTCTCAATGTTGTTGTTTCCTTTTGCAATTGGGCGACTCTGCTCTGAGTTGATGTCAACTGAGAACGCAGTGCCTCGATTTCGGAGCGATTGCCCTGGATAAGAATTACGCCCAGGATAATCAGGCCGATACCAACGACAATACCGACAGGGACAATGACTCGTAATATAGAGAAATGCTCGGGCAAGTAAGCCTCGGGCAGGGCATTGAAATTCACCAGTGAAAAGTTAGCCTCTTCCTTTTCTGACAGGAGTTCCTTGAAAGCCAACCCTATATTGACCATGAATTCGTTGGGGTCGAAGCCCTCGGGGGGTTCCACAGGCGATGGCAATGCCGACACCGAATAGCCTGATTGGCCAACTACTGACTGCCAGGTCTCCGGCGCCTCCACCAGGTCGCCGCAAACAAACACGGGCACAGTTGAGTCCAAAGGGTTCCCCATGTGGCTGGAATTATAGAAGGCAACAGTTCTGTTGAACTCTTCGGCGATAAACGGCAGCTTTTCCTCTAAGGATTCAGCCTCGCTGGGCAGGGACAACCTGCGGATGACCTGGGGGAGCCTGTCTGCTATAACTATAACATCCAGGTGGTCTAACCTGGCATTTACGATGATTGCTTTGGGCTCATTGGGGATTCGGCACAAGGCTAGAGGAGCTAAGTCCATAATATACGGCCTGATACCGGCCTGACGCAGCGTTCTGACTAAGGCATCAGTCGGATTGCGGGGAAAACTGGCCAGAAAAACGCGACCTTCTCCCATTTCGGCGGGAAGGCGCTGGTACGAAAAATAGACCTCTTCCAGAGGAGTTGGTATCGTTCTCTTTGCCTCACGCCTTACTGCCTCAGGAAATATAGCTTCAGGCAGGTCAGGCAGGGTTATGATACGGTAAAGGGAATCGTGCCCGCTTGAAGCGATGATAACCTTCTCCGTGCTTACCTTTTCCCTTTTGAATAGCTGTCGCACCTCGTCGGCTACCCGCGCTTCATCGACGATGAGCCCCTGGCTGACCATGCCCGGCTCCAGTGGCGAGCTAGTCCACTTTTCCACCTGTCTGCCCTTCATTACCAGCAGGTTAATGGCCGTATCTCTAATGTATAAAGTGGTAACTCTTTTCGCCATGTTTATTCACCTTTACAGGCATAGATATTCAGGTTGATGGTAGCGCTATCTCCTTCACCGGAGTAATTGATTTTTACTGCCGTCACCTCAGCGCTCCACGGTAGTTGAAAATCCGCACCGGCCCTCAAAGCGTCTACAAAATCCAGTATGTCACTCACGTCACCCTCGACACCTACCGCAAATGAAGAAACAGAATAGGCAGCACCTCCTGCTACTTTGTCAGTCGGTAGTGATGCAGTGAGTTTGGTTATCTCCACATCACAATCGTCAGCAATCTCAAATAAGTCCTCGCCGTATTCTATGCTCTCCACTGATTGGGGAAATTTGACCCGGCTCCTGTCAAGCAACGACTGGGCTTGAGCCAGTTGGTTTTCCAGGTCTCCCTTTTGATTAGTGAGCCTGGGCAAGAGAGCTTGAGCCGTAAAGAGGTTGTTCTCTAATTGCTCCCGCTCTCCAGCCTGCCGGGAGTAGTTGGAGAACAGGATGGCGATGACGATAGCGAAAACGCCGATTCCTACAATCAGCCAGACTTTTTTACTCTTCATCATAAACTACTCCGCTTTCTTGTAACTCCTTCAGCATCCCCCTCTAACACGCAAGGGGTCTCTCTCCTTCTTTATCCCCCTTAGAAATAAGGGCTCTCCCTTTAAATCTCCCCCTTAGAGTAAGGGGGATAAAGGGGGTTATCTCTATAACTCCCCTTTCCCCTCTTATCTTAAGAGGGGTAATTTGGCAAAAGCTTACTTGGCAAGTCCTGCTTAGTTTCACGAGCTACTCAACTTCCTCGTAATATACCATCGTCTAAAAAACCTGTCTAGGGGTTTTCCTACAAATGTTTGCCCTTTCAATTGTTGAAATATCATGGTGTCCCCAGAAAAACTATCATTTTATCAGATAGGTTATGCTGCCGCCACTCGTTGTCTCGCTGCGGAAGGAGATAATGATATAGACCAGCATAATGAGTTCGGCGGCACTGGGGTTTGAGCTGGCATTGCCGAGTACTACCCAGGCCGCGGTATCATCGGGCTCCAGCAGCCCGCTACTCCAGGTAACATCGAAGTTATCAATATCTATCCCGCTGGCGTCAAGCCCGGTGGACTGGCTATTCCAGACATTATTAGGGTTACCTTCGCTATTACCGGTGCAGGTGATGCCGTCCCAGAGCTTGTAGCTGTCAGGTATTTGATAGCTGGGAACGGATGGCTCGGCATCAAGTAGCGCTATGAAATCATAAGGATAGTTCTCATCGCCATCGCCGACAAAGCAGGTGATGTGGGCGGCGTTTTGTTCGCCTCCAACCGGGTCGGGGACAAGGAAGCCGCTGATGGGAAAGTCCAGTGTAGTATGCACGGCGACATAATGTAAGTCGTCAAAGAAATAGAGTTGATGTCCTTGAGTCTCGGGGCTGGAGTAGATAATTACCAGCGACCAGCCGGCATAAGTCCATTGATATTGCATGTCTGTCGATAAAGCCGGAGTAGCCAGGGGATAACCTGTCGTCCCGGAGGGATACAGGTTATATCCGCTGCCTTCTAACACGTGACCCAGGGTAAAGGTGCCGCTCTTGGTGTCGGGGTCGAGCGCGGCGCGAACAATTTGAGTGGCATCGTAAAAGCATGAGTAGCACCATGAGTTTTCCACGGCATCCGGAGTAGGCGCTGTCTGCCACTCATTAGCGGTTATCTGGTTACCGTTAAACATAACCCTATTGACCTTGGCGTCTTCCACGGATGACTCTCCCGAGGGGACAGTGATGGTGATGTCATCGATATAGCAATACTCGTTAGTTTCATCGAAGTCCAGGAAGAAACGCATCTTGAAGCTGTCGGTTAGATATTCGTCGGGAATAGTGTCGCTGAAGCTGCTTGACGGGTTATCATCGCAAAATGCGACAAAATCCTCGCTCCAGCTCTCACCGCTATCCCCGGAGAAGGCGTATTTAAGGCAATCATAATATTCCAACTGGGGCTGCGGCCATCCATATCCCGATTGCCATTCTCTCTGCGACCAGGAAACGGTAACCTCTTGACCCGAGTACGGGCTCAAATCCAGGCAGTGGTTTGAGGTAGCGCTGATATGCATAGTAAGAGTCCTATCGTCGTCACTGCCACCACCTCGACCAAGAAATTCGTTATCCCCATACCACGACCAAATTGTCCAGTGGGCACCGGGAATCCAATCGTCCATGTCGTCACAACTCTCCGGCGGCCATACTCCTTGTTCATCACCTTCTATCCATCCTGACCAGTAGAGCCAGGCCGCCTCTATTGCGGCATTGGATGGGATATCGCCCTCGGCGACGGCGGCGCTGCTTTCCTTGAAAAGTCTGTTTCGGTAATATGGATAATATGGATGACCGCTGGATGTCATCAAGGTATTGCCTGTGGCGTGGTAGTCCCCGGAGATGGCAGCGCCCAGCCTGCGCACCTCAATTTGGGCAGCATAGGCTTCTACCTCGCAGTCCCCGGCTACCGATAGAATCTTATAAATCTTGATGTCGGCATCCCAGGTGTAAGTAACGTCAACAACTCCGGTTGTGTCGATCCAGGAGACGGCATTATCGGGACTCTGTCCCTCCGGTCCTTTGTATTCGAAAGTGAAGCTCTTTATCATCGGGGCGCCGTCGGTACCGGGAAAGTCTTGCAGACGAACAGAGGCAAAGTCCCAGACCACGGCATAACCACCTTTATAGGGAGCGATATCCGGTACACTGTAATAAGGTTCCCCACTAGCTTTCTCAAGGTCACTCGAGCCCACTACATACTCGAAGCCGGGCGGCAGCCATATCCCTATCGTATTTACATCCAACAACAGATCATCCCCACATGTCCACGCATAGCTCATCTTGATTTCGTAGGTTGACTCTGCAGTGGCGGATGGACCGCCGGCTATTATCAGCTTGCCATTTTCGATAATCAGTTGCGCCGTGACAGCATCGGGGGCAGTATCGGGAGCGGGTATGTCCTTGGGCATCCAGACATTCTTTATAGTAACATTTACGTCGTAGCCATTTACGGTCTCATTCAAGCCATGTGCGCTCCCGTTCAATGAGTATGGCCACTGACTGTAATAGTCGTACTCGTCGTAACCAGGGAAATCAGGCAGGCGGTCATGCTTTATCTGCCACAGACCATCTTCCACTCCGGCATCGGCGGCGTATGTCTCGTACATTTTATTCTCATAGACCTCTTTACCCACCTTAAGCCCCGTGCCCATAAAGTTGAGCAGGGGAGCGGTGACAAGCCCGCCGACAACGAGCAGAACGAGGGCCAGGACCATAACCTGTCCCTTTTCTTCTCTTATTAATCTCCTCACAGTAATTTTCATCCCTTCACCATTTTGTCATTGCGAGCGAAGCGCGGCAATCTCTATTGCCCCCGGCCGAGATTGCTTCGTCCCGATAAATCGGGACTCGCAATGACAGAAGGGGCGAGCCCAATAAATTGGGCAACTACATTTTTAAACATCTCTATCAGATAACAATATAGCGTAACCATCTTCGGTGTCAATAGTCCATTAGTACTGTCGTTGCCGAGGTCAGGCGCTATTGTTAGCCTGCTCTGGGCATAACTTCATATACCCTGGTCTCGCTTTGTCCGCCCACGTTGGCGGTCACCGTGAAGCTAAATGCACCGGCAGCCGGAACACAGCTAGTCTGGTAAGGGTCGATATATTCAGCCACCTTAGTAGTAGAATCAAGGCTTGAGTTAACGTAGTGCCTTCGCCAGAGTATCTCAAATTCGCCAGACGGCATGTCTTCCAGGGTATAGACAATCCCGTGCTGCGCATCATCCCAATCAGTCCAGGTCAAGGTGAGAAGCTCAGGAGTATCCGGGTCGTTTTCAGGAACAATATGCTTAGCCTGCAATAAATCCTGGCTCACCTGTTTGCCGGCGTGTTGCACCTGGCGAATGGCAACCATATGATTGGAGGTGCGGCTGCTCGTATCGAACACCTGGAAAATCGTCATGGTAATGCCGCTGGTGACAGCACTGGCGAGGAGAATAGCTATCAAGAGCTCAACCAGAGTTAAGCCCCTCTGGTCCCTTTGTATCACCCCCAGTCTGCCGAATATCATAGGACTAACTTATAACCTACCAGTGTAACTAGTTCTTCATCGTGGCGATAAGTTCTAATTGTTATTTTCTGAAGACCTGCCCTTAACGAATCAGCTTCAAGCACGGCTGAATAGCCGGCCTGCTCATACTCGAAAGGAATCGTGAGTTCACCCGGGCTCAGGAGACCGGGCAGGTTCTTAATGTCCTCCATCTGGCTTCGAGCCAGGCTTTCGGCGGTGGCTCGCTCATCAGCAATGATGAGAACTGTGGAGGCGGTGGATAGAGCGCTCAGGAAGGCGATAGTAATTACACCGACGAGAGCTATGGCTATCAGCACCTCGATCAGAGCAAGGCCCCGGGAGCGGCCTTGGAAGGCTTTCCTTATTTGGCTATGCAGTCTTATCATTTTTATTTTTGCCCTTTGATTTTTGGAGTTCTTATTCTGCCTGTTGATAACCATCACCTAGATATTTAGTTGACTGTAGACAGAATACATAGCCGACAACATGGCTAAGACAACAAAACCAATCACTAAACCGAGAAACACCGTTATCACTGGCTGAATAAGCCCTATAGCTGCATTGGTCTTATCATTAGCCTCGGTCTCAAAGCTTTCGGCTACAGTAACCAGTGTGCTCTCGAGATTACCGGTTTCCTCACCCACTTTCACCATCTGCGTCATCAAAGGCAAGAAAATGTCTCTCTGGCCCATAGGTTGGGCCAGGCCTTCACCTCTGATTAACGCTTGCTGAACCTCGCTCAGACTCTCTTCTACAGCCTTATTGGTAGTACCGCGGACGGTTGCCGCCAGGACTTCCGGTAGGGGTAAGCCGACTCTGATTAACAATGACATAGTGCGGCAAGATCGAGAAAGCTCACTAAGTCGGACAATACGCCCGACTACAGGCAAACGAAGCATCATTTTGTCCCAGCGGTATTTCCCGGCCGGGGTCTTGATATACACATAGATGAGACCGATAACAGCTAAAATCACAATTATAAGATAAAGCCCATAATGGCTAAACCAATCGGTAATGCCGATAAGCATTCTGGTAGCTAGGGGCAGCTCAGCTCCAACTTGAGCATAAAAGCTGACAAAGGAGGGGAAAACAAAGGTCATCAATATCGCTACCACAATAACGGCTACAAGAACCACGATGAAGGGATAGGTCAAGGCACCCTTTAGCTTCTTCTCAGTGGTGGCTCCCCTCTCCAGATAATCGGCCATTTGCCTCAGCACCACCTCCAGGTTACCACCTTGCTCACCAGCAGCTATTGCCTGGGAGTACATTGGAGAAAAAGCCCGAGGGTGCTTGCTTAGAGCCTTTGATAGTGGGCTACCACCGCGAATATCTGAGGCTACCTCAGATATTATTCTCCTCAAGGTTTGATTAGCTATCTGGTCTTGTAACAAGTCTAAAGAAGTAACAATATCGGTGCCGGATTCCAGGAGTAACGCTAGCTGGCGGGAAAACATGACTATTTCTGGCGGCTTTATCCGAGAAAAGCGGGCTAGTAGCTTTTCCGTATCAAACAAGGGAACGACTTTCTTAAGGTTAATGACCCGATAGCCGCCATAGCCCAACAGCTCGGTTGCCGCCTCTTCGCTGATAGAGGAAACCTTGCCCTTAACTATTTTTCTATCTTCAGTATAAGCAGTATAAACGAAGTCCATTTACAAACCTCCAAGCGGCTAAGTTGTGGTGTAGGTATTACGCAGCACCTCAAAGGGGGTGGTAATGCCTTCCTTTACCTTACGCATACCATCGTTCATCATAGATACCAAACCATCTTGAAGGGCCTGAGCCCGGATGGTACTATTGTTGTCCTGATTACAGACCATCGTTCTTATGGCGTCGCTCATAGTTAGAATCTCAAAGATTCCCGTACGTCCCATGTAACCGGTATGGATGCAGGACTTACAGCCGGTACCATAGAGGAACTTGGTCTGCTTCTCCCCCATTTCCTTTTCGTAAGCTATCTGCTCGACCACGGGGGCCTCAATAAGGCGACTACAGTCGGCGCAGATGCGGCGCACCATCCGCTGGGCAACAACACCGATAACCGCTGAGGCTACCAGGAAAGGCTCTACTTTCATGTCAACCAGACG
>Ga0315539_1003816_pt1 | contig 10526 bp, 6 predicted proteins | sample SalMarSW160150MG_FD_203097 | JGI IMG/M metagenome (GOLD analysis project Ga0315539, IMG submission 203097) | Salt marsh sediment microbial communities from the Plum Island Ecosystem LTER, Massachusetts, United States - Salt Marsh Sediment SW1601-150 ... | reverse complement strand
AGTTCGTCGGGAAGCCCACCTGGATTTAAGATTTCCACCCGGTCTGCGAAGACGTCGATCTGCACAGAGGCATTAGAATCGTAGTCCCGGTGTACAATGGAATTGACAATAAGCTCACGAATTGCCTCTTTTGGGATTTCGAGTTTCTCTTCGGCAACCGTGGTCTCCTCTCGTCCCCCAATGGTACGGTCTAGGCGGGAGAGCACAAAATCAGCCGCGGCGTCGGCTTGTTCGAAGAGGGTATTTCCAAGGACCTGGTGGCTCGGGATCGGGCGCGTCACCTCAGTGCCATGATAATGGGAGCATTTTACAACAGCTGCCGGACAAAAGTGCTGAGGCTTCCTGCCGAAAAGCATTAGTGCTGCATATAGAAGTCGGCTCTTGTCGATCAGACTCAGTTCGGTCAGCACATTCTTCGTCGTCGGCGTCGTCTCGAAGTTGAACTTCCGCTTTAAGGAGGCTTCAGCGACAAACCAATCTATGCGGCCCGTTGCGATATCGGACAACTTACCGCCTTTTACCGGAGTTAGATAGAAGGGTTTTTTCATGGTGTAGTCCTCCGGTTCTGTTCCTGTTGCCAGTAGAGCAAACTTCTCTGGACCTCGCTACAGAGGTGGTCTGTGTTACGGAAATAGGTGTAGGTATGGGCACTGGCTTTCCTGATGAGTGCTTGCATACGTTTTGCGCGCCGCGCTTTCGGAGTCAGTTTCTTTATGAAAATCAGAGGATCACGACCTATTTGGATGGCGTAGTCAAACTCCTGTTCCGTAGTTGAAATCCTGTTTTCGTTCATCTTTCCATAAAGAAGTCCAAAGATACCCAAATAGATTGCACACTTTTTGATTTCACCCAGATAGATGTCTTCCGGACTCCGCCGGCTGGCTGGGAGATTCTCAAAGATAAAAGCATAGAAAAATTGGCTCCAGTAGGGATCGTTGTTGATGAACGAGGCCAGCTTGTCCCGTGTATGAACAAACTCACTTTGAACACTGCTGATGAATATTTGCTTTCGTCTCATAGTAACTCACCTAGTTTTACCAGAATCCCTTATAATGCATAGTCCGTCTCCCGAGCTTCAGATACTGTAAACATCATACAATATATAGGTTTATGTTGTATTATCCTCACTGTAATTGTCTACTACTAATAATCTCTCTTACATTTTCTCTGCGCATAACGGTGGAGCTCAGCGGTCGTAGCGTGACGCGGACTTTGCCAATGCTGGAAAGTGCGTGACATGCGTCACGGTCGGCTTTAATGATTTGTTATGTAGATTATCCCCAAAAACAACCATACGGATCAGCCTCTACTTCATTAACTAGGTTACTAAGTGTGGCAGACGACGATAGAGGTTGGTAACTGTGCCATTTCAAATCAGCCCTCATCCATAACAAACGCCATTCATTTTTAGTACGATTGAATCTAAACTTCGCGGCAGGTGTTTCAATCATTTCATTTGGCTGATCCCATGCAGGACGTTTTTCAAAAATGATAACGTCTTGCTTTTCTACTCGATATTCAATGCTAAGATCCTTGATCTTGGGATGATTCAATTTACGACAAAGCCCCCCAACTACATTATCAATCAATTCTAATTCCGGATTTCCAAATGCCATCTAACTATTATTTCTGTTCTACATAATCGGTGGAACTAAGGCGCCGAGCAAGCGGTCGGCTTTAGTGTTTTGTTCTATTCTTTACCTTCCTAAGTATTCATTTTTTGTTTAAACATGGGACAAAATGAATAAAAAGTGCTAAATAATGAATAATACGATTTTGAAGATCTCCCATGGACATTACCTACAACATGATTGAATTAAGTTTGACTTAATGATAAGCCTGTCCAGGTAAATGCAACTTTCAATCATTTTAATTTATCCATTGTTGAGGCCCATATTTCAAACATCTGTTTATAATCTTGCTTTGCCATTGGTTCTTTATAAATAGCACTGAATGCAACTGTGAACTTAGCGAAGTTATGTTTACTAATATCACACCCTAAGAGCATAGTTTTTGATATATCAGGGTCAGTGGGTCCCCGAAAAATAAGCTTAAGCCAGCCTTGAATTTCATGTCTTCCAACTTCTTTATCGTTGATAAAGAGTCTCATAAATGAATAATCTGATGAAAGCCCATAATCAATTGTGAATAAATACTTTGCTTCCGGTTGAAAAGTATTGATGCCTTGCGAAACACGAATCATATGTGATGTTCCTTCATCATCAATGATTCGGTAAATGAGATTATTATTTGCATCAAGATAAAGTGAAACCCTATTTCTATTTAAGGCATCTCCCATATCCATCAGATATTTATTCCTTTTTTCCGTTTGAGTATGAATCGTAAAAACGGCCTGAAAAGCAAGGCCAGGCAATCCACGGTCAGCTCTGTCAACCTGCTCTGGTGAAGCTGAACTTTTAATTTGTTTTAGGGAATCTGATAAACTAGAAATTATTCTTTGCTCTGAGGCCAGCTGTGACTCCATTTGCTCTTCAGCTTCTTTTGCGGCAATTATTTTCCCAAAATGATAGGCACCATATCCACCAATTGCAGTAAGGAAAATCCCAATCGCAATAGTAGCTTGACTTATGCTTAACCATGTATTTGTATCCATTTTCAAATTTCAGCTTAGTTAAATGTAATATGAAGTTTTCAGGAAACGATGCTATCCAATGATAAGAACGAAAATATAAGCATAGTCTATGCTAAAATGCTTTTATTAACTTTTTTGAAGAATAGAACATATTATTCTACTGCTAATGGCAGTAAATTGTAAATATACAACATATTATACAGGCCTGCAACGTTTTAGGCCGTACAATATAGAGGAAGATTGCTGTGTAATACGCAAGGCTCAAATTTGAAGAAAATATTGGGAATGATCGGGGGGTTGATAAAAGGATAGTTTTATATTTCCTTCCCGATTATATATAGGGTAAAACCAATATAACCGATTATATTACCAACAGCTATGTCATTATTCTTTTTTAGTACCGCAACAACAGATGTTGCGAGTTCGGGCAACGATGTTCCCGCTGCTATGAGGCACCAACGAAATAGCGGTCAGGTATAGTATCTTGTTGGATGGCTGTCAGTGATTGTCTCTGTCACCTCTACCTTGTGATAGTCAGCGTTGATTTTTTTGAAAAACTATGCTATTTTTGCCGGCGTTAATAAACTTTTTTTCAAGTCTGGTCATTTTCATAATTACCATCCTGTTTACTTTCGCTCATGTGAAGTTCTCCATATCATCCGTGTGTCATGGATGTGGGTACCTCAACTGCCACCCAACGAGCCGGCCGATCATCTGACAAAAACAAAACGCCCATTAACTTTGGCAAACTTATTACAGTACTCGGATAAAAGAACAATCTGGTAACACGGACGTGTTTTTGTTCAGGTGCATTGGCTTGTTATACCGCGCCTTCACAAAAAAAAAAGAATTAAAGGGCTTGTTATTCTAAATCAAAATCAATGTTTAATTGACGAAAAGTCTCGGCTATTTTGTCATCAATTTCCTGCTGGGAAATGGAACCATCTTTGGCTGACAGAGATATTTCCAAAATACTAAATTTACTCTGCAACAAATTCATAACACCCATTATGCCTGCCACCTTTCCTTTTGGAACTTTAAATTTAAGACTCAATTGCTTACTGACTTTGCCAATCGGTTTATCCGCATCTTTACCCCCTTCTTCATCTACAATAGAAGTTGGTTGCCCTGATTCTTCGCCATATACTTTTTCACCTTCAGGGATTTCCTCTTTTTCTTTTTTCTGTTCTTCACAAATAGTGTCTTTGATTAAAATTTCTCTACTCGTAAATGAAACAGTTGCATGTCCTTTGAAATAAATACATTTGGGATTTTCATTTTCCAACTCACCCAACCCAAACAAACCCATTCGAATTCCTTCAGTAATCCCATACTCCAAAACATTTCTATTTGATGGTCTGGCCTCTCCCGGTGTTTTCAAAGTTGATTGATATAATTGCTCGGTTGATACATAATCTTTGTCGATAAGGTATTTTTCTTTTAGAACGATTGGTGCAATTTTTTCCAGTATTTCACCATCAAGCCTGAGCTGTTCAAATAACTCTTCATCAAGACCCTTAATTAAGCCATAAGTAGGGATACCCAGATCTTTTTCTTTAAAACCATCCTTATCAGGTATTGCAATCATTCTATAAAGACGACGAACAGATTCTTTTAAAGGGGATTCAAGTTTTTTAAGTTCATCCTTTACTTCTTTTTTCTGGTCATCCGTAAGTTTAAGATGCTGATCTTTCAAAATATTTTCAAAGGCAATTTTCCGTTTAAGTGTGTTCAGAAAACCGGTACGTTCCGCATCCAAAGGATAGAGTAAGAAAATAGTATTCCGGTAAACCCGGGGTGTTTGCCCTTTTGATTTCAAAATTTCGTTTATTAATGTCTTATTCTCTTCCTTCAAAATGACAAGCTTTAGTTCTTCGGAATCAGATATATTTAAAGGTTTATCTTCCCAGATATATGTCTTTAATTTACCACCACGAATAGAATCTTTTAAAAGATACAATTCCATATCAATCAGATCCGGCTCTTTTATATTCTCCATATTATTTAAAAGAATCCGGTTAAGATTCGCCTGATTACTGAAGGAATATTTATCAGCCCGGCTTTGCAGGTAGAACAGTTTACCCTTCAACTGTTCAATGGCCTCTGCCACCAAAGGCGATGGATTCTGAAGAGTGGTTGCCGATCTTTTTAGTTCGCCAAGGGTCGCTCCATGTTCCTGTCCACCGGAAAATGAATAAAGAAAGATTGTTGTTGCCGTTCTTGTGCCAATATTTAATCCGCGATAGGATTTACCTAACGTACCATTGACTTTTTGTGATCCGGATTCACTACTTGTGATATCAGCACCGATTATACTGTTAAATTCGGCGCCGATGTGTTTTAAAAGTTCCTGACGAAGTTCCTGATTCCCCAGGTCAAAATCAGCCAGACTAATGTACGGTTGGTTGCTTTCTTTTAAGTCATGAATTATTAATGAGAGGAGCCTGAGCACACCCCTTGTTCGCTGGAATGTATGGAAACTTCCCCAACGATGATGAAGGACATCGATCACCTCGGGCATGAAAGGATATGAATCTGTAAAACGTGTGCGATATTCACTGGGTTGCAGACTGCCTGGAAGAATGTTTTCTTTTTCGGCATATTCAATAAATTCTGATGCAACTTCCTTAGCACCATTTAAATCAATATCACTGAACAACCTTCTGCGGATGATCTTCGAAATTTCATTTTCTTCAACAGGAGTATATATTTTTTCAATTCGCCCGGAAACTTTTTGTAATTGCTGAAATAATTTTTCAGCACCTTCATCATAATGTTCGATTATACTGGCAGGCAGTGTGACGATCAGGCAGACTTTCTCCAGTGTACTGACTGCTTCGGTAAGTTCCTGCATAAAAGCGATCGTTTGGGCAGCCAGGTTACTGTTGCCTACTTTAACGCCGGCTGCCTTAGTAACATATTCCAGCACTTCATCCATTAAAATGATTACAGGTTGATTTTTAGCTAATAAATTTCTTATGGTTTCTTTGCCCGGTGAAATTTGACCACTGCACTTTTCAATTTTTCCTGTTAGCTGTTTTTCTATTAAGCCCCACAACGTTTCTTTAGGCCCCAGCGCTGTACCGACCACAACAACCTGCTTTGTACCCCAGTTCTGAGCCTTGTGATACATGGCAATCAGGGCATGGGTTTTACCGCCACCGAACGGCGTTTGTATCTGAATAACAGGGTCACCGCCTTTGCCTCGGATACGTTTTTCTACAACATCCAAAAGATTTTTCAGGCCCTGGGTCAGATATGTTTTTTTGAAAAAAGTATCTGCATCTCTGTATTCATCAGCACCGCGATTCCGGCTTACCTCCCACAAGTCAGCCGCAAAAACATCCATGGTTAAACGACCTTTTAGAATATCATCATGCGGGACTGCGATAGTGTGAAAAGGTTTCATTGGTTAATATCTCCTTAAATCATTAAAATTATAAACAAGATACTATTCAAATAAGGATGTTTGCGAATCACCCTTTTTGATTTCTTCTTTCAAACGTTCTCTGCCCGATAAAAACCCATCCAATAGTTTCTTCTCTTTATTATCGTTAGGCAGCGTTTCGGATATTGCCTGAGCGACCCGGTAAAATGCTTCGCTCTGTCCGAAACCGGATTCCTGAAGTAAAGTTAACAATTCCTGCCGTTTGCTGTGCTCCCAGATCAAAAGAACCTTATGTAAAACATTAATCATTTCCGAAGGATTCTTTAGCGTATCAGAGCTTCTGTCCTGCGGACCCAAAACGCGAATGAATTCTTTTTCTTTTTTGATGAATCCGTGACGGTTCCATTCCAAAGCCAGGTCAATACTACAGCTTTGAGCTAATTTACGGGCATCATCAAACTGTACTTTAGCAGCACCAAATTCCCAGCGATAGAGCACATAAAACCGGGTCAAGTCTGTAATTTCGCCGGCAAAACCATTATGCAAAATTTGACGTACCGCAAAATCAGTAACGATTTTACGCACATCTGACAGCAACCGGTCGGCGCGGATTATGCTGCCTTCATAATCCATCACTTTTTCGTATTTGCCAAATACTTCAATGGCAGAACCGATAGCAGCGATGAAAAAATCCGAACCGCTGATGCCCTCTTGCCAGAGGTGTTCTAGTTTTTGAGCGAGATATTGATTAAGTTCTAATTTTACCTGGTTGTAAAAGCCGGTTGGCTGCCGTTCTATTTTACGGGCAATTATGTAAATGGATGAAGCTAATGCTGCTGACTCCCTTGCCCGGAGTCTAGACTCCATTTCAGTATTCAAGGGCCATGCCCCGGTTATTATTAATCCAGAATCCAACAATGAATTGATCAATGTTTCCCATCCTTCCGTAGATTTATGAGCATATACAATTATCGAAATGCCATTTGGTTTTAGTACACGATAGATTTCTTGAAATGATTTCTTTAAGTTATCTTCAAAAAAAGCTTTGTCCTTATCAGGGTATCTCACAGGATCCCAGCCCTTCATCTCAGTAATTTCTTTCCTTTTTGGTGATAAAGGTGTTGAAAATAAATCCGGATACAAGTTACCTATTGATCGTTTTAACCAAACGTAAAAGAAATCAGAAAGATCTGCATAAGGCACACTGTTGTAATATGGTGGATCGGTTAAGACAGCGTCGAAATAATCATCTTCAAATGTTAATTGATTTGCTGAGCTTTGTCCAATAATCGCTTTTTCTTTTCCACTATTCGATAGATTCACAAAAACAACCATCATTTCTTTAGTTCTATTTTTCCAAGTTCCACCATGATCACCTATAGGATTATTTTCATTATAGTCCCATAACATTGGTAAGGCTTGACGTCCCCATATATGAACAATTGCCTCTGCATCAACCTTCCAAGGGTTCAATACGGCTGTAAATCTAGCAATTTCATCTATTCCTAATCCTAAATAACTGACTACCGCCTTTATATAATCTTCTTTCATTTTAGCTTCAAACATTTTTTGGTGTGCCAATTGTACATTCTTCACAAAGATGATCAAAGCCAGTTTTTGGCGGGAATTAAATAAACTTCCCCAGTTATTCATACTGTATATAGGAACATTAAAAACCCCACTCATTAAGGGTAATTCTTCATCCGGCACCGGATCCATACCCCACTCCAGCATCAGTTTCTCCCGTTTTTCCTGCAAATAGATTTTAGCTTCATTAAAAACTTGCAAATCTTTTTCCGTGGCAATGCGGTAATGCTTACCTATCGTTCCGGGCTTATGGGCAACCACGGCAATCATTCGTTGCCCGGCTTTACCTTCCTGAAAAAGCTTGCGGGTGTTGTTGGCTTCCACCATTGAGCCGCAAACCGGGCATGTGGCTACTGCGCGGGCAACAGTACCATTGGAGGGGTCAAAGTCTGCGGGCATGGGTTCATATCCGTCACCTACAACTTTAAAAGACACCCCCCTTTGTCCCTGCCTGCCGATAGGTATGGCCCCCTTGTTAGGGGGGAATTCTTCAATGTAAGGATAAAGAGAAATTTTCTTTTTGTGTTTCTTTGCCAGCCAGAATTGGCGCATCAAAGGGATTTCAGCCTCGCATGCAGGATTCTGGCAGGGAATGGTTCTTGCCCAGATATAACCAACCGGAATAGAACCATCCAGTTCATTTGGATAAAACTTTCCGATCTCTTTTTTGGCTTCCTCTAAAACCCAATTACCCCAGTATTTCACATCTTCCAACAGGGGATTAACCATTTCGGTTTCGTCATCGTCAAACAGTACTTTTTTCTTTTCTCTTTTTTCCACTTTAAGCCATGCTCTTTCATCCAAATACTTTTTTTTAGAAACCGGCTGTCCGTATTTCTGGGGATATTCCAGGGTACATTTTTCAATTAGGACTGCTACCGGATTCAGATCACCGGCATAGGTTTCACAACCCAGGCGTAATGCTTCCAAGGGAATAGCGCCTCCACCGGCAAAAGGGTCCAACACTTTGGGTGGTTTGCCGCCATTGGCTTCCAGAATATCTTTCCGAGCTCTATCTATTAGGTCTCTCCTGTTGGAATTTTCCCATTTGCAAAGCTCTACAATAAAGTTACTTTTCTGCTGCCATTCTTCCCTGGTTTTAGGCACCGGAATTAGTGCTGCATAAGCAGTTGCCCGGGAAGACGCCAATGGTCGCCTCGCCCACCAGATATGTAAAGTAGAAATATGTCCATGGCGAATATTTTTCTCTCTTGCCGATTCTGCACTGACTTCTTTTACCGGGAAAGATTCTTCGATGAAGCGTTTGTCATTATTCATTGCATTAATTCCGATTTACATCCGTTACTTTAATTACTTGTTCATTACCTTTTCTTATACTCTCAGTTTGTTTATTGACCAATTAACGCCAAATAATCGCCATATTTGCTAAGCAAATGCCAAATAATTGCCATAATCGCCAAGTAAATGCCAAATAATTGCCAAATCACTTAAGTGTATAATGCACATTTCTTCCTTTACCTTTTGAAACCAATATTTCTTTCTCTAATAAACCTTTTAAATCTATTCTTGCGCCCTCATCAGAAATTCCGGTAATTTCGCGATATTTTTTATTTGTGATTTTTCCATTTTCTTTTACATATATTACTGCTTTAATCTGTCTTTCATTAAAGTCTAAATCACTAAGATTTTTTTCAGTTAATCTATCTTTATTAAATGTAATCGCAAACCCGCCGAACTTTTCTTCAAAATCCGGCTCCGGCAAACCGGCTTTAACACAATCTGCAATCATTCGTTGAATACCGCTGCCGTAACGTTCAATTAAAGTCAAATCATAAAAAACCTGGGCAATGAGTTTATTTCTGGGTTTTGATGAATGCGTCGGGTCGAGCAAATCATCAATAGTCAGATCAAAAGGTAATCCGCCTGGATTCCAGATATGGATTGAATCATCGAAAATCTTGATTTGAATATCGGATGGCTCGCTGTAATCGCGGTGACATATTGCATTGATAACAGCTTCACGCAAGGCTTCCAACGGATAGTCCCAAATTTCGTCGCGCTGTGGTTTGCCGGTAATGACAAATTCAACATTAGTATTTTTGCGTATAAAATTCATCACTTCATCAACCTGATTGATTATTGTCCCGGATATCAGGCGATCATCGATGATTTTTGTTTCACCCTTAAACCTGCCACAGTGAACCGTTGCCTGAGTGAGCGGGGATTGTGGATTTTTACCAAAGAGAAGAAGCGCAGCCCAGGTGGGTTTATTATCTTTGATCAGTTCAAGCTTCTCAAGAACTTCTATCGGTTTAGCCGTATTTGCAAAATTTCTTCTACCGGAAGATATGGAAGACAGGATATAGTTTTTTATATTGACTATATCAAGAATATCTGAATCAGCAACAGCAGCGGGCAAAGCATCCCAACTATTGCCGGTCGATTGTAGATGCATTTGTGCAATTTCCTGCGGCGACATTTGCCGGTTACTATTTGAGACTCTTTTAAAACATCTTCCGCGAAAGGAAACCGGTTTAAGCGGATATTCTTTAATTTTGATGATGACAACAAATTTTCCGTTTATCGGAACGGATTCCAACTCTGGAATTACAGTCGGTTCCGTTACCTGGTATATCTGATTACTCCAATTTACCATTGTATTTGTACCAACAGAAATTCCTTTCACTATTCCATTGTTGTCCACACCAATAAGAATGATACCGCCTCTTGTATTTGCGAAAGCGACAACTGTTTCCAGAGATTCGCGATCAAATGATTCTTTAAACTCAACGGTCAGTGATTCACCTGATCTCAAAATTTTATCAATATTCATGTAACATTACCACTTTTGTTTATAATCTCATTGGCAGAAATCAGAAAACGCACAACTTCAATCTTTTCTTCAGCCTTTAAATTCTCCGACGGATTCTGAATGATATATAGTTGCGGATTACTCGAAGTAGGCATCACCGCATAAAGATAATAATCATCCTTAAA
>Ga0315539_1003802_pt1 | contig 10545 bp, 10 predicted proteins | sample SalMarSW160150MG_FD_203097 | JGI IMG/M metagenome (GOLD analysis project Ga0315539, IMG submission 203097) | Salt marsh sediment microbial communities from the Plum Island Ecosystem LTER, Massachusetts, United States - Salt Marsh Sediment SW1601-150 ... | reverse complement strand
CTTATTCCTTCACTGATTCAGGCTCTTGCCGATAATTATAGTAAGTATGAGAAGAAATTCGAAAAAAAATAAGATGAAACGAATCACCATTACTCCAAGAGACAAGAGTAAGATACGCTCGATACTTTTGCGTGTTGATAACAAAGAAGCTTTCTTGGATGCTTTAGTGGAATCGCTGGTTTTCTTATTGGAGCAGAAAGACACTCAGCAATTCAAAGAGACCCTTGAAATATGGGAAGCTTCGGCAGAAATCGATAGTATCCCTGGAGCCAAGAAAAGAATTTGGAGAGCCCATGAACAGTATAAGAGGGATAAAAAGGTAAGTTGTAATTGGCAAAGATTTAAGAAGCAAATTGGAATCGCTTGAGCTAAGAAAACATGACTGTTAAAAGAACAAAATGGACAATAGCTGAACCGAAGAAGCAATTTACCAAATTCTTCAAAACTCGCCCTGAAAAGATAAAATATATCCCAAAGTTTGAAGCAGATGTGACGGAAAATCCCTTTTACCAACCAAGACATCCAACAAGAATAAAAAAACTTGCCCCCCAAGCTGATTATCCCTCAGAAAGCTATCGATGGAAAATGTCCGATTTAAGAATTGTGTATGAAGTCACAAAGAAGGAAAAAATCGTTTTACCACTTGATGCAGACACTGCAAGTGGGATTGGCTATAGATAGTGCTTCAATTCCTTTGTGCTTTTAACGCCTGCCCAAATGAGACAATTTTGACATTTTAAGTTGTCTCATTTTTTCATTCCAAAAAAAATATTCCAAAATTAGGACACCACCCAAAATCACCATAACTTTAGTGGTGAAAAGGATAGCCCGACCGTGTATGGGAGACGAATATATGATGAATGCCTCAAGGTGCAGTAGTTGGCACACAGAAACTCCCCTTGCGGGAGTCGAGACTTTTGTAGGTCGCTCAGTTGACTTCCTATGGATCCAAATCGACAAATGAGGTTGCGACCGGAGGAAGCTACCCGACATTCGACTGAGAAAAATTGAAAGCGATCCTCACCAAGCTCACCAAGGTCACCAATCCCGGTTTCCCAGGTCAGGCATCTCTGTTCCGGTGTAGTGTCCTAATTTCAGAGAAAAATAGAATGGGCAGACGAGATGTCAAAAAATGTCTTGTTTACTTAAGTTCAAGGATTTCACGTTTTCAGATTACGAAAATTCTTCATTTTTAAGTTGACAAAACTCTTTTTAGAACGTATAATAGAAGCGTAGAAATTGGTGGAAGGGTTCTTTCAGAAACAGATTAGAATTAAATATAGTTCTCCGTTCTTTTAGTCGATAAAAGAGAGGAGAGGTGAAATGTTCGTGCCAAAAAAGAAATCCTATATTGATATGTCAAAAATCCTTGAGGGTTTTGAGGGTAAATGGGTAGCCCTTTCTCTCAAGGAAGGGCGACTTGTGATTAGTGGGAGTGGAAACTCCGCCAGGGAGGCGATTGATAGAGCTTCGCAAAAAGGAGAAGACGACCCCATTCTAATTAAGGTGGCTTCGAAAGCCATGAACTATATTCTTTAATGAAGTTCGATTACAAGAAATGGCCATGTCCTCGAAGCGAAGCATTCCCAAGTAGAACCTGGGCCATTCGTCCCACCGTTCATATTGCCATAAAATATCAAAAACAACGTCTGCGCACTCTTGCGCTGTTGGATACGGGTGCGGACTATTGTGTATTCCCCAAATGGATGGGAGAAAGGCTCGGCATAGCCATCCCAAAGGGGAAAAAGGTAAAATTCGCAGGGGCTGCGGGTGGAAGTCGATGTGCATATTTCCATAGAGTAGTTCTTGAAATTGGCGGTTGGGATCATGAATGCGATGTCGGTTTCACCTGTGAACCCGACGAGGAAGACATGCCCTATGGAATGCTCGGAACGATAGGCTTCTTCGACAATTATGAAGTGAATTTCAACATCAAGAAAAACACAATAAACGTCAAGCGGATTGACTAGTTTTCTGTCCCTGAAAGTTCCTCCCAACTCCAGATATGATCTGTTATGCCCGGTGCCATAGGGCGGGTAGTTCTAAGAGTCTGTTGTATCCTTATAAAACTGTGATGAAAGAAGTGCAGAGCAAGAGCGCATTTGAGACGGCTAAGCTTTCTGGGGAAGGCATTTGTTAGTCCGGTGAACCGTCCCATGTGCATTCGCATGGTAAGGTTTCGACGTTCTACAAAAGAAGCGGGCACCCCCGATCACCCCCTGCTGCGCTTTTTTCGTAGCCCTCTTGGCGCTGGCTTGACCGCTTGGCGATCAGAATATAAGCATCGCGCCCACGCCCCAGGCGACCCCGCCATACTCTTCGCCATACTTCATGGTCGATAATTGAGCTTCCGCCGGGTTCCACTCCGGCTTGTAGTAATCGGCGTACTCGCTGGTGTCTTCGATCTTTGATATAAAGATAAATCTGCCGATTAATCCCAGAGAAACAGAAGGGCCTAATCTATAGGAGAAGCCAATCGATCCTTCTCCCCCCGGAGCGGCAGCAGTAAAATGATTCCTCCAAACGTCCTGCACCACATCCCCTTTCTCCCAGGGCTGAAAATCGTCCGCATACGTCTGAGTCGCAATGGTGGTGTGACTTGAATGAAACAGATAGGCGCCGGACGCAACCGCTAAATGGAAGCTGACATCATCCCGGATAGATCTTTGGTAGCTCAGTCTTCCGAGAATTGGGAAAACGCTTGTCTTGGTCTCTTTCTTCCCAGACTGGGAATAATGTCTGCTCAGAGCCCCTCAGCAGAATCCCGCGTAATGAATCTCCCCGCTAAGATCGGGGGTCAGTGCCGGTAAATTCCATGACTTCTCGTAACCAGAAACGGGCACAGATACTCCCACCTCTATTCCGGCAAAAAGGTTACTGGAGCCGAATCGGCCCATTTTAGCCACTCGCAGGGTCAGATTTAAGGAATTCATGGGGTCTTCGGCTTGAGTCGTTTTATAGTCCCTGGATTCCCCATCCTCGTACCTCAGACATTCCAGCCGGTAATAGGTCTTTCCGGGAAACGATTCAAGGCCGACACTGAAGGTTATCCCACCAGTTTTTACCTCTTGTCCATTGGCTTGGGATAGTCCTGATAGGGCCACGAACAGGATAATGGTTAGAAAGATGCGCACTTTTAACCTCCTTGATCCAGCTGCCCGGCTCCTGCGAATCTTGATTCTTCGGGCACTACTGCTTTTCAATCCTGGAGATCTCGAATACCACTGGGTTGTCGGGATCTGGACAACAGAGACGACAGACGCCCTCTTTTTTCTCCCACGGGATGTTGCCTCCGAATCTAAGAGCGGTGATAAAGGGAAAGAGGGAGTGAAATGCCCAGTGGCAGAATTCCGGCGGGGGAAGATGCTCGAAAACGAATTCGTCCCCTACTTTCAGATTAAACGGACATTCCCCTTTTTCCAGGATTTTTACGACCTTGACTTTGATCTGGTAAGTTTTCAACTGATGAGGCAGTTTTAGGAATTTCTACGGTTCGGTTCCTGATTATTGTTCCCTCTGCCCCGGAGGCTGTGTCGCAACCCTTGGAGACACTCAGTTGTCATTCTGACGGTTCGGCTTTGCTCACCCTTCAGCTTTGTTCAGGGTGACCCTGAGTTTATTGAAGGGCCACCGTCCCTGCACTTCGTCCTGAGACTCAGTGTCGAAGGAAGCGAAGTCGAAGGGAGCGAAGCGAAGAATCTAATAGTTTCAATAAGCCAGAAAATCGAGATTCTTCTCCCGCCAGAGGCGGGATCAGAATGACATCATGACGCGATCTCCCGGGGGAGAGGGTTAGGTTACAAATCCCGCCGCAGGCGGGAGTGAGGGGATGCATCCGACAGAAAACGATTACAGTGAGTTTCCGTCAACGTGCAAAGTCCTCAGGTTTTCCTTTCTTTCTTTTTGGCAGCAGGGAAGAGGACGTTGTTTAAAATCAGCCGATACCCGGGGGAGTTCTTGTGCAGGCTCAGATCGGTCGGGGGATCCCCTATCCTGTGGGTATAGTCTTCCGGGTCATGTCCCCCATAGAAAGTCCAGGTTCCCCTTCCGAAGTTGCCGTGAATGTATTTCACCTCATCCCTTCCTTCGGTCTCTCCTAAGATGGTAACGTATTTTTTCACCAGAGTTTTTCTGAAAGCGGTGTTCTGTCCCATGAAGCCTCTCACCACCGAGACGTGATTTTGCACCAGCATGGTGGGGACCGGATCCAGTTTTGCGGAAAAGTCAAACAGGGTGAAATAGTCCGCCTCCAGTCCCAGCTGGGCCGCGGTCTTATCTGGCGTGGTATCGATGGTGGAATGTTCATATTTGTAAGCATCTAAGGAAACTTCAAAATCTGTGAAAGCTAAGGTTTTGGTATAATCCAATCTGCTCTGGCAGTCGGGATCGACGGGGTCTCCATCCAGCTCCTCCGGCACGATGTCAACGTTCTCTGCCGCTAAAGCGATGTCCATGGTCTCGGTGGCAGAACACATGGCAAAGACGAAGCCTCCCTTGGCCATATAATCCTTAACTGCCCGGGCAACCACCCCTTTCTCGTCCGAGACCTTTCTATACCCTAGTTTCTTTGCCATAAGCTCACAGGTCAGCTGTTCCTGTTTGTACCACAGAGCATTTCTGTAAGGGCCATAGAACTTCCCATATTGGCCGGTGAAATCCTCATGGTGTAAGTGCAGCCAATCATATTTTTCCAACTCTCCTTTCAGGACCTCCTCATCCCACAGGGTGGTATAGGGGATGTCGGCATAGGTTAAGGCCAAGGTAACAGCATCATCCCACGGCTCTTTGTTAGGGGGAGTGTAGATGGCGATGGCGGGAGCTTTTTCCAAAAGAACCACCTCCATATTGTTCTCCTCAATCTCCTTATAGATCGATGCCGCCTGGGAAAAGTCGATCCTTTCGAACGCCACCCCTCTCAACCTGCAGACGTCCGCAATCTCCTCAGAAAAATCGATCATGAAGGATCCCCCTCTATAATTCAACAGCCACTCCACATTCTGTCCCTGCTCCAAAGCCCAATAGGCCACCCCATAAGCCTTGAGATGATCGGTCTGAGAGAGGTCCATGTGGATTACGATCTTGTCGGCGGAGGAATCAGGCGAAAGATAAAAGAATAAGAGCAAGAATAGAAAAAGAATTATTCCAAAATTCATCTTAGACATTCGGTCTACCTCCGAAATCCTTGGCGGAATCCTCAATCCATAACTTGTCTAACTGACGATAAGTTATGGCAAAAGTCTGAAAGATCAAGCAAAATGTGTCGGTTGCCAAACACCAGAACTCTCAATTGAAATATACGTAGAGTTCACCGCCAGACACGGGAAAAAGTGAATTCCCCCTCTCGACCGATTCCCTTTCCCCTAAGGTAATCTTGAACCTCAGGACAGAATTCTAAGGGAATGATTATGCCGCATCGAGGAGAGCAAGCTACCCTGTATACTTGACAGAGCGGAAAATTGGTGTTAGATTTCGGCGTTTGTTAGATGATACTCCTCAGGTTGAAGGAATAGGAATATCCTATGTTCGCACAGGTGGCTTTGCCCTTGCCCTCACGTAAGTTGTTTACTTACAAAATCCCTGCGCATCTTGAGGCGGGACTGGATCTGGGCTTTCGAGTATTGGTTCCTGTGCAGAAGCGCGTACTATCCGGTTTCGTGGTGGGAATGGCTGAGACCACAGACATCAAGAAGGCCAAGGAGATCATTGACCTCTTGGACCCTCACCCTTTGTTCTCCAAAGAGATGCTGAATCTCACTGAATGGGTTTCCGAATACTATTTTTGCTCCTGGGGAGAGAGCCTGAGAGCAGTTCTGCCTGCGGAAATCCAGGTGAAAAGCGAACTATGGGTTGAAGTGATAGCTGATCTGTCAACTGATTTGGATGAAAAGAAAAAACCTTTTTCGCCGAGGCAAAGGGAAGTTCTAAAGCATTTGTCCGACCAGAAAAGGAGACTCTCCTGGCTTAAAAGAAAACTTGGGGGGAAAGGACTCTATGCAGAGTTATATGATTTAGAGAAAAAAGGCCGGGTGAGGATGTTTTCTCAGTTGGGGAAACCCAGGGTGGGAATCAAGTATGAAAAGATCATCCGGTTAAAGAACTTCGGCAATACCCCCTCCGAGATCGAGCTATTCAAGTTAGCCATTTCTGCTTTGGAAAGAAAAGCTCCCAAGCAGGCAAAGTGTCTGGAATTGTTGCTTGACAAAGGGGGCCAGCTTTCTGTGGAGAGCATCAATCTTGAAGTAAAAGAGAATAGCCGGGCGTTGGATGCATTAGAAAAGAGAGGACTGATCGAATTTGACGCAATAGAAAAACTGAGAGAAAGCGATTGGTCTCTTGACCTGCCGGAGAGCAAGGATATAATCCCCAACGAAGAACAGAAAGAGATATTGGTCAAAATCAAGGCTGGTCTGGAATCGAATGCTCACTCCACTTTTCTTCTTCATGGAATCACCGGAAGCGGAAAAACGCAGGTGTACATCGAGGCCATTAGAGAAGCTTTGAGGATGGGGAAGAGGGCTCTGGTCTTGGTGCCGGAGATTTCCCTGACTCCTCAGATCATCTCCAGGTTCAAAGCCAACTTCGGAGACCTGGTGGGATGCTTGCACTCCCGGCTCTCGGCGGGTGAGCGGTTTGATAGTTGGCGGCAGGCTAAGGAAGGGAAATCCCCTATAATGGTGGGAGCAAGATCAGCCGTCTTCTCGCCTCTCGATAATCTGGGATTGATCGTGGTGGACGAGGAACACGATGCCTCCTACAAACAGGATGACCCTGCCCCCAGATATAATGCCAGAGACGTGGCGGTGATGAGGGGAAAACTGAATAAGGCGGTGGTGATCTTGGGTTCGGCCACCCCCAGCCTGGACTCCTATTTCAATGCGCAAAAAGGAAAATACATCCTGTGCCAGTTGCAACAGAGGGTGGAAGAAAGAGAATTGCCGGAGGTCAAGATTATAGATTTGAGGGAGGAAAGAGAAAAGGGCAATAGGGATATCCTTTCGGCTAGCCTATCCACACTTCTAAGAGAGAAGATTGAAAAGAACCAGCAGGCTCTTTTGTTTTTGAATCGGAGGGGTTTTTCCAGCTTTATCAAGTGCAGCGAATGTGGACATATCATGAGATGTCCTCGCTGTGATATCACCTTGACCTTTCACCGGACCGATTTCTCCATGAGGTGTCATTATTGCGGCTTCACTCAGAAGGCGCCTGATCTTTGTCCCAATTGTCAAGGTTACAAGTTTATTTATAGAGGGGTGGGAACTCAGAGGATGGAGGAGGAGCTGAAAAGGGATTTTCCGCAGGTTTCAGTCCAGAGAATGGATCTGGACACTACCTCAAGAAAAGGCTCTCATCGCAGGATTCTAAGCGATTTCGGCAAAAAGAAGTTCAACGTTCTTCTGGGAACCCAGATGATCGCCAAGGGATTGGATTTTCCGGAAGTGACCCTGGTGGGCGTGGTCTCTGCAGATTTCAGCTTGGATCTTCCCGATTTCCGAACCAAGGAGAGAACCTTTCAACTTTTAACCCAGGTAGCGGGCCGGGCAGGAAGGGGAGATTTGGGCGGAGAGGTGATCATCCAGACCTATTATCCGGATGAACAGGCCATAAAGCTGGCGGCAAGACATGATTTTGCCACGTTTTATGAAAATGAGATCGAACAAAGAAAGGAGTTAGGCTATCCCCCTTTTGGTCATCTTATTTTGGTTCTTTTCTCCGGGGAAAATCAAAGTCGGGTTATCAGTCAATCCGAGAAGTTCTGCTCGACCCTTCAGAAGACTCTGAAAGAAAAAAAACTGAAAGAGACGGAGATTCTGGGTCCTGCTCCGGCGCCCCTTTCGAAGATCAAGAATCAGTATCGGTGGCAGGTGATCATCAAAACCAAAATCATCAGGAGAGTGATAGATCTGATGACAAAGATTTTGGAAGGGAGAAAAGACTTTTCTTCAAGATCTCTTAGTGCGAAGAGGGGAACGTGCCGTATATCAGTTAATGTGGATCCTGTGGATATGCTTTGACGACATAACGATATTCCGGGGTGAGGAAACTTTTGTATTATTATCTGAGATTCGATTCTTTTCAAGTGAGAGCTCATGTCTACGGAGAGGTGAATACTGATGGTAACATTAGAGGATGTTAAGAAAAACGAGCAGGTGAAGGCGCTGATCGCCAAGTCGGATGAAGTCTTGGGGATAATCGGATACACCGAACATGGGCAGAGACATGCCAGCCTATCCGCAAGCATAGCCCATAATATCCTCAGCAGGCTGCACCATTCGGAAGAGAAGGCTCAGCTGGCAGCCGTCGCAGCATACTTACACGACATAGGTAACGTCATCAACCGCGATTATCACGCCCAGGTAGGAGCAGTCTTGGCGCAGAACATCTTATTGGAGATGAAAATGCCGCTGGACGATATAATGGAGATAATCGCTGCCATCGGGAACCACGACGAAAAAGACGGCCAGCCGGTATCGGACATATGTGCCGCTGTGATTCTGGCAGATAAGTCGGACGTGCACAGTTCCCGGGTGCGCACTCTGGAGATGATAAAACTGGACATTCATGACCGGGTGAACTACGCGGCCAAAAGCTCGTTTCTGAGGGTGGAGGAAGACAAGAGTGTAATCACTCTGGAGATCAAGATCGACACCTCCGTATCTCAGGTGATGGAGTACTTTGAGATATTCCTGTCCCGTATGGTGGTCTGCCGAAGGGCGGCTGATTTTTTAAAGCAGAAGTTCCAATTGGAGATAAACGGGCAGAGGCTTCTTTAAGACAGTTTGCAGGTTGGAAAGTTCAAAAGGTTCGAAGGTTGAAAAGCCAAAATCAAAAACATCGGAATAGTTCCGCAATTTAGCAGAAACCCCTAGCACATTTGAGAGAAATGAAAAGGAAAATGGACTACAAAAGCTCGGGTGTGGACATTGGTGCCGCTGATCGAGCGACAGAGAGAATTAAGAAGTTGGCCAAATCAACTTTTACGCCTCAGGTTTTGAAAGGCATCGGAGGCTTCGGCGGATTCTTTTCATTCAAAAAGGGCGACTACAAAGATCCGGTTATCCTTTCCAGCGTGGATTCGGTGGGAACCAAGTTGAAAGTGGCCTTTATGATGGGAAAGCACGACACTGTAGGAGAGGATATCGTCAATCATTGTGTGAACGACATATTGGTGCACGGCGCCAAAGCTTTGTTCTTTTTGGATTACATCGGGACAGGAAAGCTCTCCCCCGATGTAATAGAGCAGATAGTCAGGGGCCTTTCCAGAGCGTGCAAGAAGGCGGGGTGCTCTCTCATAGGAGGGGAGACCGCGGAGCTACCCGGGTTTTACAGGAAGAATGAGTACGACCTGGTTGGATTCGTCTCAGGCGTGGTGGAAAGAAAAGACATCATCGACGGTTCTAAGATAATTCCGGGGGACCAGGTCATCGGCTTAAGATCGAATGGCCTCCACACCAATGGATATTCATTAGCCAGAAAGGTTATTTTTCAGAGGGGTCGTTTCAAAGTCGACGATTATGTCGAGGAGTTGGGGACCACCATAGGCAAGCAGCTTCTTAGGCCACACAAATGTTATGCACCACTGATCTTGAAGCTGTTGAAAAAATCTCGGATTAAGGGGATGGCCCACATCACCGGCGGAGGAATCGAAGGAAATCTGAAAAGAATCCTGCCCAATAATTGCAATGCCGAAGTCTTTGTCAACTCCTGGAAGATCCCTCCGGTGTTTAATTTCATTCAAGACATCGGGAATATTGAAAATCCGGAGATGTACAAAGTTTTCAACATGGGGATAGGCATGATCCTGGTGGTATCGAAAAAGGAAGCCGCTAAGCTTTTGAGCCACATATCCCATCTAAAGGAGAGCGCCTTCCACATAGGCGAAATCTCATCCGGGAAGGGGAGAGTGAAATTATTCGATTTGACATAAAGGATCGGCAGTAGGAGTAGCGAGATTCATCTCGCGTCATACACGACTGTTTTCTTAAGGCGTCAGAACCCTTTGGCGTTAGCCTCGTTCCGACGCTTTTCTATTTTGAGATCGATAGAGCCGCACTCAGCCAAGCCGCAAAGGTTTGCCCGCGCGGACAAGCGTCTGCTGGAGTTCAGGGTAGGAGACTCACGGTGCTTGGACAAGCGAGAGATGGAAGGCGGGTGTGCCTGGCCAACATTTCATTTGTCTCTTCGGGGGATAATCAAACTTGACAACATCGATCTGTCGTTTATATTCCAACAAAGGGTCTGCAAATGATCTAAATAAAGGAGAAAGATGATGGAAAAGGCAAACCAACTCTTGGAAATGGTCAAAGGTGCGATGAGAGTGGAGAATGACGGGTATCAATTATATCGGGTGGCGGAGGAGAAAACGGAGGACCCAAAAGGCAAAGACTTCTTTGCCTCGTTGGCTAAGGACGAAGCGAATCACATGCAGATACTCAAAAGCCTTTACGAGAGCATCAAGGAGAAAGGGGAGTATAAGTTCGACGAAATCAAGGATATGAAACACATTTTGGAGACAGCTTCAGAAAGCCCCATCTTTTCCAAAGAATT
>Ga0315539_1003793_pt1 | contig 10559 bp, 11 predicted proteins | sample SalMarSW160150MG_FD_203097 | JGI IMG/M metagenome (GOLD analysis project Ga0315539, IMG submission 203097) | Salt marsh sediment microbial communities from the Plum Island Ecosystem LTER, Massachusetts, United States - Salt Marsh Sediment SW1601-150 ... | reverse complement strand
TAGGCGATTGTATCCTCCGTCTACGGGAGGAGTTATCCCGGAAATTAGAAACTGAGAAGGAGGCGATGCTTGAGATTGAGAGGGAAAAGGGTGGTATAAGCTCAGAGTTGTCCAAACTGGAGGAGCAGGGAATAAAATCCGGGCAGCAACTTCAGGACGTCTTTGTTAAAAAAGGAAAAAAGCCATGGACTCAATGAAAGAAGAAGACATCAACATGGATAGTGATGAGGAAACGGCTGAAGGCTTGCTCAGTGATGAATCTGAAGTTGAGGATGTCAGCACTTTAGCCGAGGAAGGTGAAGAAAAAGAAGAAAGTGAGGAATTCACCGCTGAACAAACTGAGGAGATCAGGCCTCCGCCGCCACTAGGGGAATATGAGGTAATTGACGATTCGGCTCGTATGTATCTTCAGGAAATCGGTAGAGTGCCACTTCTCAATGTCCATGAAGAGAAGTTACTATGCCGGAAAATAGAGCTGGGCAGGAGCTTAGAAAGAATCGAAGACAACCATTTTAGGAAATACAAGAAATTCCCCTCACCCACTGCTATAGTTATTCACGTTCTTTCTCAATTATCCAAGGCACACCCAGTTGTTCAGATTACCGAAGAGCATATTGGTATCGATCCCTTCAGCAATGTGGTGGAGACGATCAAGAACCCTAAATTTCGCTCCGCCATTGACGCTGTTGTAGACCCAGCGTTAATATCAGCAACCGCTAAGGGGATAGACAAAGGAATCAATGCGGCTGAAGATGCTATAGTAAGTCTTTCCATAAATAGTCAACTTCTGCCTCCGAAATTGCTAGAGCTCTTATGCGGAGACAAAACTTCATGGCAAAAACTAAAGACTCTCTTGACTGACGACAGGTTCTTGTCTCGAATCGATTCTCATAGCAATGAGTTCAAAGTTTACTTTGAACAGATAAAGAATGAAGCAAAAGCATCAGAAAGGCACCTCACCGAGGCAAACCTACGCCTGGTGGTGAGCATAGCCAAGAAATACATCGGGCATGGCATGCCCCTCCTTGAGCTTATCCAGGAGGGGAATATTGGCCTTATCCGAGCTGTAGATAAGTTCCAGTATAGAAAAGGCTACAAGTTCAGTACCTACGCCACCTGGTGGATCAGGCAAGGTATCACTCGATCCATAGCTGACCAATCTCGTGCCATTCGTATTCCGGTACACATGGTAGAAACAATTAACAAGCTATTGCGCACAACCCGGCAGTTAATTCAAGAACTTGGACGCGAACCAAGTTACGAAGAAATTGGCGACCGCCTGAATATATCCCCAGAAAAAGTAGAAGGGGTCATGGCTTTGTTTTTCCGTGAGCCAATATCGCTAGACATGCCCATTGGCGAAGATGCTGATAGCCGTCTAGGTGACCTTGTTGAAGATCACGCCAGTTTAGCACCAACTGAAGCCACTTCACAGCAGCTACTCAAAGAACAAATAGATAAAGTGCTTGATGAACTTACCGAGCGCGAAAAAAGGGTGCTGCAGCTTAGATTTGGCCTTAAAGACGGGCATGCGCGAACTCTGGAAGAGGTGGGTAGAGAATTCGATGTAACTCGAGAAAGAATACGACAGATTGAAGGCAAGGCTCTACGCAAGTTACGTCATCCCACCCGCAGTCGAAAGCTCAAAGGCTATCTAGACTGATTTCACCTTAAGGGAATGTCAAACATAGTACCCATCTTTTTAGGCAACTTGCCTCGCGTTAGTGACTTAGTTAACTTTTGCATCTCACGAAACTGATTGAGAAGTTGATTAACATCTTTGGATGTTGTGCCGCTCCCTCGAGCAATACGGCTCCGCCGTTTGCCATCAATAATGGCTGGATTACGCCTTTCCTCGTAAGTCATAGACAGGATAATAGCTTCTATCTTTTTTAACTGTTTCTCCCCTTCGATATCTGGCAAATAAGGAGCGAATTTGGAGAAGCCCGGTATCATTTCAGCCAGTCGCCCTAGAGAACCCATCCTGTGAATTTGATGCATTTGACTGAGGAGGTCCTCTAGGTCAAAATCCCCCGTGCGCATTTTTCTTTCCAAATTTGTGGCCTGTTGCTGGTCAAAGGTCGTCTCGGCTCTCTCGATGAAAGTGAGCATATCTCCCATACCCAAAATACGAGACGCTAAACGGTCAGGGTAAAATACCTCCAAAGCATCCATCTTCTCTCCCGTGCCCAGGTATTTTATGGGCACTCCGGTAACAAATCTAATAGAAAGAGCGGCTCCACCTCGGGCATCTCCATCCATCTTCGTCAGGATGAGTCCCGTGAGCCCGATTCGACCATGGAATTCTTGAGCTACCCTTACGGCATCCTGCCCAATCATAGCATCTACCGTAAGCAATACCTCTGAAGGCTGTAACCGGGATTTAATATCAACCAATTCCTTCATCATGGCTTCGTCAATATGCAGGCGCCCTTGAGTATCTACTATAACCCAGGTCGACCCCCTTTCCTTAGCTTGCTTTAGAGCATGCTGGCAAATTGTTGTTGACGCTACGTTAGCATCATCGCTATATACAGGGATATCGTGTTGCTCACCCAGTAATTGGAGTTGTTCAATAGCAGCAGGTCGGCGAGTATCAGCAGCTACTAATAAAGGACGCTGCCCTAGATGTTTAAGGTGAACAGCTAGTTTCACTGCCGTAGTAGTTTTACCGGAGCCCTGCAATCCTACAAGCAAAGCGACCGCTGGTAAGTCATTAACCGAAGCTAAACGGCTAGGCTCTCCCCCTAAGATAACAATTAATTCTTCATTGACAATTTTGATAATCTGTTGGGCTGGTGTTAGGCTGCGCAATACTTCGGAGCCAAGAGCACGCTCTCGTACCTTGGACAAGAATTCCTTGACTACCTTAAAATTTACATCCGCTTCCAGAAGCGCCAGCCGTACCTGACGTAAAGCATCGTCGATGTCCTCTTCGCTAAGCTTGCCTTTCCTGCCAAGCTTATCAAATACAGCAGTCAACTTTTGGGTCAAGACTTCAAGCATATTAGCCCTGAAGTATTTTATTCTTGGCTAGATCCCATAGTCAACTCATTTTGCCATGTCCAAAATTTTTCATCTCAAATTAAGAATCCTATTGCACTTAACCCACAATCAGCATACTATATAGGTTTAATGGAATATCTTTGGGCACCATGGCGAATAGAATATATACAAAGAGTCGCAGAAAGCGGCTGTATCTTATGCCAAAAACCCAGGGAAAATAACGACGAGGCAAACTTTATCCTTTATCGTGGTCAACACAACTTCGTAATCCTGAACGCCTTTCCCTATAATCCCGGGCATCTAATGATATCCCCCTATCGGCATATAGCAAATTTACAGGATTTAACGGATGAAGAAATAAAGGAACACTTTGACATTATCAAGAAAGGCTTAGAACTTCTAAAAGAGGTAATGGAGCCAGCTGGCTTCAACATCGGCTTAAATGTGGGCAAAGTTGCCGGAGCCGGAATAGCGGAGCATCTTCACACCCATATAGTGCCTCGATGGGAAGGTGACACTAACTTTATGCCAGTGTTGTCCGAGACCAAAGTCATACCGGAAGCCCTGACTGCCACATACCAAAAGCTAAGAGCAAAGTTATAGCATAGTTGCCAGATTTTATTGAGAACGTACAGCGCCTCTCCTTATAGCCAAAACGATTCCTTTAGCTTAGAGACTTCGTTAGAATAATACTAAAGCGATTGCAAACCAAGGCAGGCTCTGTAAAAATAGTTCAGAAACACAAAGAGATCCGTCATGTACTTCATTATTCTCCTGGGGATTGTCAGCCTGTTCGGAGATGTAACCTACGAAGGAGCTAGGAGCGTTACCGGCCCTTACCTGGCTACACTGGGAGTAAGCCCTGGTGTGGTCGGTTTGGTAGCTGGCATCGGTGAATTTACTGGCTATGCTCTGCGTCTTGCCTCTGGCTATCTTGTCGATCGCACTCAGGCATATTGGCTTCTGACCTTTGTCGGTTATGGACTGCTCATTTCCATTCCATTGCTGGCATTTGCTGGTTATTGGCAGCTTGCTGCCGTGCTTATCATTTTGGAACGAATGGGGAAAGCAATAAGAAGTCCAGCAAGAGATACGATGCTTTCTTATGCTACAAAAGAGGTGGGGAGGGGCTGGGGGTTTGCTGTTCACGAAGCATTGGACCAGATTGGCGCTATCATCGGTCCTATCGTCTTCTCCCTTGTTCTTCTTTCCCACGCTGGCTATCGTGAAGGTTTTACCTTGTTATGGATACCTGCTTTGCTCACCCTGGCTGTTCTGGCTATAGCCAGGAAGAAAGTCCCTTCACCACAGAAACTTGAAGCTCCTGAAGAAACAGGCAGGCAAAACATTCAAGGCAAACTCCCTAGAGTTTTCTGGCTCTACACTGTATTTACTTTATTTTCCGTGGCTGGATTTGCCAATTTCCAGTTAATTTCCTACCATCTCAAAGTCCAATCCATTGTCCCGGATGCTCAGATTCCCTTAATTTATGCCATTGCCATGGGTGTGGATGCCCTAGCAGCTCTTGTTGTCGGCAAAACATATGATAAAATTGGGCTTATATCGCTATTGGCAATCCCTTTGTTAACCTTGCCTATTCCCTTCCTTGCCTTTTCTTACAGCTACAGCCTGGTGTTAGTTAGCATAATATTATGGGGTGTGGTAATGGGGATTCAGGAAACGATTATGCGCGCCGCCATCGCTGACCTAACACCTATAGAACGAAGAGGATTTGCCTACGGAATCTTCAATGCGGCATATGGGGCATCCTGGTTATTGGGAGCTCCCCTGATGGGGCTACTCTATGAGCTTTCTATCAACTACTTAATCTTGTTTGCCGTCGTCATGGAGCTAATCTCAATTCCGTTGTTCTTCTTGGTTAGAAGAGCGGCTTAGCCTTTTACCGGAGTGAAAACTGAAGGGAATCTCCGGAGTCTGAACAGGATCTAAGAAGCGGGGTTATTGATAGCTTAACTTCAGGTAGCTTGAGGATAGGAGCCAAGTATCTTAACGGAAGTAGTCTCTCTCTGTAACTCTCTTACAGCTTCCTGGTAAACTTTGTCATCTAAGTGACCCTCGAAATCAGCATAAAAAACATATTCCCAGGGCTTAGTTCGGCTCGGTCTGGACTCCAATTTTGTTAAATTTATATTCCTCGTAGCGAAGATACCTAAAATTCTGTATAGAGAGCCAGGCTTATGTTCAGCAGCAAAAACGAGAGAGGTCTTGTTTCTCTGCGCGGGTTTGGCTTTCTGCTTTGAGATAGCCACGAATTTGGTGTAGTTGTTGACACTCGTCTCAATTTTCGGTGCCAGAATCTCCAGCCCATAAATATCGGCAGCTCTCTTGCTAGCTATGGCAGCACAGTTTCTCAACTTTTTCTCTTTTATCATTTTGGCACTGCCTGCGGTATCATAGCTGGACATAATTTCGACATTTAGTTTACTTAAAAATTCCTCACATTGAGCTAAAGCTTGGGGATGGGAGTAAATTGTTGTTATATCCGCCAATTTTTCTCCTGGCAAAGCCATCAGACAATGACTTACTTTGAGGATAACTTCAGCAAATATATTGAGAGGATACGCCAATAACAAATCGTAGGTCTCGTTGATACTGCCAGCTTGAGAGTTCTCCACGGGGACTACCCCAAATTCAACCTTATCCTGCGACACAAGGTCAAAAGCCTCTTTCAGTCGTATACACTGTAAAAATTCAATGTACTTGCCAAAAAGTTTTATCGCAGCATCTTCACTGAAGGCGCCTCTTTCTCCTTGAAAAGCAACTTTGACCATAAACCTATTTTGAACTTCCAGTGTAGTTTGATTAGGTTCTCCAGAAGCGAGGAGAGAATATCATAATGACGGTGAACAATTCTAACCGGCCCAACCACATGCAGATAATCAAGATGAACTTGGCTGGGCCGGGGAGCCCGGCATAATTCGAAATGGGACCCACTCCACCTAAACCAGGCCCTACATTCCCTAAAGTAGCAGCCACCGCTGAAATTGCTGTTTCCAAATTCAGCCCCAGGAAACAGAGCACTACCGAAGCCGCAATAGCAACAAGAATATAGAGAAAGAGGAAGGAGATTATATCTCGGATTATTCCCTCTGAGAGGGGTTTTTGGTTAAGCTTCATCGGAATCACAGCTTTAGGGAAAATAGCTTTCCTCATCATTACTCTCGTATGTTTTATCAGGGCTAAAACCCGTACGACTTTTATTGCTCCACCAGTAGAGCCACCACACGCTCCGATGAACATCAAAGTCAGAAGCAATATTCTGGCGCCAGAGTGCCAGGAAGCGAAATCAGCAGTGACAAAGCCTGTGGTGCTCATGATTGAGATTGCCTGAAACATTACTTCTCTATATGAGCTGAAGCCTTGCGCAAGTACTAATAGAAAGATAGCAGCCGCCAGAATAATCACGTAAAGCCTGAATTCCTCGCCTTTGATTGCTTTCCAGTTTCCCCGTAAAATCTGATAGTGCATTATGAAGCTCATGCCTGCCAGAAACATGAAGACCATAATAATATACTCAGCTAGGGGGTTAGCATAGATTCCAATACTTCCCGTAGTGGGGGTAAACCCGCCAGTGGGTATAGTCGAGAAGGAGATGCAAATTGAGTCGAAGAGCTTAACCCTGGCCAAGAAATAAAGGAGTGCTATCTGGGCGACAGTCAAACCCACGTAAATCGTCCAGAGAAGCCTTGCTGTAGTTCTGAATCTGGGACGCAGCCTTTCGGGTAGTGGTCCAGGAAACTCCCGGTCAAAGAGCTGGGAGCCTCCTACTCCCAGTCTGGGCAAGATAGAAATAAAGAGAAGAATGACCCCCATCCCACCCAACCATTGAGTAAGGCAACGCCATAAGATAGCGCTCTTTGGTAATTCTTCTACCACCTTCAGTATAGTAGCCCCGGTGGTAGTGAAGCCTGACATGGTCTCGAAGAAGGCATTGAGAAAACCCAATCCCAGAAATATATAAGGGAGTGTGCCAAGGAGGGGTATTAGAAGCCAGGTAAAAGCCACTATGGTAAAGCCCTCGGCACGCTCTATAACCTTGCTGGTTCTGAAACCGAATTCGAGAAGTAATCCGGTAGTTAAAGTGATTAATAGCGAATATAAGAAAATCCGCCAATCCTCGCCATAGTAAAGAGCGATTATCAGAGGAATGATATAGGCTAAGGCGAAGTATTTTAGGAATGAGCCAATTATGTGTAGGGTTAATCTTACCCTTTGGCGAACCATCTATTCATGAATTCGGTCCCCTTTCTGGCAGATTCCCGATTCACAATGAGAGTCAGCCAATCCTTAGGCTGTATCTCCTTGTCCGCACTCAAAAATTTTCCCCCTCTTTGTACCACGAGGACCTTTACACCGTTTGGAGTTGCTAGCCTAGAAACATCTTGCCCGACACATTTCATGCCTTCCTCAATCTCTATTTCGAAGATCTCTGCCTCTTCGGAAGAGAGAAAGTCTTTCACATAAGGATGTGAAATCAGGCGATAGATGTGCCTGGCTGCCACCATGTCTGGGTTAACCTGCAAATTAATCCCAGCCTGTTTGAACGTTTCCGTATGCTCTGCTTCGTCTACAAGAGAAATCACCCTTTTTACCCCCATTTCCTTGGCTACCATGCAAAGCATCAAATTCTCCGAATCATCCCCGGCTGCAGCCACAAAGGCACGGGCACTTCTGACTCTAGCCTCTTCGAGGGTAGACTTCTGGCTAGCATCTCCTGTGATCACCATACACTCAGAACCCTCTGCTATTTCAGCACATTTGGCAGAGTCTCGTTCTATAACCAGTACTTCATTCCCTTCTTGAACAAGGAGCGCCGCCAAATTCTTCCCTATAGTACTTAAGCCTGCTATTACGATATACATTGCTTTTCTTCAATAGCGAGTTAACTTTGCCATAATTTCAATGAATCAACATATCACTGCCGAAAAGGGGAGTTGTAGATCAGGGGGCAAATAAACTTGAAGGTTGACTTAGAATACCAGACACTCTCCATTCGTATTACTTCACTATCCCACCGCTGTTAAGCATCCAGCGATTGTAATCCTCCCTAACATGCTTGTCAAGTGCTGAGTTTACATGGTGGCAATTCCTTTTTTTAACTCTTTTAGCCAGGTCAGTGATTTAAGCTCTCGCTGTAGAATATATCTTATATACTCGTGCAATACCTGTTCTAACTCGTAATATAATTCTGGTTTTAATCTGACTCGCCTTGCGGTAGCATAGTCATAGCTTTGCCATAAACGAAGAACCTTCAAAGCCCCGACCGAAAGGGGAAGGGAGGGTTTTAATGGAATTGCTTCGATTTGCTCGTAACGGTGATGCTCTTCAGAATTACAGTGAGGACACAACAGCCCACCCATACTGGGGCTGAAAAAATTGACTACTGGCTTAAGAGGCGAATCACAATTAACACATCGGCGCAACTGGGGACGGTAACCAAGATAGTGAAGAAGATGTAGCTCAAAATAACGCAATATAGCCTCGCTGCTATCCGGCTCGCTCAACCGGTTTAAGATATCCAGCGATAAATCAAATAGATGACGATTCTCACCGCCCTCAATAGTAAAGGAATCAATAAGTTCTAAGATGTAAAGGCCACAAGCCATGCGCCATAAATCACTTTTCAAAGCCAGGAAACCATTTATCGTTTGACTTTGGGTAACAATATCGAGATTACGCCCTTTAGCTAGCAACATCAAGCTATGTGTCAATGGTTCTACATTGCCACCCAATTTGCTCTTGGGACGACAAGCTCCCTTAGCCACTGCCCTTAATTTGCCAAGTTCTGGAGTATAAATAGTGACAATCTTGTCGAATTCGCCCAGCTTGGTTTGTTTTAAGATGATGCCTTGTGTTTGATAAGTTCGAGGTGTACCCAACTTAAATCCCAAACAAATCTAGATACAATTTACCATATTTTATTAGTCTGTCAAATACAATTTTTAGAAAGACTTACCCATTACAGCGGATGTTGGGTGAGAGTAACCGCATTTTGACTAGCTAGCGCCTGGTCTTTCTCAGCCGTGGGTTTTGAGCAACTATTCATGACCGTTTGTATAGGAAAAAAGGTCAAAAAGTTTACCGTGGTACGGACCCAGAGCGGAAATTTTAAAAAGAAGGAGGTTTTACCACCATGGCTAAGGGCCAAGAAAATGGAATCATAACCCTGCCGAGACTTAAAGATTACGTTTGATGAAAGCAGAAACTGCTCTCAGGGATTAAAAATCCCCTTCAAGAGGATTACCAGCCTCCTCGAAAAACGTGACCAAGGCTGTGTGCATAATTTGGGATTGACAAACCCTGGGAATTGGCTGTTATCAACCCTAATTACACTATTTCCAGCCTGACTCTGGTATCCTCTTTAGCTGCCTTTACTCGAAGTAGTGTTCGTAGTGCTTGGGCTACGCGACCCTGTCTGCCGATGACCCTTCCCTTGTCATCGGGAGCGACCTCTAATTTAATTAGCAAGCCTTCATCACTATTTTCCTCGGTAATATTTACAGCGTCAGGTTCTGCCACAATGGCTTTAATAATGTATTCCAGCAGGTCTTTCATTTCGCCTCCTTAATAGTTAGTTTTGGCCTGAGGTCGGCTTAACTTTATCCATAATGCCTAGTTTGCCGAGTAAGCTGCGCACCGTATCTGTAGGCTGAGCTCCACATCTAAGCCACTTCAAAGCTTTTTCTTCATCAATGCTGATAGTTGCGGGGTCGGTCAAAGGATTGTAATGCCCGATAATCTCGATAAATTTACCATCACGGGGAGAACGACTATCGGCTGCTACCACCCGGTAGGATGGTCTGTTTTTCCTCCCCATACGGCGTAATCTGATTTTAACCATTTAATAAGGTGATTATCTCTTAAGTGCCAATGTTTGTCAATGGCTTCTGGCTTAGAGGGCATACTTTAATAGTCTTGCGGCACATGAATAAGAAAATTATATAGTGGTTGGGCAATTTAGGCAATGATTTTGGGAGAGAATACATATACAGTTGTTGTTTTGAACCTCCTCCTTAGCAAAGCTAGTTGTGGTTTATATATCCTAATCCTTCTTTCCTCGCACGTGACCGGCATATTAAGCGCTTTTGATATGACTTTCTCCTCTACTTGCCCTTCGCATATTACGGCTGCCTCAGCTTGATTTGCCCCTAGCTCTATAAGCATGGGCAATGGCAATGCTTTTTGCTCATCAGTATCTATCATGCTTGCCAGATATTCAAGTTCACTCTTTTTAAAGAGGTGGGTGCTGCCATCGTTACATACCACATGAGGATATTTCTCGTGTAATAAATAAAAGAGTTTATTTTCCTTGCTCTGCCGTTTCTGACTCTGTGGTAACCCGGCATTTACTACCCTGAGTTCGCCTCTTAAGCAATCCTGAAGCATCTTTTCATAGGGAGATTGTTTTGCTTCATCTTGTAATGGCTTAGGCATTTGTTTATTCTCGAGCAACCAGGACTTTCACACGTTTCAGCCGTGCTTTCTCCTCTCTATCTCTTTCCTCAAACTTCATATTTAAGTACTTTATCGTC
>Ga0315539_1003779_pt1 | contig 10572 bp, 6 predicted proteins | sample SalMarSW160150MG_FD_203097 | JGI IMG/M metagenome (GOLD analysis project Ga0315539, IMG submission 203097) | Salt marsh sediment microbial communities from the Plum Island Ecosystem LTER, Massachusetts, United States - Salt Marsh Sediment SW1601-150 ... | reverse complement strand
ATTTGTCGCTTCCTGTTTCTTTCTTTACTATCTCCTTCATTTTATCCCACCGGCCCAGTGAATCTACCAATCCGTTATCCTTTGCTTGCTGTGCCAGGAAAACCGTTTCGTTATTGACAAGATTATCGAATTGTTCCGAAGTTAAATTACGCGCTTCGCAGATGTTTGACCTGGCAATTTTGTACCAATCATCCACGAGCTTCTGCCGCTGTTCACGATCGGCATCCGACATTTTATCGCGCGAGAGAGATTCATTTGCAGATTTATATTTGAAAAATCGCCATTCATCAAATCCAAGTCCGATTTTTTCCAGGGTACCTTTGTAGTACGTCCGCCCCATTCGAAATCCTTCAAGAAAAAATGTACCGAGCGGGTCCATTACGATTTTATCTGCAATAGAAGCAAAATGGTATAGTTCTATATTGCCGCGGTCGATGAAAATGAAAACTTTTTTTCCTCTGGTTTTAAAATCCTTTAGTTTTTCGCGAAGCTCCCACAGCTTTTCTGCATCCGCTTCCCATCCGGATGTGTTGATAGCGATACCGGATACAGATGGATCTTCTTTTGCAGCATCAATAGCGGCAAGCAATCCGCTCAGTGTCTGCGAGTCGTCGAAAAGGACGTAACGCTGATAGCTGATGCGTCCCGGTTGGTTCAACTCGACGAATTTGCCTTTACCGGGAAAGACACTGCCGAGAATACTTCTGTCGTAAGCGCCAAGGCGCACGCCGTATGAATTATAAGCATATTTCTGATCGCTGTTGTAATGTGCTTTTGTTTCGAGTCCGATGTGACCGAGACTGAATTGGAATCCGAGAGTGAATGCCTCCGTGTTGAAATAGCGGCCTATGATGCGGACACCCGCTAATGCTTCAACTGCAACGCCGGCACTCCACATGTTTTTATCAAGCTGCGGTGTTCGATGCACAACATAATCGGCAAAAGCCGTAATAAGTTCATTACCAAAAGGACGTACCGCAAGATCACCGATTAGTTCGTATCCTTTTGTATTTATTGCGGATGTATAAGTGATGCCTGCCGAGGTATATGGACCCGGACGGAATAATGTACCGAGTATAAGAAGGCTGGATTTATCAAGGAGAGGATTGTCTGTTATTGTCCAGCCATATGCGATTCCGGTGCTGAATGTCCTGTTTCCTCCACCTAGTGACAATTGATAATCGGTTACATGTGTACCGTCGATTTTCTGGCGTACCATGCCGAAGCCGCAATGCGAACCCGCTGCAAAAAGGCCCCATCGATGAGTGGGATCAGTACCGTCATTCCAGGTTACTAACAAATCAGGATATCTGAGGTAGGAAAGCAAAGCCGGATTGTCGTATCCGTAGAGCCCGAATTTAAGTGCTCCGGGAGATGCAAGAAGAAAATCATTTCGGTCGTAGTATGGTCTTATAGCCGATTGGGCGGCAGCAGTGCAATAAATGCTGATTGCTATAATTAATGCAGCAATGCATCGTTTCATTTTTTATTCTCCGGTTAGTTAATGGTGACCGACTAATTTACGGAAAATTAGAAAGAAAGTTGCTCTTCTTTCATTAATTACGTTGTTTTGCATAGAAGTAGAATCTTATTTATTATTAGAATAGAATTAATTAAGAAGGGATATTTGGATGAAGAAGATACGTTATGGTATTATCGGCTATGGTGTATTTGCCGAACGCACGATTGCACCGGCAATAATAGAGTCGCCTAATTCGGAATTGGTGGCAATTCAAAAGCGTTCTCTTGCTGCTGCAAAGGAAAAGGCAAAAGCATTAGATATTCCGCACGCGTTTGATTCGATAGAAGCGTTAGTAAAGCATCCGGATGTGGATGCGGTGTTCATCGTTTCTGCAAATTCACAACACGGCCCGGAGACGCTTGCAGCAGCTCGAGCTGGCAAGCATGTTTTGGTAGAAAAACCGATGGCGATGAATGTGGCAGAAGCGGAAATTATGATCAAGGAATGCAAAAAAAATAAAGTAAAGCTTATGGTAGGGCATATGGTGCGTCTCTCACCGCTTGTTATTAGAATGAAGGAGTTGATTCAATCAGGGATTATCGGAAGGATTATTTTTATCAAGTCTGAATTTATCTACGACGGACGGTTATCGCATAGGCGATGGCTGGTCGATCCGAATGTAGCAGGAGGAGGCCCGGTTTTTGATATCGGTGTCCATTGTCTGGATACTACCAGATTCTTACTTGATGACGAAGTGGTTTCGGTAAAGAGCCAGCTTGATCCCGTACCTTCCTCCGTTACAACGGAATCCACAGCACAGCTTGCATTAAAATTCTCACAGGGAACAACTGCGGGTATTTTTTGTTCATATGCCGCTCTTATCCGGCGCATTTTTATAGAGGTTATTGGTGAAAAAGGCGTTCTCAGCGCAGAAAATTTTTCATGGAGCGGCGATACACTGATCTTGAAAGTTACGGTTGGTGAAAACGATAGGATAATAGAATCGCGTGAAGAAACATTCGTTGTTCCGAACCTATATGAGAAAGAAGTGACGCTTTTTTCGGAATGTATTTTGAATAATACTGCATCGCCCGTTTCAGGCGAAGAAGGATTAAAAAATCAGCGCGTGCTGGATGCAGCGATAAAAGGATAAAAGCGAAAGAGGCTGTTTCTTTCAACATGAGGATGTTTAGATAAAAGGTTGTATTTCCGTAAGTGTTCTTGTATTTTCATAAAAACCATTTCAGGAGCACACCAAATGAAACTCCCATCACTCAGACAACTTGTGAAAAATACGTCCGATACTTTTGGGCGATTTCCGTTCGCTGTTTTATCGGCTGTTATCGGTACTGGCGCAGTATTAGTTATAATACAAAATGATTTTCATTCCTTTAAAGATGATATTAACTGGCTGTATAATATAAGTGCAATAGCATTTCTCGGTATCTCAGTTTTTACAGCCTTACAGCTTATTGCAGAAAGAGAAAAATGGAAATTCGGTATTTCGCTTGGATTAAAAATCAGCATATTATGCCTGCTAATTGTTTATTATTATCTCTTGCCTCAAAACATATTTGAATCAGAATCTGTACATCTTATCCGTTATTTACTTTTCGCCCTTATAGCACATCTTTTTGTCTCTATCGCACCGTTTAAAGAACGGGGACATATTGCAGGATTTTGGGAATTCAATAAATCACTCTTTCTTCGTTTTGTAACTGCGGCATTATATTCCGGAGTATTATATACAGGATTGGCCGTTGCTCTGTTGGCTATGGAAAATTTGTTTGCCATAGATATCAGAAGTGAACGGTATCTGCAATTGTGGTGGTTCATTTCGGGAATCTTCAATACATGGTTTTTTCTAAGCGGTGTTCCTCGGAGGGCCGATATTTCGGACGAAAATATCCGCTATCCAAAAGGATTAAAAGTCTTTACGCAATATGTCTTGATTCCCCTTGTGGCTGTATATGTCTGCATTCTATATGCATATATGGGTAAGATAATAATAGAGTGGGACTGGCCCAAAGGGTGGGTCGGATATTTGGTACTCGGTTTTTCAACAACGGGAATATTTTCACTGCTGCTTATTCATCCGATAAAAGACAGGATGGAAAATTCATGGATGACGGCTATATGGCGATGGTTCTATGTCGTTCTTCTGCCGCTGACAGTGTTGCTGCTGCTGGCAATATGGCGAAGGGCATCGGAATACGGTATCACCGAGCGCCGGTACTTTGTCATCGTATTGGGAGTGTGGCTTGCAGTAATTGCGTTCTATTTTCTCATTAGCAAAACAAAAAGCATAAAAATTATTCCTATAAGCCTGTGTGTGATTGCATTACTGGTATCGTTTGGCCCGTGGGGAGCATTCAGTATTTCCGAGTACAATCAGGTGAAACGGCTTGAAGAAGTATTAATAAAAAATCAGTTGCTGGTGAACAATAAAGCGCAGAAAGCAAAAAGTGATATTCCGTTTGCCGATGCCAAGCGCATCAGTTCTATTATCCGGTATCTGGCGGAAACGCATGGTGTGAATGCCCTTCAGCCGTGGTTTGAAGAGCAGCTTGATACACTTAAGACCGATCCTAAAAACCGATATTACCGCAGCCATGATAATTCAAAACGAATTACGCAATTACTTGGAGTGCGTTACGTCGGCGAATGGGAGCGCGATGAAAATGATGAGCGAAATAGAATCTATACATTTCGATCGGATTCGCTGCGTGTTGTAACGCTCAATGAATATCACTATTTAATTCAGAATATTAAATTGAATTGCACGAATAAAACGGCTGCGATCAGTCTTGGACCTGAGCGATGGGATATTTCTTTAATTGCTGATTCGGCGCAGCTACTATGTGTGCCGTCTCATAATGCTGCTGTATGTTTTTCCATCGATTTGACGAAACGGCTCTCGATTCTCCTAAAAGATTACGCAATGTACGAATATGGAGGCAATGCAGTACCGCAGGACTTGATGGTTGAAACGGCTATACACGGCAGGACGCGTATGCAGCTTTTTTTTCAGACAGTAACCGTGAGTGTAAAAGGAAAAAAAATAGCTCCCACCGCATTGACAATGGATATTGTGATAGCAACAGGGAACGAAAGGAAATAATCTGTTTGTAAATTATCATAAAAGCATTAATTTTTAAATAGCGATTATACCAAATAAATAACAATACCGGGAACCTTTCCAGCTTTTTAACGTCTATTATCATTCTTTACTATTTGTTTCTGTGACATCAAGAAAGATAAAAAATTCAGGAAGTTCTTGAAAATGTGCTACATTTTTCATAAACTTAATGCACTCCAATTGACCGAGTAATCTTTGAACAACAAATTGTAAAAAACTATGGCTATAGCAGTACGAAACTTAACGAAATACTATGACACCGCGAAAGCGGTAGATAACATCTCATTCGATGTAAAAACCGGTGAAATTCTAGGTTTTTTAGGACCAAATGGAGCCGGAAAAACCACAACAATGAAGATTATCACCTGCTACATGCCGCCCACTTCAGGCACGGCGGAAGTAGAAGGATTTGATATTGCCGAGCATTCTTTTGAAGTCCGCAAGAAAATCGGTTATCTGCCGGAAATGAATCCGCTTTATCTTGATATGAACGTATTGGAATATCTTGATTACTTTGCGCATTTGCATGGAATGAAGGATACTCTGTTAAGAAGCCGTTTAAAAGAGATGATCGATGTCTGCGGTATTTCCTCAGTACGGCACAAAGACATCGGCGAATTATCGAAAGGATTTCGCCAGCGTGTAGGACTTGCACAGGCGATGATTCATGATCCTGAAGTTTTAATTCTTGATGAGCCTACCAGCGGCTTGGATCCGAATCAAATTGTGGAAATCCGCAATCTTATCCGTCAGCTTGGCCGTGCAAAGACTGTAGTACTTTCCACTCATATTCTTTCTGAAGTACAGGCGACGTGTGACCATGTCATAATTGTAAACGATGGAGCAATTGTTGCTGACGGAACGCTGGAGCAATTGCAGCAGGATTTCCGCGGCTCTGAGAAGATATCGCTGGAATTAAAATTACCGGCCGGAATCATTGTTAATGCGATGACGGACATTTATCCGAAGTTTAAGGAAATTTCGCAGGTCGAGTCTGTAGAATACGGCGGTCAGGAGGGCGATATTCATAAATTCTCCATTCATACCGCCAAGGGAAGCGATATTCGTGAGGAAATTTTCCGGCGCGCAGTATCCGAAAAGTGGGTGTTACTGGAGATGTCGCGCAAAGCTACAAGTTTAGAAGAAGTATTCCGCAAGTTAACAACTGCCGAATAACCGGTTATAATAATAATAGGTGCTCAAATATGAACAAAGTGAATAGTATTAAAGCGTTACCAAGTTTAAGCAATGCAAACATAATTTTCAGGAAAGAACTTCGTTCTTACTTCAATTCAGCTGTAGCTTATGTTGTTATTGTTGTGTTTCTGGCGATTATCGGTTGGGTGTATGTGAACAGTATTTTCCTGGTCAACATAGCATCGCTCCGGATGATGTTTGAATTGATACCGCTGGTATTCTTGTTTGTCGTGCCGGCAATTACAATGCGTTTGTTGGCTGAAGAGAAAAAGGCAGGAACAATAGAACTGCTTGCTACCAAACCGCTTCACGATTGGGAAATTGTTATGGGTAAATTTTTTGCAGCTTGGGTACTTATCGGCCTGGCCCTTCTGCCGACGCTTATCTATTATATCACCATTGCATTTCTCGGCGATATCGATAACGGTCCGGTTATCGGTGGATATATAGGCTTGATTTTAACGGCGGGTGCGTATGTAGCGGTCGGTCTGCTTGCATCGAGTCTGACGGAGAACCAGATTATTGCTTTTATTATCGGGCTCCTCTTGATGCTCGCGCTCTTTCTGATGGACAAGACACTCATCTTCATCCCTGACTTTATGACCAGTATTGTAGAATACCTCGGTATAGATTATCATTATTCCAGTATATCGCGAGGCGTCATCGATACCAGGGATATCATTTATTTTCTTTCCGTCATCGGATTTTCGTTATATCTGACTGTTGTTTCCCTGGAACGGCGTAAGTGGTAATCAATATAAAGATTAAGTAATGTCGAATATGTCAATGAAAACTGATTTATGACTTCTATGAAAACGAAAAAATCTCAAACACTTCTCCGGGTAGTTTTAGTACTCGGAATACTGATTCTGTTAAACTTTATTTCTGTACGCATCTTCAGCCGTCTTGATTTGACGAAAGCAGGCGTTTACACGCTTTCCGATGCAAGTAAAAATCTTATGAGCAATCTCGACGATCGTATTACAGTAAAAGCTTACTTCACGGAAGACCTTCCGGTGCCGTATAATAATAACCGCCGTGCTGTGCTGGATATTCTGAATGATTACAAAGCATATTCGAAAGGAAATTTATTTTACGAGTTCATCAGTCCTGAAGGAGAAAAAAGTGAGCGCGAGGCGCAGCAGGCGGGCATTCCTCCGGTGGAAGTACAGGTAGTAAAGGAAGATAAATTTGAAGTAAAGCGTGCGTTTCTAGGCCTTGTAATGATGTATGAGGACAGGAAGGAAGTCCTGCCGGTGATACAAAATCTGGGCTCATTGGAGTATGATATCAGTGCAGCGATAAAGCGGTTAACAACCCGCACAAAAAAGCGGATAGGTTACACTACCGGTCATCAAGAAACAGAATTGACCGGTATGCAACATGCGAGCAAGGAAATCAATTCACAATACGAAACAGTACCGGTAGATCTGAGTTTAAGTACTGCCGAGATTCCGAAAGACCTGGCAGCATTACTGATCATTGCTCCAAAAACAAAATTCTCCGATACGGCAAAATATCAAATTGACCAATATCTCATGAGCGGCGGGAAAGTTGCTTTTCTTCTGAATAAAATGAATGTGGATCTCAATGCCCAGTATAAAGTTGCGCAGCCGGTGGAAATTGGGTTGGACGATATGCTTGAGAATTACAGTATCCGTATCAATAATGATCTGGTGCGGGATGTGCAGTGTGCCAGCATAACCGTGATGCAGAATCAAGGTCAATTTCAGATGCGGAGCCAGATTCCATTTCCGTATCTTCCCAATGCTGTAAATGTTGACCGATCGAACCCGATTGTAAAAGATTTGCAGGGATTGATCTTTTTCTTTGTGAGTTCGCTTGATACAACTCTGACGGTAAATAAAGGACTAAAAGCAGAAGTTCTTGTGCGTACTTCCAAACACAGCGGCCGGCAAAGTGGATATGTTATGATTGATCCATTCCGTCATTATACACCGGAAGAGATGGCGGAATCCAATATTCCTTTGGCTGTAGTAGTAAGCGGTTCCTTCAAGAGCTTCTTTTCCGCTGAAAGCGGATCTGCTGCCGGCGGAGAAGGGAAATCACTCGCGGCGCGTGTGGATAAGAGCCCCGATACACGCGTTATCGTTGTGGGTGACGGTGATTTTATGAAAGATGATTTTGCCGGCAACCGCAGCAACCTTACATTCTTCGTGAATATTGTAGATTTCCTTGCAGACGACGCCGGTCTGATAACGATTCGCTCCAAGGATATTTCTCAGCCTCCTTTGGAACAGATTTCTGACGGAACCAAGAAACTTGTGAAGTACGGCATCCTCCTCTTGCCGCCGTTTCTTGTTATTGGCTACGGTCTGCTCAGATGGAGGCGGCGAGTAGCATTAAAGCGGTCGTTAGAAAGCCAATTGTAGAAATTAGAGCACGAAAGTATAAAGCTATGAAAAAGAACACTTACATTCTGATCGCGTTATTTTTAGCATTATTGATCGGCGCGTTACTTGTTCTACAAAAACCTGGAGAACAAAGTGCAAGTTCGGCAAGCATGGGTTTCTTAGCTGTTATCGATTCGGTATCAGTGGATAAAATAGAAATCAAAACACCGGAATTCTCTCTTATATTAGAAAAACGCGGAGTGGAATGGTATTTAATCCAACCGATAAACTATAAAGCAAACCAAACAAGCGTCGGTCAAATCATTCATCAGATAAAAAGTATCGAGATTAAAAATACAATTTCCGATAAACCTGAAAAACATTCTGTTTTTCAGGTCGATCAATCGGGAATAGAAGTAAAGATGTATGAAACAGGGATTGAGAAGATTTCATTTGTTCTTGGTAAAATGGCAGCAAGCTATACCGAGTCGTATGCGCGTAAACTCAATTCAGATGATGTGTTCCTTGTCGAAGGAGCTTCCAAATATATGTTTAGTCGCCCTGTAAAAGATTGGCGTGATAGAACTATTTTCAGTACGCCGAAGGAAAACATCAAAGAAGTGCAATACCAATTTGGCGATACGGTATTTTCGATTGCATTTAAAGACAGCTTATGGTTTGTCGGAAAAGATAAAGCACAACAATCAGTGGCAGATGCTATTATTTCCTCGCTTTCAAATCTTCAGGCAGACGACTTTATCGACAGCACGTTAACACAAAAGATCATGGCAACGGTTACATATGCCGGTGTGCAAATTCGCTTCTCGTTTAACCGGACGACGAATAAGTACGCAGTTCAATCTTCTCATTCATCTCAATGGTTTGTTCTGGATCCGGGGAAAGCGAATCAAATTTTAAAACGGAAAAAGGAGATTATAGAGTTAATTAAAAGATAAGGATCAAAAAGCAGTAAGTATAAGCAAATACAGTGATAAATTTTTATGGATAGACAAGGCCCTTCGAGAGGAGGGCTTTTCAATTATTGCTTTATTACTGCAATTTCTTGCTTGCTGAGCCATTTTTAATTACTTTTCAATTAATAAGGTATTGTACCTATCACCTTAAAAATCAAATCAGAGGTAAAAAGAATTATGACACGTATATTTATTATAGGAGTTACCTTTTTTATAATTATTATTTTCATAGGTTGTGCTGCATCCGACCCTATTCTTGCTACTATTGGCGATGAAAAACTTACACTTCGGAGCTTTGAAGACAATTTTGCCAAGAACAACGATGGCTGGGATTCAAGTGCCGTCGCATCATTTGAAGACAGGCAAAAATTCCTCGATTTACTGATAAAATTCAGGCTTAAAGTTAAAGAAGCAAACGCACAGGGACTGGATAAGGATTCTGCCGTTATCAGTGAGATGGATTCCTATTATACTTCTGTTGCCCAGCCTTTTATGCTTGAGAAAGAAGTCATTGAGCCTGGCGTAAAAAAAATTTATAGCAGGAAAAAGGAAGAATTACGCGCGAGCCACATACTATTCAAACTTCAGAGAAATGCAGCATCCGAAGACACACTAAAAGCATACATTCGTGCACTGAATGTAATTGATCAAATCCCGCTTATACCTTTCGATACGCTCGCAGTTCGGTATTCCGAAGATCCATCGGCAAAGAATAACTATGGCGACCTCGGTTTCTTTTCGGTCGGGAGAATGATCCCTGAATTTGAAGATGCCTGCTATCAACTTAAACCCGGTGAATATACAAAAAAACCTATTCGAACACAGTTCGGGTATCATATAATAAAAATGAAAGACAGGAGACCGAGTTCAGGGTCTATTTGCCTAAGTCATATTCTCCTTCGATTTAACAAATCATTAAGCGATACTGCTGCAGTTTGTGATACCGCCTGGATGTTATATGAGCGGTTAAAAAAAGGCTCAAGTTTTAAGGAACTTGTAAGTAAATACAGTCAAGATCCTCAGACTGTCTCAAAGAACGGCGATCTCGGATTTTTTGAACGCGAACGGATTATACCGGTAATTGCAAATATTCTCTTCGAACTGAATATTGATTCTGTCTCTGAACCAATAGGATTCAAGTACGGCTATCATATTTTTCAATTAACAGAAAAAAAAGGATTACCGTCGTTCGAGGAATTGGAAAAGGACATTAAAAGACAGTATCAACAAACGCGTTATCAAAATGATTGTAAAAATTATGTAAAAATGCTGAGAACCAGATATAATGTACTCATTGATTCCAGTGTTGTGAAATTGTTAGTTTCAAATATTGATACAACCAAAGCAGCCGGAAGTGAAGACTGGAAAGATACTCTCTCGGCTGAGGTATTAAAAACAACTATTATAAGATGTACAGATCATCAGCTAAATGTGAAGGATTTTGCA
>Ga0315539_1003778_pt1 | contig 10573 bp, 18 predicted proteins | sample SalMarSW160150MG_FD_203097 | JGI IMG/M metagenome (GOLD analysis project Ga0315539, IMG submission 203097) | Salt marsh sediment microbial communities from the Plum Island Ecosystem LTER, Massachusetts, United States - Salt Marsh Sediment SW1601-150 ... | reverse complement strand
GCCGGGTCGCCCGATTTTATACGAGAGGAAAAGTAAAGCCGGGCCGTCCGCTGAATTGTCCCCCCCGCCGTTTCCGCGGGGGGGCTCGGGGGGGCTGAAGGTGCCTTATCGGGTTCCGGGGCCGTCGGCCAGTTGGGGCCCCGGAACCCGGCCTCTGGCCGGGTTTTTCTCTTCTGACGGATACCAGGCGCACCAGGATGCCCGCTATCGCGTCGGGAGTGGGGGGGGTGGTGTGATCCAACCCCCCCAAATTGAGCCGCCCGGGGCGTCCTGGTGGGGTTCCAGGGTGCCCCGGGCGGTATCCTTGCCGTGTTGCTATTGGCCGCCGGGAGAGCTCCGGGGGAACCACTCGAGTTCACCGGCGGCGCTATCTGTTTTATCGGTTACTCGTCCGTGTCGATCGGGACGTTCTGTCCTTTCCGGAGCCGCCAGGCGGTCCAGGCTCCGAAGAGAATTCCAGCTCCTGTCGTTATGCCGGTGACGTCCCCGGTCGATGCGGCGACAACGATTTTACCGACGCCGGTTAATCCTGTCGCCAGGGCTCCCCAGAATGTTCCACTCTGCCACCATTTCTTCATTGTCGTAACCTCCTGGGCGTGAACCCCGCCAAAGCGGGATCACGCTGGATTTGGTCGATCATCCATCCGGCGTTACGAAGCTGATAATTTGCTTCGCCGATCTGCTCCCGGACGCGGTTGATGTCCATCTCTCCGAGGGTAGATTTGAGTCGTGTCTCGATGTCGGAGAGTTGGTCTTTCAGCATTTGAAACGTGACGGCGGGCATGATTTAATTCCCCTTTTCTAGGCCCTTCTTGATAAGCCATGCTCGGATCAGGCTTTCATTAAGGCTTTTAATTAGGTCGTCGATTACTTTCGCAATGTCTTTGATTCTCTCATTTTCGTATATGATTGTCCCCTTTGCTCCGTCGTCCATTTCGCCACCTCCTTTGTGCCGACGGCAGCGGCCTCAACTTGTAATCGGAGAGCGCAATCCGTCGGAAACATTCAATATTTGCCTGTGGAATAGGTTTTGATTTCACCATTTCCATCAGGCCCTGTGGGCACTCGTAGCGGGCGAGCTCGTCCAGGAAATCCCGCTGGTATTTCGGCAGAAATCCCGGGAATAATTCGCCGTTTGTTGCTTCTATATTCCCCACGGAAAAGGCCCGTCTGGCGGGTTCCAAGTGGAAAACATCGGCACCGATTTAAAAACACGGCTAGCATTTATGCCGATGCCTATTGTTTTTCCCATGGAAAGGACCGGCACGTCCGCCCATGTTTTCCCAGTCGGTAGGATTTGGAACAAAGGCAGCACGGCCGCTACATGGCCGGAAGGCAAACCTTGTTGGTGTGCGACGACAAGCCGACATGAGAACGCCGCCGCGCAAGCGGCGGGCGCGTCACATGAGGACCAATCGCGTGACTTGTCTATCAAGTCCGACATTTCGTTGGCCAGGAGGCCCGCGAAGGATTTAAACTTCCACGTCCGCGCCCACGCGGCAACAGCCTTGTTGCAAAATGTTTCACCGTTCTTGGGCCAGTAAGGGCGGTAATTGAAGATGAAAATCGCCGCCCTCAACAGCTTGAGTCTTGTCGTGATTAATCGTGTTGACGCGTTTTGTTCGTCCATTTGATTCCCCCTTTCTTTCGGTGTTAGTGAGGATGGCATGAACCGATATACAGGTTTCGAACTTTGCCCTCCTCTTTGAATTGCAACGATCTGTAAACCGCCGGTCCTCTCCGACGGGAAACGATTCGAGCCTTCACCCATTTTGTTCCGATGTCGCCTACGCCTGGGTGCCAGGTGATCCGGACCGATAATTCCGGCCATTCAGTCTCTTTGACTGCGGCGCGTTTCTTAACCATCGTAGCCAACCGCTGTTACGTCGATTCCCTGGTTCTCCATAACCGCCCTGTCGTCGGGCGGACATTCTGAACAAACCATCATCAGCGCCGGAGGATCGGCGTCCGGATTAGCCCTCATCCAAAGTTCTTTATACCCGATGAGTTGTCCCATGAGTGGGAGGGACGCGCGCGCGCGGACCTCGAAGATGGTCGCCTTTTTCCCGTTCCACCCCACAACGTCGATTCGTTTTTTCGTGACCCATGAATAATTCTGCTGAAACCTATTCGCCGGGTCGACTTGGGCCAGGCTTCCCTGGCCCACATGAACGTCATACTCAAACGTTTCCCACATCGTTTCGAATTGTTCCAGGAACCTTCTCCAAACGCGAACCTCACCGGGGAGGAGATGCGGGAAACGCCCCCTTTCTTGTTCACCTGCGGCCATGTGTCGATACCTCCTTTAGCGCGTGGCCCGCGCGGAACGCGCGCCAGGCCCGCGAAATCATTCCCGTTCCCGGGAATAAATCGTCCAGCGTGTCGCCGGGAGCTGCGCCCAAAGCGGCGAAAAGGAACGCCGCGAAGGCGAGCGGCTTCCGGCCAATTAATGTGCCATGGTGCCGCGCCGGTTGCGCGGCGATCCAGTCGCGGACGCCTGGCGGCCGCGCGCGGCCGCCGACGACAATAAGAGGTTCCCAACAATTATGAAGGCCCGCCGTTTGCGGGGATGCGCCGATGGGCTTCACCCAGGCGCAAACCCGCGCGGAGCGCGGGCAGAGGGGCAGCACGCGCGCCAGCGCGCGCGCCGAGGTTGAGAGCGCCCACCCGTCGTATTTACTCGTTAATTTGCGGATCAATACCTTGTGGTCGACTTCTCCTCGGTAAGTTGGTTGATTTCGATACAAGCCCGACATTCCCGGATAGGGTGGATCGGCGTATGCGAGTCGAAGGGGGTTTTTCCCACCCACGGACAAACCGAAAGTATCGCGTATTCTTCCAGTGAGGCCAGCACGCTTTCTAAGACGGTAGGCCGTCTGACGGCACCGTTTTGATCCATACTTTTCCCCTGGCCGGAGCTCCCGGCATTGGTCCCATGCGCAGAGGATCCGCGTAGGGTTACGTCCCATGGTGCCGCCTCTTCGTCGCCCAGGACCTGGATAGGTCGGCGTCCCGGAGAGGGACGCACGACCCATGAACATAGAGCGGGTGATACTTGCCCTGGCAAGCAGTGCGAATCATGTCGTCGTAATCACACGCGGATTCCCAATCTTCGGGCGATTCAACTTTCATTCGGTGCCAGTCTCTATTCGGTTTCAATGGGCAGATGATGCATGAAGAGCGTGGGGGCTCCCGGACACCATGACGACGGAGATATTCGATACAATCATCGCGCGTCATTCGCCTGTCGATCAACGGGTACACGTTCCGGAGCCATGGTAGACGCTGTCGCTGTCGTCGGTGTCGTTCGTCCCATGAAATTCCCACCCACTGAATCACCTTCTCCCTTACCCATTTCCGACGTGTGTAGCCGAGTCGCTCACGGACCGCTGCTACAAATGGCCGGAATTTTAGGATGTTGCTGCAACGATGTGGCAGCCGTTGCTTTTTCCCGTTCTTTTTGAAATGGAGTGGGGGGAGTAGGACTTTCGAACCATTAGAAATTCCGTCGCGAAGGATGAATGTCGAAAATAACGTAAAGACTTTAACACCATGACGCCACGCGAGCGTTGACAGTTCCTCTTTAAATTTGTAGGTCGCCTTGGATTCCCCGCCTGTGTCACAAAAAATCGCCGCCTCCGGTTTCGGGAGGTCGCCGAAGCAAGACATCGCCAGGAGTGTAGAGGATTGGACACCGAACCCGCATGAAAGGAAAATTTTCGCGTCGCGTTTCATTGTCTTCACCAAAGGAAAAGCCGCCCGGGGTACCGAGCCCCCGGGCGGCCCGGTGTTGGAACCTTAACCAGCCGACTGTTGGTTATAGGTTTCATCCGTGGTCAATTTATTCGCGAAGTCGGCCACATCTGTAAGGAATTCGATCGCGGCGTTCACGTTGTAGGCGAGTTCACGAATCGACATTTTATCGTGGATCGGACTGAGATACCATCGCGCCATTTTAATTTCGCGCAAGCAATCACTTTGCGTCAACGGTTTCCATGTGGTAGGCATTGTTCCCCCGAGAAATAAGCTCCGCCCTCGTCTCCGCCCGGACGCCGCCCGGGCCCCGCCCCCACTTACAACAACTTCCCCCCCACACAAAAAAGTGTATATGAAAGGTAGAGCAAATGCAATGGGAAATATTTAGACGCCTAAGGATGCAACGCCGCGAAGGCCAGGCCGATGATTGCGGCCAGGATCAAGAGGCTCAACACCGTCATATTCTTCATCGCCCGTTGAAATTCTCCGTGAGTCACTTTATCCGCGAGGACTTCTTTTAGGTCGCGGATTTCGCGGCCCATACTTTCGACGTGGCCCGCCAGGCGTCCAAGATCAAATACCGTTGGAGTCCCCGGCGGTAAACCCGTGTCCGACGGGTCCGTCCCATGGGGGCTCATTTTCGTAACGGGCGACGCCAGGTTATCCCTTCGGTCGGCGTTGTCGTCTTCGATGCGAGGTACTGCGTGATCGCTCCTTGGGACTGTTCAATTTTCGACGGGATTTCAATTGTCGATGGTGCGCCTGGCGGGGAAGTGGGTTTCACCATAACCCGCCGTCGGCGCGTTCCACCGGGGGTGTCGATTAAAAACGCGATTACCTCAAGTTTGTCAGCCATAGAGTGGCCCCCTATTTTTTAGTTCACAACGAAATTGCATGGAAAATCCGCGCGTCGATTTCATCCGTCCCCGACGTATCGGTCGATTCGATTACCAATTCAAAAGATTCTTCAAAGGTGATCCCACCCGGCAATGATCCCGCCGCCCGGTGGTTGGGGGCGTCCATGAGCGTGACGGCTGGCTGATAAAGGCCGGGGATCGATAAATTCCAGTCATACGCTTCTTTAAGTTCACGGAATTCATGTGGTTCACCGTCGAGCACATAAATTAAATTATTCAACAACCCGGGAGCGACACCCGCTTCATCACGGTCGATGATCCACGAACCACCGAAAATTATTCCTTTTCCTGTGATCGAAAGTAGAGTTATCGGACTATCGTCGATGGGGACGCTTCCTTCGTTTGATGAGGATGTTCCGTAACGATAGTCCGTATTCACGGCCGCGAGTGTTTGGGAATTAATGTTCATCGCCAGATCGCCGATTTGGTCGGCGATTTGAACCGCGATGTTCCCCACCTGCTCTTTAAGGTTCACGTCCAAAGTTTGGAGCGCTTCCGCGATTGAAACGGAAATGTTGCCCGCTTGCGCGGCTAGGTTTACGTCGAGTGTTTGGAGGGCTTCTGCGAGTGAAACAGAGAGGTTCCCCACCTGGGAAGCAAGGTTCACATCGACTTTAGCGACTGCCTCCGCGAGTGAAACGGAAATGTTGCTCGTTTGCGCGGCCAGGTTTACGTCGAGTGTTTGGAGAACCTCCGCGAGTGAAACGGAAATGTTGCTCGTTTGCGCGGCCAGGTTTACGTCGAGTGTTTGGAGAGCCTCCGCGAGTGAAACGGAAATGTTATTTGATTGCGCGGCCAGGTTTACGTCGAGTGTTTGGAGAGCCTCCGCGAGTGAAACGGAGAGGTTGCCCACCTGGGAGGCAAGGTTTACATCAACCTTAGCGACTGCCTCCGCAATCGAAACACTTAAATTATTCTCTTGTCCCGCGATAGTGACCGCCGCCTCTAAGAGCGCAGATGCGGCGATTTGAATCGGTGACCTGAAATCAGGTAAGCCGCTGGCCACTTACTCAACCTCATTGGCGGCGAGTTTCTCGCGCCAGGTCAAGAGGTATGGCGCGATGATTCTCTTTTTCAACACGCCGAGACGGAGGATAACAGAATGGGCGTACGTTTCATCGAGATTCCAGGAGTGCACCCACAAAGAGAACGGATAATCTTTGATCTCAACAAATTCGCGGTAGCTGATGATGTTCCCTTCCGACGTGAAATAACCCTGGGGGTTCGTCGGGAACATAAACGAGCCCTCCCGTAAAAGCTGGACGCGGTGTAGAAATTGGTTCCCGACGGGAAATTCCAATTCGACTTTATGAATAATCCCCTTTGTGAGCTCAATCTCCGTCCGGAGCGGCGTTTCCTGCGGGGTGTTCGCGGGGGTTGTGATGTTGTGGGAGAAGATCATAAGGTTGATCGTCGGTAATATTTTAGGGATATTTGTTTATTCGTATAGATACAGGAAGACTATCGCCTCAACGTGGAATGTCAAAACTGTCCCTAACGGGAGATCGTCTTGAAACATACACGTGACAATCTCCCCTGCTCCGACTGTGAAATGGCCATACTCGACACCGTCAGCGTCTACCGTGCATGTGGCGCCGGAGTCAGATTCAACGACAAGGTTTTTTCCCGCCTCCGTTTTGGTGCCGTACCATTCACCTGTCCAAGTCCAAAATTTCCCTTCGCTAAAATACATGTCTTCGCTGGACATGTTGAAACTTCCTTCTCCAGCCCATGGTTTTTGTGTGATTAAATCACGAGGCGCGCTTTGTTTGGTTGGAGGAGAACCTATTATGCGCCGACGGCGCGATCTCATTTTAATGGTGCGAATTGCACGGTGACTTTTGACGTCGACGCGTTCACCACGACGTAAAGACCGTGTTCGAGGAAACCATCTTCAGGGAACACTACGACGGCTGTTGTTCCGGATAGGGCCTCAAGATGCGCCACTTGTCGGCCATTCGCGTCCACTCCGTCGTAAACCTGACAATCCGCGTCGGCACCGTCGGCGGCGAGGGAAATCATCATGAGTCCGCATTTTCCGTGGTGTAACGCGCGGGATACTGACGTGTAATCGAGGCGTGGGAACATAAAACCCCCTTTCGTTTGTCGCTGGCGGATCCAGAATACAACACCGCCCCCGCCGTGAACAGAAATGTTCACGACGGGGGCGGGTGGGTCTTAGTACTTTCGGAGCGTCTCGGCGAGAACCTCGCAGTTCGCCGAACCAACGGAGGACCCGGCCGTGATGACAGCGGCGAGTTTCTCCGCGTTCCGCACGTCGAGCCAGTCCATGGGGTCGGAGGGGTCGCCCATGGTGATGTTAAGGGCCCCGTGAGGCGCTTTGCCGCGGACAAGCGCGCCGACGGTTCCGGCCGCTCCCGCGGTGATGGCGACGGTTCCGCCATAAGACTGATCGAACAGGAGCGTGACTTCCGACGCGTCGACGCCGTTTCCGGCGAGGCTCACGTCATACGTCGGCGTGATATACGCCGTCGTTTCCGCGTCCACGTCGTACACCATCAACCGTTCCGTGAACGACGGGTTATGCGGGAGGATCTTCAACAAGTCCGATGTTCTCATGTTGTTGAGGATCACCCGTTTATCCTCGTCGATGGACAGCTTGATCCTGTTGAATTGCTCCCACGGCTGCTTGCCCGTGTAGAGGGACCGGAGGATCAACCGTCGGATGATCTGGTCACGAGGGAGAAGGACTTCCTCTTGGGCGCTGGAAACCAGGAGATACGCCCGGACTTCCTTGAGCGACAGGAAACCTTGAGGCGCGAGGTTCTCCCCGTCGAACAAATGCGCGAACACCGACAACACACCGGCGTCGGGGGCGGACCCGCCGCTTGCCTTGTTGTGGGTGATGCGGAGTTGGAGGGAGTCGAACTTCTTCGGGTCGAGCGCGAACTGTTTGTCCCAAAGCATCCGGCCGAAATTCAACCGGAAGTTTGCGATCGCGTATGTCTCGTCCACAAAGTTGAGTTCGTTGTAGAACGGGTCCGGGTTCATGAGGAGCCCGGCCGCCTGGGCCTGGTAGCCCGATACCGAGGCGAGCACGTCGGAACCGTCGATGAGCTCGATTTTCGAGACCATCGCGGCCGGGTGCGCCGTGGGAACGGAGCCATTGTTCAGGCCCTTCATTTGGACGTCGATGGCGGAAATCGGGTCCGAGACGCGGACGTCGATTTCTTTTGTCGTCGCGGTCGATGCGGCTTCGCCGTCGAGTAGAGCATGTGTGCGTTTCATTGGGTGACCTCCTTGGGTCGATTCTCTCCGGGGGGGCTGCGCCCCCCCGGAGGTGTCCATGGTCCGCGCGGCCGGAGGCCGCGCCGGGGGTTACCCGGAAACTTTCTTCGCGTGGAGCGCGTCGCCCACCGCTTGAACGCGGGCGTAGTTGCGCGGGTCGCCGCGCATCCCTCGGGGAGGGAGGGTGGTCCGCGCGATCACGTCGACGTAAGGACCGAAGCCTGACTCGTAGGCTCCTCCACCGGCTTGGACGCCGGGTCCGTAGCGGACAACACCTTTCTGGACCGCGCCGCTCTGCCACTTCTCGGTCCCGGCGCTGATTACGCCTTTCTCGAAAGTTTTGTTGGCGATGGCGGCGCTGACGCCTTGTTCGTAGCTGGCGACGGCGGCTTTCGTGTTACCGGCCCAGTCTTTCGAGGGAGACTGGACGCCGGCCTGGTATTGCGGGGACCGGCTCGGGGTGACTTCGGTCCACTTCTTGCGGATTTCCGCGATGGATTTGATGTTCATCGGATGGTTCTCCTGTGGGCCCGGCGGCGTCGCCCGCAAGGGTGGATTTCGACGCCCGGGGCCCGGGCGCGGCGACGCGTGCCTGGGTGACCCGGAGGCGTCGCCTGGGGAGTATGCGACAACCCCCTTACGTTGTCAAGCGGCAGTTAAACTGTTAAGCTTGGGGGCGCAAAACGGTGTAGGCGAGTCGTCGTCTGGTTCCTGGAGCACCTGGGCGAGTAAAATTCGCCGGATTGAAAGGGGTCAGTCCTTGTCGGGGTGGGTGTTGGCCCCCTGGGCCCGGTGGTCGGCTGTCGGGGTTCGCGCGCGCGCGCGGGGTACGGAAGAAGTCGCTTCTTAATTTCCCCCCCCCGGTAGCTGGGGTACAAGCTACCGGGGGGAATGTTGTACAGCAGTAGGGCGGTGGAAACTGTGGATAGTTTTCCCCAAATCGTGCATAAGTCGTTGAGTTATACCGATTTTCCGCGTCAATTTTTGCTCGTTTTGCCTGTGGACAGTTTGTGGACAGTTTGACGGGGGGGGCCGCCCCCAGTTGGACCGTTTAAGGGGGTGCCCCACTTCAAAAGGAGGAGCCGATGGGTATCATTCGCCGTGTTGTTCGAGTTGGTTCTGCGTATTATGTTTCAATGCCGAAAGGACACATGTCCGCGCTCGGGATGTTTGCCGGGTCGTTCGTCATAGTCAAACGCGAAGGGACGCGGATTATCGTCGAGACTGATCCAAACGTAGTCAAAAACGCTTGGGGGGTGCCGCCGTGCAAATCCGAATAATTCCGACGGAAAAACTCTTGCCGCCTGTTATTGAGATGCGGCAAAACATGACCATGGAGGGGTTGGACGAGTTGGCGGCTTCCATTCAGAAAAACGGAATCCTTCAACCGCTTATTGTTCGACCAGAGGGTGAGGGGTTTCGTATTGTAGCCGGGCACCGGCGGTATGAGGCCATTCGACGGCTTCAAATACGTGAGGTTCCTTGCGGTGTCGCCGAGGTCGATGATCGATCCGCCGAGGAATTAAAGATTCATGAAAATCTCAAGCGCGAGGATGTTGATCCCGTCGAGGAATCCGATTATTACATGCGGTTGTATAGTGAGCTCGGATACACCATCGACGACCTCGTACGTGTGACGGGTCGAGGTCTTAATTACATCGAGGGTCGTCTGGAAATTGCTGGATGGCCCCCACGTGTGAAAGCCGCCGTTCAGTCGAAGGCGATTGCTGTTGCCGTTGCTCGGGAATTGGTCAAGTTTCGGGATGAGGATGCCCGGGATAGGTTTCTTGAATCGGCGGCGCAGTATGGTGCACCGTCGAACCTTGTACGGGATTGGCGTCTTCGGTGGGAGGCGGAACAGAACTCGGAGAGCGGGGCAAGTGGTAGTGCCCCTGCCGTTTTATCGTCGCCTGTGCCGGAAGCGCCACCGGTAATTTGTTCTCTTGGTGGGCATGACCTGTCTGGACACATAATCCAGTACGTCCCGATCTGTCAACAATGCGCCCATCAATTGGAGATGATAAAAGTTGAGACAATTGCCCGACGGAACGCAGCGCTTCGTGTGGCCCCTGGCGAGTAGACGCAACGTTCGTATACAGGTCCTTTGTGGACTTGTGCGTGTTGTTGGTTGGGTTTTGTTTGCTTGCGCGCGGCGGTGTTTGCCGCGCGTCAAGCGACAACCGGGTTTCGCCCGGGGGGGCCACATGCCGTTTGTGGCCCCCCCGGGCTCGGGGAGGGGGGGGAGTTGGGGGACGGACACCAGCGCCCCGCCCCCCGTGCGCGCCGGTTTTGCGCGCACCTGGCCACGCCAAAAGCCGCCCAGTAGAGAGTGAAGAGAATGGCGAGAGCACGAAAGCGCCACCGACGATGAAACAGTGAGACTGGCGTGGGGGGGGAGGGGCGCGTTTTGGTGGCCGCATATTGCGCATGAACAAAGTGAAGGAATCCATTGCGCGTTTTTTGCGCCTTCTTGGCTTTTGACGTTGGTTTGTTTTATGGGCCTTTGACTTTGGGGGGGGTGCAGGGGGGGGAGCGTTACAAAGCTTTAAGCCCCCCCCCTGCTTTCCTTTTCCGGACGGCCCGGCTCTTTGGGAAGGACGAAAAGGCGACCCGGCGAGACGACGGGCAACCGGTATGAAACGGCCCCGCCG
>Ga0315539_1003773_pt1 | contig 10581 bp, 9 predicted proteins | sample SalMarSW160150MG_FD_203097 | JGI IMG/M metagenome (GOLD analysis project Ga0315539, IMG submission 203097) | Salt marsh sediment microbial communities from the Plum Island Ecosystem LTER, Massachusetts, United States - Salt Marsh Sediment SW1601-150 ... | reverse complement strand
GCTCCCAAATGAACGCCGCTACATATCACGTATTGTCTTTTTTACCTCCTTTTGTTTTTTTGCCGGAGTAGCATTCGGATACTTCATCATATTACCTACGGCACTTCATTTCTTCTCTACATTTGGCACACAAAATATCGATCTGAATATTGCCCTGGATCAATACGTGAGTTTTATGCTTATGCTGCTGCTTGGTGCCGGACTCGTCTTCGAACTCCCCATGATCTCATATTTTTTATCCAAGATGGGAGTTCTAACTCCGGATTTCATGCGCAAGTACCGTTATCATGCTATAGTCGTTATCTTTATAATTTCTGCAATTGTTACACCGACTCCGGATATGGTAACGCAAACCCTTCTTGCTTTGCCGATGATACTACTATATGAAGTCAGCATTTTCATCTCAAAATATTCTCAAAAAAAGGCCTTGACTTCTCCTGAGGATGTTATATGAGTTTATTTCATCCGCCTGAAAATTCACTCGATAACATCCGTAAACCTGTTATGCCGGAACTTAAAAAGTTTGATGATGTTTTTCGTGATGCAATGCGGTCTCAAGTTGCTCTGGTGCATCTTATTACCCGCTATATTATCCGCCAAAAAGGCAAGCGCGTCCGTCCTTTGCTGGTAATGCTCAGTGCTAAATTATGCGGAGAGATCAATGACAACACGTACCGTGCTGCCACACTAATAGAGCTTCTTCATACTGCTACTCTAGTTCATGATGATGTTGTTGACAGTGCAGATACACGCCGCGGCTTTGCTTCCATTAATGCTGTCTGGAAAAATAAGATTGCCGTGCTGATGGGTGATTATCTCCTTTCACGCGGCCTGCTTTTATCGTTACAATATAATGACTACTATTTTTTAAAATCAACATCCTGCGCAGTAAAACGTATGAGTGAAGGAGAATTACTGCAGATTCAAAAAAGCCGTCAGTTGAATATCGACGAGGAGACTTATATTAAGATTATCGGTGATAAGACAGCATCACTCTTTTCAACATGTACAGATATCGGTGCGGCAAGCACGACTGAAATTACTGAAAAAATAAATTTCTTAAAATCATACGGCGAAAATGTCGGATTGGCATTTCAGATACGGGACGATCTGCTCGATTATCTCGGACGGAAAAACATTCTCGGCAAGCCGATCGGCGGCGATATTAAGGAAAAGAAACTTACACTGCCGCTGATTTATGCACTTCATCAAAGCGGCCGGCAAGAAGCGAAGCAAGCATTACGATTAATAAAAAAAGGCGCTAAACATAAAGATATCACTTGGATAGTTGACTTTGTCCATAATAACGGCGGTATCGATTATTCACTTCAGAAAGCGGAAGAGTTCGCTGCAAATGCCTGCGCTTGCCTCTCCTCTTTTCCTGATTCTCCGGAAAAAGAATCTCTTCTTCAATTCGTCCGTTTTGTTATCGAGCGAAATAATTAATTTTTGCATAGGAGAATGAGATCGCACTTATCTTGCATCTCCTTCCCTTTCTGTGTAAATTTAAAAAAAAGAGGATTTTTATACATGCCACTGATGGTAAGTATTTCCGGAATTCGCGGAGTTGTCGGCGAAACTCTCACACCCGAGACTATTATTAAATATGCTTCAGCATATGCTCTCTACTGCAATCGCGGTCACATCATAGTCGGCAGAGACGGACGCATTACCGGTAAAAATATTTTAGATATCGTTTCTTCCACTCTAATTCAAATGGGCTGCGATGTAACAGATTTAGGTATCTGCCCGACACCAACGGTTGCCCTTGCTGTTGAAAAATTGAAAGCAGCCGGCGGTATTTCAATTACTGCAAGCCATAATCCGATAATATGGAACGGACTCAAATTCTTTGCTTCCACAGGTCTTTTTTTGGATTCGGATGAGAATCGAAAATTCTGGCATCTTGCCGAACAACCGGCAAAATATGTTACATGGGATAAACAAGGCAATTACTCCCTTCAAGAGACGTTTCTTGATAAACATATCGACGAAGTTCTCTCTCTTTCCTTCATCGACATACAAAATATTCGTGCGCATAAATTTAAAGTTGTATTGGATTGCGTTAATTCAGCCGGAGGAATTATTGTCCCGCGCCTGCTGGAAAAACTCGGCTGTAATATCATTCCAATCAATTGTGAGATGACCGGTGTTTTCGGACATACGCCTGAACCGATCCCTGAAAATCTTACTTCACTTTGCACCGAAGTACGCAGACAGAAAGCCGATCTTGGTATTGCCGTTGATCCTGATGTCGATCGTCTCGTCCTTATCAATGAAAAAGGCGAACCTTTCGGAGAAGAGTACACCATTGCTTCCTGTACAAAATTTGTTCTTGAAAAAATAGAGAATCGCAAATCTAAAATCGACAATCGACAATCCTTAAAAGTTGTCGTCAATCTTTCCACAACCCGTGCTGTAGAAGACATTGTGAAGCAATACGGCGCTTCAACCCTCCGTACGGCCGTTGGCGAGATTAACGTAGCCAAGAAGATGAAGGAGGTCGATGCTGTAATCGGAGGCGAGGGAAGCGGCGGGGTTATTCTTCCTAAAGTTCATCTCGGCCGCGATGCAATCGTCGGAATCGCACTCGTTCTCCAGTATCTTACTGAATTCTGTGGAACGCTTTCCGAACTGAAAGCTGCCCTTCCTCAATATTGTATTACAAAAGGAAAGGTTGACCTCGGTACTCTAAATCCCGATGCAATCCTTAAACAACTGGCAGACCATTATTCTGCGAGCGCTGTTATAAACACAGATGATGGATTAAAGATCGACTTTCCGGAATCATGGGTACACCTAAGAAAATCGAATACCGAACCGATCATACGCATCATTGCAGAAGCGCACACCAAACCCGAATCTGACGAGCTTGTAAAGAAGTTCACTGCAAAGATACTGGCATGATAAGAAGAATATATTTGTATATTTATTATTACGTTTTTATACTGTAATTTACAATTTAACTTTTATTTGCAATCGACGGAATAGGCACATTCGCGGTAAATTTTGCAATGCAGATTCCTCAGATTAGAGTCCAATAGTATTCGCCACATTGACCTTTAACAGGTTAATGATTTTAACCAATATTCATAACACTTATTTATGATGGATATTCATTCACTTCTTAGGCTGTCTTCTGTACCGCGCATCGGTCCGCAAAAAATTCGTGCGCTTGTCGCATATTTTGAAACTCCTGAAAATGTTTTTAAAGCAACGGCACGCGAATTGATAGCCGTTCCGGGAATCGATAAGAAACTTGCTTCGAACATCTTTTATTACACCGGCGGCAATAAATTCGCTGACGACCAGCTAAAGCGGTTGAATAAAATCAACGGCAAAATTGTAAGCATATGGGACAAAGAATATCCTGATCTGCTTCGTAATATTTATGACCCGCCTACTTTCCTTTTTGTGCTCAGGAAATTTAAGGAGCTCGACTCGCGCTCTATCGCACTCGTAGGCACCCGACACCCAACTTCATACGGGTACTCCGTGGCAGAGAATATGACTCGCGATCTCGCCAAGCAATCCATCACTATTGTAAGCGGATTAGCGCGCGGTGTTGACACTATAGTTCATTTAACTGCATTAAAATCCGGAACGCGAACCATCGCCGTTATCGGTTCCGGTTTGGATGTCCCGTATCCTCCTGAGAATAAAAAACTTTTAGAAAATATTGCCGAAAAAGGAGCAGTTGTCTCAGAGTTTCCTATGGGTACAAAACCCGACGCGTCAAATTTTCCAAGGCGCAATCGCATTATCAGCGGACTGACACTCGGTACTGTTGTTATTGAATCTACGGAAGATGGAGGCGCGCTTATTACCGCAAGTACAGCACTCGATCAAGGCCGCGAAGTATTTGCCGTACCCGGCAACATCACCGAAAAACGTAGTGCCGGTTCAAATAAACTCATCCGTGACGGACACGCAAAACTTATTACCTGCGTGGATGATATTTTTGCAGAGCTTAGAATTCAACTTCGCCTTTCTCTCGACGAACCAAGGCATAAACCCGTTATCGAATTAACTTCACCTGAACGCGTTATCTACAATTTGTTAAGTTCTGAACCAATTCATATCGATACCCTTGCCGAAAAAGCAGATTCTTCGACTTCCAGTGTACTCGTCACCCTTCTTTCACTGGAATTTAAAGGCATGGTGTGTCAATTACCCGGAAAAATGTTTATCCTTGCTTAGTAATCACTGCTTTCCTATAAGTGGAATTTTTGCTATAATACATTTACTTAAATTGGATTACTAGATGATTGAAACCCAAAAGATATTTGTGGAAGATAATATTTCGGATATTAAATTCGCATGCAATACTTCAGCATGTAAAGGCGCTTGTTGTACATTACCGGGCGGCCAGGGCGCTCCATTGATCAACGAAGAGATCGAATTGATAGAACATTTATTCCCTATCATTAGATCCTATCTTCCGCAGGAACATCTCGATACTATAACACAATTCGGACTTTATGAAGGCACACCGGGAGCATATTCGACAATGTGTTTTAACAATCGGGCATGTGTTTTTGTCCTATACGAAGAAGGAATTGCACGATGTGCTTTTGAGAAAGCATTTTTTGAAGGTAAAATAAAATGGAGAAAGCCTCTTTCCTGCCACCTTTTCCCTATTCGTATAGACCGCGGTATGACACTACGATTATGGTATGAACGAATATCTGAATGTGATTCTGCATTAGAGTACGGTCAGCAGAATAATATATATTTATACAATTTTCTAAGGGAACCTCTTGTGCGTGCATTTGGTTTTACTTGGTATAAAGAATTTCTATTAAAGTGCGAATTAGAGCGAAAAGAAACGGAAGCGTTATAGGAATTCATCCAGAACAAAAAGATGATTAATCTTTCACAGCAGCTTCGGCTCGGACTCAGACTCACTCCTCAACAAGTGCAGTATCTCAAGCTGCTCCAGCTGCCGACACTTTCACTCGAACAAAGGATAAAGCTTGAACTTGAGCTTAATCCCATGCTCGAACTGAACGAAGAGCAGGAATCGCCGCTTGAACAGGATGAAGGTATTGAAGATCCGGCAGATAAAAATGAAGAAAACCAGACTGAAGACGCCTACACAATCGAAGATTACATCAACGACGATGTTTCAGGATATAAAAGTCCGGAGGCATATAAATCGAATGATGAAGACGATTCATATGAGCCGCCGATGCCTTCTACGGTTCCACTCTCGGAGCGGCTGCTCAGCCAGCTGAAGATGTCCGTCATAGATGACAATGAAATTCTTCTTGCGGAAGAAATTCTCGGCAACATAGATGAAGATGGTTACCTGCACCGTGAGTTAAACCTGATAGTCCAGGATCTCAACCTCAGTTATGGGCTTACGCTTACTGTTGATAAAGCCGAACAGGTCCTTCAGAAAATTCTTCTTCTGGATCCGCCGGGTATCGCAGCAAGAAATCTCCAGGAATGTCTGATAGCCCAGCTTCATGCAGGCAAATATACACATTCCCTTAAAGAGCTGGGTATTAAAATCTTGACTTCTTACTTCGAAGATTTTAAGCTTAAGCGATTTGACAATCTCGAACAGAATCTTTCTATCAGCCGCGAAACATTGAAAAAAGTAATTGAAATCATACAGCACTTAAATCCGAAACCGGGAGAAGGCGAATTTACAGCGCAAGAAAATTATATCACACCTGATTTCATTGTGGAGAAGGACAATGGCGATTTCATTATTACCCTCAACGATCGCAACATTCCGCCATTACGCATCAACAGCGCTTACAGACAATTAATGGCACCAAAAGGGAAAAAAGTTTCTACAGAAACAAAAGATTTTGTCAAGAAGAAATTTGAAGCTGCAAAATGGTTCATTGCTTCCATTCACCAAAGACGTGAAACTTTAATGAAGGTTATAAAAATAATCGTCGAGAAACAGAGAAAATGGTTTGAAGAAGGAGAAACACTGAAGCCCATGATTTATAAGGATATATCAGAAGTTGTCGGTGTGGATATTTCTACGATCAGCCGCGTTGTCAACAGCAAATATGTTCAAACGGAATTCGGTGTTTATTCCCTTCGATTTTTCTTTACTTCCGGACTCGAATCCGACAATGGTGAAGATATTTCCAATCAAGTCGTTAAACAACGTGTTAAAGATATTATTGCCGCTGAGAATCCACAGAATCCTTTAAATGACGACAAGATCGCAGATATACTGAAACAGGAAGGAATTCGCATTGCCCGGCGTACCGTCGCAAAATACCGCGAACAAATCAGTCTTCCCATCGCCAGAATGCGAAGAAAGGTATAATTGAACGAGGAGATGACTTTGATGAAGGATAAAAAGATACATGCAACAACAATTATAGGATTACGGCATGACGGCCATGTTGCCATAGGCGGCGACGGACAGGTGACAATCGGCAATACGGTAATGAAACAAAAGACAAACAAGATTCGAAGACTTTACAATGATTCAGTCCTTGTGGGTTTTGCCGGCTCAGCGGCCGATGCATTCAGCCTTTTGGAACGGTTTGAAGAAAAACTTGAACAGTATCAAGGACAGCTTACGCGTGCTGCGGTCGAACTCGCCAAGCTGTGGCGTACCGATAAGTATCTTCGTCAACTTGAGGCACTGCTTGCTGTGCTCGATAAAGACCATGCACTTATTATATCAGGTACAGGTGATGTTATCGAACCGGATGATAATATCGTTGCGGTTGGCTCCGGCGGCAGTTATGCTTTGGCGGCGGCGCGTATTCTTACCAAACATACGAAGATGAACGCAAAAGAGATCGTACAGGAATCTCTCGATGCCGCTTCGGATATCTGCATATATACAAATAAAAATTTCACAATCGAAGAGTTATAATCATCGTGGCTAAAAAACAAATACCTCTCACATCAAAAGAACTCTCACCGCGTCAAATTGTTCATGAGCTAGACCGATATATTATCGGTCAGCATGCTGCAAAAAAAGCAGTCGCTATCGCACTTCGCAATCGTTGGCGAAGGCTTCAGGTAACCGGAACACTCCGCGAAGACATTATGCCAAATAATATAATCCTTATCGGGCCTACCGGTGTCGGTAAAACAGAAATAGCACGGCGGTTGGCAAAACTCTCCAATGCCCCTTTTTTAAAAGTTGAAGCATCAAAATTTACGGAAGTCGGTTATGTCGGCCGCGATGTCGAATCGATTGTACGCGATCTGACAGAAATCGCGGTTAATATGGTCAAAGCGGAGAAGGCAGCAGAAGTAGAAAATAAAGCACGCGATTTGGCTGAAGAACGGCTTCTCGATATTCTTATTCCTTCTAACCGTCGTCCGAAAACAACTGAAACGACTGCATCTGCGGCTGAGTCTTTAGAAGAAAATGAAAACACCCGCCATAAATTCCGTGAAAAACTTCGTTCCGGCGCTCTTGATGAACGCATTATCGAACTTGAATTATCTTTTGCACAAATGCCTTCAATGCAGGTGATGGGGCCGTTCAGCATGGAAGAAATGGGTATCAATCTCCAGGAAGTATTCAGCAACATTCTTCCAAAGAAGGAAAAACGCCGCAAAGTGACCGTAAGCGAAGCCCGCCGGCTGCTTATACAGGAAGAATCTCAAAAATTAATCGATATGGAAAAAGTGATTAAAGAGGCATTGGAACGAGTTGAGAATTCCGGTATTGTTTTTATCGACGAGATTGATAAAATTGCCAGTGCACGCGGACACAGTTCCGGACCCGATGTCTCAAGAGAAGGAGTACAGCGCGACCTGCTTCCGATCGTGGAAGGCTCCAGTGTACTCACAAAGCACGGTATGGTAAAAACCGATCACGTGCTCTTTATTGCATCAGGCGCATTTCATATAGCGAAACCATCCGATCTGATTCCTGAGATGCAGGGACGTTTTCCAATTCGAGTTGAACTGAAAAGTCTGACCGAAGATGACTTTGAGAAAATACTCACTCTGCCGCAAAATGCTCTCATAAAACAATACGTCGCACTTTTAAAGACCGAAGGAATCGATATTTCGTTTAACGATGAAGCAGTAAGAGAAATTGCTAAAATTGCTTTTGAAGTGAACGACCAGGTCGAGAACATCGGTGCCCGCCGTCTTCACACCATCATTACAACACTCCTTGAGGAAATTCTCTTCAACGCCCCTGACGAGATTGCGGATTCAAATGTCGTCATAACGAAAGAGATTGTTCAGGATAAATTGAATACAATCGTTAAAAACCGCGATCTCAGCAGGTATATATTATAAAATTCGGCAGTTATAATATCACACACGGACCTTCATACCCAAACAAAAAGAAATTGTCTGGAAGGTATTCGGGATAAAAACCATGCCGAAGTTTTCTGAAGCGAAATCCAGGCTGAAGTTGTAAAAATCGAGTCCAAATCCAAACGCCCATCGTACTTTATCTCCGCCGCCGAATGCTATACCTGTTCTCAGCGGTAAAACATGAAATACATAGTATTCGGTACCAAGTGAAAATCGCGGTTTGGTCGTATTACCGAGCGATTCATTGAATCCCTGGAGGTAATCAAAAGCGATGACAAACATGTCAGGTAAAAAATTTAAACCTGGAATTTTTATCGCTTCTGTTTCAAATCCTATCCGCAATGCTGTCGGCAAATTCGTATCGAACGCTTCACCAGGACGCGTCTTTCCTTTAATCATGTTTTCTAAAGTATCTTCAAGACTATCGTAAGCACCTGTGATAATGATCGATCCGCTGTTATAGCTTTCAATAACATTTTTATTCCACGTAATCTTGCCGATATCTGTTACGCTTAAAGCGGCTCTTATACCGTTAAGTAATTCTCCCGACAATCCAATATCAAAACCTACTCCCTTGCCTACAGGAGCAGGAAACGGATTGACCTTTTCGTCTGAATTATCGTTCATAAAATCCACACCGGCATGCGTGGTAAGAAAATCGATATTACCCATTAACGTATACTGTGTCGGATTTATCAAATCCGGATAATTTCCGAAAAAAGAGTTTTGACGTATCAATTTAGATATTCCAAATCCCTGTATAAATTTTACTCCGATTCCTGCATAAAGATCTTTAAGAAATTTCAAATTGAACGGAAGTTCTCTTCCATAGGATAAATTATATTCGCGATACCACCACGCCGTAACTTCAGTTCCGTCAAAAACATATTCCGATCCTGCCGGCTCCAATCCAAAAGCAGCCATCCGGAAAAAATCTTTTGAGAGCGTCATTACTGCTCCGCCATGTTCTATAATACCTAATCCAATTCCGCCGACAACCGGATCCTGAAAAGATGCTCCAAAAATCATAAGTTCCATTTGAACTCCTGTTTTTGGCATATCAGGCATCTGGTTAAGAATTCTATCTATATCGGCCGGTTCAAGACGCTTTGCCCGGCGTTCACCGGCCGAGTCAACTCCGGTGAAATATTCCATATATATTCCATATGTCATTAATTCTGTGCTTACACGCGCGCCTATCGGAGCAAGGTTCATATCAAAATTACCTCTGTCCGGGATCGCAATGTTAGCCGGATTTATACTAAGTGCATTAATACCACGAGAAACCGCATTCATAGTTCTTCCCATTCCTACACCGCGTATATTTGATCGATCACCGGCCAAAGCCGTTTGAAGGACAACCGAAAAAAGGGTAATAATAAGAATATTAAATTTCGATTTCATTTTCAGTTCTCACTTTACGGTTTATTTATTGTATAACATGCGTTGAAGGAAGAGCGGGTTCGGATGTAATCTTCTCTTCTAAATTTCGCTGAATTTAGCTCAATTCCTGTATGGCAATCAAGTATCATCCGTAATGAATCTGCTTGAGCCATCATTTCAACTTGTTTACCTGTGAGAATGACTGTAATGTTCGAAATCTTCGTACCGATCGCGAGACCATTCATATCCACTTCAGGTGCTTTGATAAGGGAATCCGGTTTGATAGCAAATAATGTATCGCTATGTGTCTCCGTCTCATTCCACTTAAGAAATTGTATCTCGAACGACATTTCGACAGGAATCCTATTTGTGAATTCATAATTCATAATTCCATCTATTACAGAATTTTCTTTGAAAGACATTGATAATCCTTCTACAACAAATTCTCCTATTTGTATCTCTTGTCCAGTAATAGGTGGTATTCTATATGAATAGGTGTTATCTATGGTATTGAATTGGAATAGAGTATTTCTTTGCGGGAATTCTTCAAAATAATTTGTTGTATCTAAAACCGGAATACTTAATTTTGTATCATATGTAGGTGCAACAGGTTCAAGTGGAGATTCAATACAATCGAACGAGACAACAGAAATAATGAGAAGCAGTATGCAGACAGCAGTATTAGTGCTAATTCGAAGGAGTTTCTTTTTCATCATTCGGCCTCAATATTCTTACTTGTTTCTTATAACGAAACCTACAAGAATATACCTACCGTATGAAGAATTGTCAATCAAATGAGCCTCTTATCGGGCTTTATTCGAAGAAATTGTGCGGGTACTCACAAATAAAACGAAAACTGGCTCACAAAACTCGTGCGCCAGCTTTTTTAGAAGGATCAGAATATTCCTAGTGGTACTTTTCTTCTTT
>Ga0315539_1003771_pt1 | contig 10585 bp, 9 predicted proteins | sample SalMarSW160150MG_FD_203097 | JGI IMG/M metagenome (GOLD analysis project Ga0315539, IMG submission 203097) | Salt marsh sediment microbial communities from the Plum Island Ecosystem LTER, Massachusetts, United States - Salt Marsh Sediment SW1601-150 ... | reverse complement strand
CCGGGGAACTGCTTGACCTTTTTGTGGTTGTTGTCGTACGCCCAGCCGCCACCTCTACCACCGCGAAAATAGCCATGCTCACAATTGACCACCATGCCAAAGTTAGTCCCCCTGAAGTGGTCTGTGGTGCGAAGGCCTTTTCTCCGTCCCAGGCCGCGAACTTCATAAATAATCGGAACCGGCTTATAGTCAAAAAAAGTTATCTGCGTGTTAGGCGTTTGCCCGTCATCGTCCAAGCCCAGCCGCCCACCAATACTGATTGCTTTGGGGGCAATTCTCTGCTGGCCAATCGCCCATCGGCTCTCGTCAACATTGTGGGCACCGAGATTGCCGACCTCCCCGGTACCGGTATCCCAAAACCAGTGCCAATCATAGTGCAGGTTCTTCCGCATCAATGGCACCAGTGGAGCCGGTCCCTGGAAGAGGTTGTAGTCCACCGATGAAGGGATGGCTTGAGGCCCATTGACTTTGCCAATACTCTCACGGAGGTTGTAGCTGATTGCCCGGACGAGTTTTATAGAGCCAAGGTTGCCTTGTTTAATATATGCCACGGCCGCCTGCAGCCCTACATCGGAGCGGTCTTGTGAGCCGGCCTGCACAATCCGTTTGTACTTGCGGGCCGCCTGAACCATTTTGCGACCTTCCCAGATGTTATGGGAGAGCGGCTTCTCTACGTACACATCCTTGCCTGCCTGACAGGCCCAAACCATCATCAGGGCATGCCAATGGTCGGGGGTGACAATAATAACGGCATCGATGTCCTTATCATCAAGCAACCTGCGATAGTCAACGTACGTGGTGACTTTCTCATTACGGTCATTGAATTTCTTGGCTTCGAAGTCCAGGAACTGGGTGTCAACATCGCAAAGAGCGACTATGCGAACGCCCGGCACTTTGCCGAATATGTCAATGTGCTCTTTACCTTTTTTGCGAAGACCCACTATGGCGATGCGAATGTCGTTGTTTGCCCCCAGAATCTTTGATGAGGCCCTGACATGCGGCGCCGAGCCGAATCCGATACAGGCGGCAGCCGTTAAGTTCTTGATAAAGTCTCTGCGAGTGAGTCTGCTCATCGGTTTTGCCTTTTACCTATCGTGTTGAAAATGTGAATACGGTCATAGTACTGTACTTTTCACCCGGCCGCAATACTACAGATGGAAAATGCGGCTTGTTGGGCGAATCAGGAAAATGCTCAGTCTCAAGACAGAAACCATAATGCCTGTCGTAAATCTTGCCGCCTTTGCCCTTGATTCCACTCATACCGTTTGCGGTATAGAGCTGCATACCCGGCTCTGTGGTTTGCACTTCCATAATCCGCCCGCTTGCAGGTTCATAGACCCGAGCGGCCTGGACAAGCGCACCTCCTGAATTTTTCAGCACGTAGTTATGGTCGTACCCGCGTGTTTGCGTAAGCTGGCTGATCCTTGCTCCAATTGTCTTGGCCTTTGTAAAGTCAAGAGGAGTGTCTTTTACACTGTGAATCTCGCCGGTCGGGATTAGTGCTTTGTCTGCCGGGGTATAGTAATCAGCGTTGATGAGCATCTCATGGTTCAGAACGTCACCGTTGCCCGCCCCTGCAAGGTTAAAATAGCTGTGATTGGTGAGGTTGACAATCGTAGGCTTGTCCGTGGTGGCCTCGTAGCTTATCTTTAGCTCATTGCCGTTCGTTAGGGTATAGGTCACAATGCAATTTAGATTACCGGGAAAACCCTCGTCGCCGTCCTTGCTGAGATACGAAAATCGCACGCCGGCCTCCTCACTGCTCTGGAACGGGCGGCCTTTCCACATGACCTTATCGAATCTCTTGCTTCTTCCACCGTGGATGTGGTTCTTGCCGGCATTGGCGGTCAGCTTGTATTCGGTGCCGTCGAGCGTGAACCTGGCGTTTGCAATGCGATTGGCGTAGCGACCCACGGTGGCCCCAAATAGAGGACTTCTCTTGATGTAGGAGTCCAGGTCGTCGAATCCAAGCGCCACGTCGGCTAATTTGCCGTCCCGATCCGGTACTTCCAGTGACACCAATATCGCTCCATAATCAATGACCCTCGCACGCAGCCCTTTTACATTCGTCAGCTCGTAGATAGTCACCTCCTGGCCGTCCGGTATTTGACCGAACGACTTCTGCTCTACCTCCAAACCGGCCCGGCTCTTCCGGGATGGCTGGCCAAGGGCTTTTCCAGAGTTGAAAAAGGTAGCCGTCAGCACTACGCAGAGATAAATCCGATAATTAGTCATAGCAAAATCCTCACAGCTCTCTTAGCGTCAAGTGTTCTACACCATAAATATTCACCGTACCGGCTCCTATTCGCCGCGACCAGCCGTGCCAGAGCTACGGCTCGGCAGGTGCGTCGCAGCGTCCCTTGTACAATCTCCACCTCGGCCATTTTTCATCCGCTATCTGCAATATCTCAGCCAATCATCATATGTGGAGGCGTTATTATTAGCTCCGGAACAACTGCACGAGGCGGCAGCTTGGCGACTGTCACTACACAGGCGGCAATGTCCTCCGGCTGGAGCATCTTCGCGCGTTTTTCGGGCGGCGGCGGCGTGGGACGCTTGTCTATAATCGGGGTGTTCGTCTCACCCGGATAGATGTTCGTTACCTTGATACCGTTTCCGCACTCCTCCAGGTTGACAAAAGTCCCAAGGGCACTCGTGGCAAACTTCGACACGCAGTATGGCAAACCCGCCAAAAGCATCACCCGTTTGCCCGCCAGGGATACAATATTGACGATTAATCCAGAACCTCTCTGGCGCATCACGGGAAGCGCTGTGTAAATACAATTGAACGTCCCTGTCGTATTAATCTCCATAACGCGGTCGAAGTCTGCCGGGTCGATATTGGACATCATCCGATTCCCGACATTGATACCTGCACTATTGACGAGGATGTCGATAGGCCCGAGCTCGTCGCCAAGCCATTGAAATAGCTTCGAGACTTGCTCGCGCTCAGTGATGTCACAGGTCCGCCAGACAAACGCGGAGTCACCGCCTCCAGCTTTGGCGGCGTTTACCAGGGCCTCTTTGTTGGCATCAGCAAGTGCGACTTTGCAGCCTTCGGCCGCAAGGGCCTTGGCGATTCCTAATCCGATGCCTCCCGCCCCACCCGCGACTAATACTATCTTGCCGTTCAAATCCATAATTCAATCCTCCCTTGTATTAAAAACAGAAGGCTTCTGCAAAATTGAGTTTAGGCATATATTATTTAAGAAAATCTGTTTTTTTGATTTTCTTAAATAATCACCTAACTGATTATTACACAATGACTTACTGTTTGAAAAGAAAAAAACATAAAACGATTTTTTTCTTTTCAAAGCATGCCTAACCTCAATTTTGCAGAACTCATTTAAAAACGGACCAATTGAACTACGTTTAAGGTTGTCGATGCTCGTATCGATGCTTGTTATAGAAGCTTGAAGGGACCCCGCCTTGCGGGAACCCAAACTCGCTTTTCCTCGAGCATCCAACATCGAGCTTCCAGTTTCGATACAAGCTTCGACACCTAAAAACAAGTGCGTCATCCGGCGCCGCATCAACGGACTTCTACAACTGAGCAACTTTAGCTCACTTTAGTTCACTTTAGCTCACTTATACATCTGCTGCTGATTTTATATGATATACCGGCACAGTCAAGCGCTTGATTCGCAATTTTTTCCGATTAATGTCCCCTATGCAGGATACACTCAATCGGCAAAGGGGCAATCGCGGCAATCGAATTTTCGAAAGTCTCATCGGGATTCGCTCATAGACTGTGAAGATACCTTGCAGCACTTTTCAACTACTACAGCTTTGCATGAATAATGTTATCGAGAAACGCAGAGATGTTTTGAGAAACTGGCTTGCTTTTCGTATGATAAGGTGTGTAAATAGGACACAATGCTATGGAGCAGCGATTAGGTGAAAAAATAGCAATCGTTACCGGGCAGACGCTGAACATGGACGGTGGGCTCGAAATGAATTGACCAAATGTCCAGGAGAAAGCATGGGCGTTAAAAAAGTTTGCCAAAATCAATTTTGCATAATGTTATTGCGATATAAGTAGAGGAGAGCTAAAACATGACCGATTTTGAGAAAGCACGAACTCTGTTGCACGAGTTCAAAGGGGACTCATATCTGTTCGGCCCGAATGTCCTCCCAGGAATAGGTGAACCCCGCCCATCGAAGACGGGACGGGATGAAGAAGTTACCGCCGTGGGGAAGAAAGCAGCGCTGGTTCGTGACACATTTCACGGCAGCGATGATTATGTGGGGGTCATACGTAACTCGCTGGCCGAATCAGGAGTCGAGCTTGTCGCAGAAATCAGAGGTGCCAGGCCTAACTGTCCGCGGGAAGACCTGTTTCGAATTACCGACCACCTGAAGGAGTCTGAGGCGGATGTGGTACTAAGCTTCGGTGGCGGCAGCACAATCGACGCTGCAAAGGCCGCTGAAGTTCTTCGCACTCTCAATGGTGAGATTGATGAGTATTTTGGGACGGGGCTTGTCACCAAAGCATTACAGGAAAGCACCGGAAGGTGTCCTTCGGAGAGCAAGTCCCTGACGACGCACATGGCTATTCAGACAGTTGCCAGCTCGGCAGCCCACCTGACCAAGTACTCGAATATTACAGAAGTTTCAACAGGCCAGAAGAAGCTGATTGTGGATGATGCGATTATTCCTGCTCTCCCGGTCTTCGACTACGAGGTGACGTATAGTACACCGCCGGGCCTGACCGCCGACGGGGCGCTCGACGGCATTTCGCACTCGCTGGAGGTCCTTTACGGAGCCATCGGCAAACCTTACTACGACAAGCTCGAAGAAATCGCCGGCGTATGTATTCGCCTGGCGGTCAATTACCTGCCGCGTGCAATCGACAATCCGAAGGACAAAGAGGCGCGGGAAGCACTCTGCCTGGCCACAGACCTGGGCGGATATTCCATTATGATAGGCGGAACCAACGGGGGACACCTGACCAGTTTCTCCCTGGTGGACATACTGCCACACGGTCGGGCCTGTGCTATTATGAACCCATACTACACCGTCTTTTTTGCCCCGGCCATTGAACGGCCATTGCGCATCGTCGGCAAAATCTATCAGGAGGCGGGGCTGACAGGGGCCGATATTGAAACCCTAAAAGGAAGGGACCTTGGAGTCGCTGTGGCCGAGGCTATGTTTGAGCTGGCCCAAAGGATTGGCTGTCCCACGCGCCTAAGCGATGTTGAGGGATTCAGTCGGCAGCATATTGACCGAGCGCTGGCCGCCGCCAAGAATCCGCAGCTTAAGATGAAGCTCCAGAATATGCCTGTGCCGCTCAGAAGCCGGATGATAGACGACTATATGGGGCCGATATTGGAGGCGGCAAGAGACGGAAACCTTACGCTGATTAAGAACAAGCCTATATGATAGGTTCTCGTCATGCTCTCCAGGGACGCTTTCTGTTCATTTTTCCCGACAATATATTCCTCGCAATGATTGCATCCTCTCTGATCTGAAAGTCAAACATGCCCACATTGGCAAAATCCGCTCCGTTTTCAAACGCGAATCTGAAGCCCTCTCGCGGATGGATGGCTCCGGCAGCCAAAACCTTGAAGGCAATCCACGCCTTCTTGACGGTTCTCATGAACTCGATTGTCTCCTCGGGCTTAGTACACCACATATTGTCATGAGGTGGCAGCCCACGCTCGGGACGCTCGGCTTTTGGAGTGGCAGACCAATAATCGCCGCTGTGCAGCGTTTTCATATAGAAATCCACCTTGACTCCCGCCTTTTCCAGAGCCATTGGCACGTCAAGACAATGGCACGCACAACCGGCAATCAGCCCGTTTTTCCTGATAAACTCAATGGCTTTGGCCAACAGATCCACGCGGTTATACCTGACCCAATTGTCACCTATACCACCATGTACAAAGGCGCCGATGGCACCGTTGTCAATTGCCGTTTGAATCGAGCCGGTAAGGTCGCCGGTCTTGGGATAAGTCTGGGCAATCCACTGAATCTGTCCGCCCCATTCATTGCGATAACGGTTATACACTCGAATGGTTGGGTCCTCACCGAATGCGTAGGGGCTGTTGACTGGCCCAATCATCGTGTTGATACCGCATTCTTCGCATAATTGCCAGGTCTCAATAATCTTGCGGTCGGTGAAGTAGTGCCTCATCAACGAAGCAACGTAAATCAAGTCACGATCATGGGCACTACCGATGATTAGATTGCCACCGCAAATCAGACGGCTGATCTCGACATGTTTAATCTTACCCATCGGCATATCGAGATGAGCTCTCTGCTGTCGGGCTGCCGCTTGTTCATCAGTTTTCTGACTCGTGCTTCGTAGCGAGCTGCTTCGCAGAGCAGCATCGGTCGGCTTAACCAAAAGCGCCTGTTCCTTATGACTTCTCGCCAATGTTAGGCGGCTCCAGCCCGCTAAAGACCCCTTAATAAACCCCCGGCGATTCACGGTCTCGGCCATAAGTTCACACAAAATATTTCTCCATAATGCTCAGCACCACTAAAGACTATAACGCTGCGGCTCATAACTGTCAACATTTTGCTTGATATTATGTTACCCGATATGGACGGCTATGAACTGTGCCCACGCCTACGAGAGCACCCCTCGCTTTAACGCGGATTTGAAAACAATAGTCAATCGTCAATAATCAATAGTCAATCGAAATGCCTGCCCAGAGCCTTGTCGAATGGGTCTATGGATTAGCATTTCCGCAGAGCGATTCCCTTTCATTGCTCTGCGGCTTCACACCACAACCTCGGATAGTCCTGGCCTTCTAAAATCCACCAGATATCTTCTGTGCCGTTGGCCGTCTCGTCCACTAAGTCCCAGCCGGCTTCGAGGAATGCCATAGCTGCCACGGCGCACACTACAGAGAAATCAGCAGGATTTAGCCAACGAACGGTGTGACGCACGGGCTGCTTGAATGCCGTGCATGGCGTCGTCGTCGAAGAAACGCGACCCACACGAGCGGCACTTGTAGTGCCCAAGCTTCTTGACCGTCAGCCCGTCCGCAAGTCGGCATGTTTCCACGACGCGAATCATCTGAGTCTTCCCGCACTCCGGGCAAGCCAACGCATCAGATGTCGGTGCTTTTTTTCGATGAGATGAGGACATATCTACCAAACGCTTTATCCGAACAAGAATATCCATAGCTTCTTTGATTGTATTATACTACATATCCTTGGCTGAATCAAATAGAAATCTCTCGCTTTCCCATACGAAGATCATCTTTCAGGTACATAGAGCTTGTTCTCTTCATGGTCCTTGCTGTTCGCTTGGCGTTCGGCTAACAGTTCCCGCTGTCGGGCCCAGGATTTGAGTGAATGTATCTTCTGGAAAAAAATAATTTTTCTTGTAAATCTGACTTCTCCAGTATATATTTCCAGTAGCGGTTGCACCCTGACTTTTGGAGCCAAGAGCGAAGGTTCTCTGACGTGCTTTTCGTTTGCGGGATGCTGACGGGGACGGAGTCTAATCAAGACGACGATGATCTACACGCACGTATTGAACCAAGGGCCTCAAGGAGTCGTGAGCCCAGCGGACGCGATTTGAACGACCGTAACATAGGAGTGTTATCTGGAAACCACATAAGACCCCTTATACGAAAGACAATTGGCGTAATTCTTTTTCAGAGAAGCGCTTATGTATGCATGAAAAAGGGGTGTTATGCCGACAGTCGGGCGCTTGTGGGTTCTTATCTGGAAACCATATATACATAGTTAGCCATACTCTAGGGGAGCATATGAGTTCATCTCTAAGCTCGACTACTTTGCCGAAGCGTTTCACAAACTGGTTTATCACTGCCGTGAATGAGACGTCTACGGTTAGGCTTGTCGTAGTTGGCGTGATAATTTACTGCGCAGTCGCAATGCTTTTCTCGGTCGCTTTTTCTCTAGTGTCATTCCTGTACCATCCCCTTGTTTACAAGGACACATTACTATCTGAGACCGTGACTGCCCCCGAAAAACCGGTGACGCACTTCCCGGAGATCCTCTATTTCAACTTTATTACAATCCTAACGGTCGGATATGGTGACCTTCACCCTGTCGGTATAGGCCGTTTTTTAGCGGCTCTTGAAGCGCTAATCGGTGTTGGTCTTTTCGGGTCTGTGATAGGCGTCGTGATCATAAAACTCACACATCCTGCAAAAGACTCAATCGTATTCTCGAAATATGCGTATTTTTCGCTAGAGGTCAATCGTTTTTTCGTCATCTTCGTGAACACTCACCGCGATCGCTTCATAAACGTTCAGCTATCTTCTATTCTGAAGATAAGTCGTAACAACAACGTGGAGCCGCCGTCAATGGCACCATATATCGGCCATTCTGTCTGGGTCTTTTTTCTTCACCGTTTGACTGCGGACGCAATACGTCGACATACTTTCTATGCCGATGACGGGCTGAAGTTTGGCCTGACGGGCACGTATGGTTTTGCTCGTTATTCAACGGCCATCAAATACACCTTCGATCAGATACTTGTCGTGCAGAACTCAAACATCTTGGTGCACAATCCCATCGTACTCAATCCGAAGTTTGGAGATCCGCGGTTTGAAGAGCTTTTTCACTTCAAACCGCAAGGAGCATATACCTTCAAAGACTACGCGGCTAGGCTATAAAATGGAGGCATGGCTAACCAGGGCATGAACGCGGACGCTCGAAAGCTTGGCGTTTAGAAAGGTCGTGCTCGATGGCAACACGGCCGTGCTTGCCCCAACACTCAACGTGGCTTTCGAGCGCCGGTTATGCCCAAGTCGTTAGGCGGCATCGAGTGCATTTCGATAGTAATAAGCTTGCGAAAGGCTGGAGGTCTGATTTGCGATGGACATAATCGTTTCATTTAGTGGCGGTCCCCTCGATGGCGACGCGATGGCAAGCGATGCAGCCGATCCTATCGAGAGGCGCAAGGCACAACTTATTGCAAAGGTCATTGGCGGCTGCCTTCACGATGCAGAAAAACGTGAAGTGACCTTTAAACCAGGTCTTACGTACACTGTGCCGTCCGAATGGGTGATGGACAAGGCGAAGCGTGAAAATTGGAGCGACGCTAAGGTGGCCGCGTTAGTGACCAAACACGAATATAAATACTCGCATCACCAAGAAACGAACGGAATCGCCGAGATTTTCATGCAATTCGTCCGCAGTTGGCGACTGTGAGCGACGTGGTATAGGTAGAAAGACCGAATACTAAAATAAGACCACGTGACCGATGAACCATTGCATTCACCGGAGCGGCCGATCCGGGCTTATTGGCAAGTCCACGTCTACCGCGGCCTCCAGGTGATGCATGGCGTTAGAAGTTTCGTAATTGAACCCCCAAGAGATGCGTACGAGTTCTTGAGGGTTTTTTTCTTTGCAGATTTTTGTGTGGTATTAACGTCCTGTCCGAACTGTACGACATCCCTTTTGTCTTTTTTCCAATTAACTAATCACCAATTAACCAATTAACTAACACTGTCTTCTGTCTTCCGTCCTGGAGTTTACCCCTGGTTCAACCTTCTCTGTTTCCCTTAGTTTACCCCCGAGAACTACCCTCCTTGACTTACTACAGGGGGCCGGGGGTCTTGTGTCTTGAGTCTGTAGTCTTTTGTCTCTCGTATACAGTGCCGTGTCTCGGACATTTTTTTAAAATCTGCTTGAAATCAAACTCAAAATTTGGTATAATACCCCTATGTTAGCCGGCAGGCTAACATAAACCGCCAGCAGGCGATAGATATAGCGAAGAACCGCACGTTTTCGTATCAGCAGATACACGCCAAAAAGCATCGTTCGTAAATATCGAAGATCCGCCGTCTTTTGGTGGAGTCAATATTGGAGCGAAACGGAAAACCCTTAGAAGAATTACCAATCATGAGCCTCGAGAATCTAACTTTAGCTCACTTTAGGCACTTTAGCTCACTCTTCAATAACTTGCCTGCCTATAAGGCAGCAGATATTTACGTGCCTATAAGGCACCTGTCTTCTGTCGTCTGTCCTCTGTCTTCGCTCCTCTACAAGTGTAAAGGATTCTTTACAAATCGGCCCTTTTATGCAAAACAAACCCAATTTCCAAAAAAGTCAAATGAACGTAAACTCACTAATAACAATGGATTATGAAAATATAAGTGATTGGACACTTGGTCAAAACAAACCCAATTCAAACCCAATCAAAGCCAATCTCCAAAAAGCCCAAATGAATGTAAACTCACTTATAACAAAGGATTACAGAAAAAAAGATGATTTCGCAGTCCGAATAAACAAACCCAATTCAAACCCAATTTCTTCAAAGCCCAAAATGAACGCAAACTTATATTTTATAGAGGATTATGAAAATGAAACCGCCCTCAGGCCCCAAAAAAACAAACCCAAAACAAACCCAATCACAGCCTGTCCTGAGCGCATTGAGTTTACCCTGAGTGTAATCGAAGGGAATGGGCCAATTTTAAAAAGAATGAATTTAAACTTTTGCGATCCCGTTGCAACTGCCGAGAACTGTATATATCATATTTCATCACTGGAGGTGACTATTGGAGACGACTAAAAAAGCTCCTGCGAGTCTTCGAGAGAAGCTCAAGTTTATGGGCCCCGGCGTGGTCCTGGCAGCGCTGGCAATAGGGTCCGGCGA
>Ga0315539_1003767_pt1 | contig 10588 bp, 6 predicted proteins | sample SalMarSW160150MG_FD_203097 | JGI IMG/M metagenome (GOLD analysis project Ga0315539, IMG submission 203097) | Salt marsh sediment microbial communities from the Plum Island Ecosystem LTER, Massachusetts, United States - Salt Marsh Sediment SW1601-150 ... | reverse complement strand
CCAATAACCGATAACCAGTTACCAAGTACCAATATGCGAATCAGTTTTAACAAATTCTGGCAGAGGCTATTGAGGCTGCTGCGATTGTCGGAGATTTCATTAGCGCGAAAGTGCCAACTGACTTTCGGCGTAGCAGTATTGTTTACTCTGGCGCTGGCACTTATTCTGCCACTTGTCTGGATGGGCCAACTGATAAAGAAGGATTATCTCGATGCCCAGCGTACCAGGGCCGAGACCATGCTGTTCAAGTATCATTTCCAGCTAAAAGAGCTGAGCGAAACCAACTTGGCTATGTTGGACAGCACCGGCAAAATCATGGATCCAAACAGAGAAGGTATATTATGGTTGCGCTTCACAAAAGAACACGATAAACAGCTCCAGCAACTGACCGAGCAACAAAAACAGTTGGTTGAATCCCTCAGAACAGACGAGGATAGAAACGACTATATCACGTTCACAAAAGAAGGCGGTATCCGCCATGTTAATTACGCCAGAATCATCAAGGCGAACGACAACTGTATTAGCTGTCATAATCCGCAGGGCTCTGCCAGCGCCTTTTCACAAAATGAGCCAATCGGTGCTGTGATTATTCAACAGCCAATCGGCGATTTAGGTAAAACTGTCTTTCTAAATTGGGTTTGGGTAGTTGCCGCTGGCCTTATCGCCGGGGCCGGGGCGATGGTCGCATTTTATATGATAACTCAACGGGTAATACTGCGACCCATACGTCAGCTGCGTGCGATTGCCAATAACGTCGCAGAGGGCAATCTGGATATAAGAAGTGCTATAAAGACCGGCGATGATTACGAAAAACTTGCCAAGGCTTTTGATAATATGCTCGATAGCTTGCAGGCGACACAGCAAAAGCTTCGCCAGGCAAACGTACAACTCGATGCCAAAATAGCTGAGCTTTCCGAGCGCAATATCGAGCTTTTCAAAGCCAATAAGATAAAGAGTGAGTTTCTTGCGAACATATCCCATGAGTTCAGGACGCCGCTTAATGCGATTCTCGGTTTCGCACAAGTATTGCGTGAAAAATCAACACTTTTGAAAAAGGATAAGAGGCATAGGTACGCAGAGAATATTATCAGCAGCGGAAACAGACTTCTTAATATGATTAACGACTTGCTGGACCTGGCAAAAACTCAGGCAGGAAAAATGGAACTTCACATCGAACAGGCCTCTTTGCAGCAGTTATGCGAGACTTTGGTGGCGTCTTTTTCTCTGCTGACAAAGAAAAAGAGAATTAAAGTAAAAACCGAAATCGATTCAGACATCCCGGTGCTCTCGACCGATGCCGGTAAGGTCCAGCAGATATTGTACAATTTTCTAAGCAATGCTGTTAAGTTCACTGCGTCCCATGGACGAATTGAAATCCGCGCTAATATGCTTGATGAAAAGACCGTGCGAATTTCGGTAAGTGATACCGGCTGCGGCATCGCAGAGCACGACAAGGAAAAGATATTTGAAAAATTCCGCCAGGTTGATGGTTCCCTTACTCGCGAATCAACCGGCAGCGGCCTAGGCTTGGCAATCAGCAAGGAATTAGCTACCATGCTGGCGGGTAACGTTGGCCTTGAAAGTAGGCCCGAAAAAGGCTCAACCTTCTGGCTCGATATCCCTGTAACGCTTACTGTAGAGAAAAAACAGTCCGCATAATATTGGAATGCTCTCAGAGGCGTAGGGTGGGGCTTTCATCCTTTGCATCCCTTAGGCAGAAGAAAGGATGCCCCGGCTGTTTTTGCTGATATTCCTAAATGACGGCAAAGAGCCTTGGTAATTGGTAATTGGTTACTGGTTATTGGTTAAGGGAGGAAAATAATGTGCAGGTTTTTTGTTTTATGTCTTGTTGGTTGCGTAAATCTGGCTGTGCTTTCTGGTAATTCTGCAGCCGAATCCGGCCAAACACACCCATTTTCTGTGCACGATATGTTAGTGATGGACAGACTCTCCGATCCGCAGGTCTCACCGGACGGGAAATGGGTCGTCTTTGTGCTACGCAAGACCGATCTTGAAGATAATATTGGGCGAACTGATTTGTGGATGAGCCGTACCGATGGCACAGAGCTTTGTCGTCTAACCACTCATCCTAAGGCCGATACGAATCCGCGTTGGGCACCGGATAGCGAAAGTATTTATTTTGTGTCGGGCAGGTCCGGTTTATCGCAAATCTGGCGAATCCGAATCGACGGCGGCGAAGCTCAACAAATAACCGACCTACCTTTGGATGTTGACAATCTGGTCGTCTCGCCCGATGGAAAGTGTATCGCATTTACAATGGAGGTATTTCCCGACTGCAACGCGGTGGCAACAAATAAAAAGCTTGACCAAATCGAACAGCAGAAAGCGACCGGGCGAATCTATGATAGAATTTTCGTTCGCCATTGGGACAAATTCAAAGACGGCCGACGCTCACACCTTTTTGTGGCGCCCATCAGTGGAGGCAAATTAATTGATGTTATGAAATCCATGGATGCCGATACTCCTTCGAAGCCTTTTGGTGGGCCGGAAGAAATAACCTTTACGCCCGATAGCAAAGGCGTTGTTTTCACTGCCCGTAATGTTGGTAGAAAAGAGCCTTGGTCTACGGATTTTGATTTATATCTCGCACCTGTTGACGATTCCGAGCCTCCGAAGTGCCTTACCGAAGCTAATCAAGCCTGGGACACGAATCCTGTCTTTTCGCCTGATGGTAAGGTGTTGGCGTATCTTGCTATGGGCAGACCCGGCTATGAGTCCGACCGATTCCGAATCGTTCTGCGGCCCTGGCCAAACGGTGAAGAACGGGTCTTGACTGAGCATTGGGACCGCAGCCCATCGTCTTTCTGCTGGTCGCCGGATGGTAATACCATTTATGCAACTGCGGCAAACCTTGGTCAGAGGTCTCTATTTGCTATCGATATCAGAACCGGCAAAGCCCGCACTGTTGTTCGCGATGGCAGCGTCAGGTTTATTGATGGTACAGACAGAAAAATAATCTGCGGGCTGAGTAATCTCCGCTGTCCGGTTGAATTGTATTCGGTCAGACCGGATAGTAGTGATATGCGAAAGCTTACAAATATTAACGCTGAGCAGCTCGCCTCCGTTCGCGTGGGTGATTATGAACAGTTTACTTTCAAGGGATGGAACGATCAGACGGTGTATTGTTACGTGGTTAAGCCTGTCGATTTTGAGCCTGACAGGAAATATCCGGTGGCTTTTTTGATTCACGGCGGCCCGCAAGGCTCGTTCGGCAATACCTTTCACTATCGCTGGAATCCACAGGTCTATGCCGGCGCGGGCTACGCGGCGGTGATGGTCGACTTCCACGGCTCGGTCGGATATGGCCAGGCCTTTTGCGATTCCATCCGCGACGACTGGGGTGGCAAACCACTGGAAGACCTTAGAAAGGGATTGGATGCTGCACTTGAGCGCTATCCGTGGATGGATGATGACAGGGTCGCTGCGCTGGGTGCTTCTTTTGGCGGCTATATGATTAACTGGATAGCTGGCAATTGGCCCGACAGGTTCCGGTGCCTGGTCAATCATGACGGCGTTCTCGATGAGCACATGTCATATTTCGACACCGAAGAGCTGTGGTTTCCGGAGTGGGACCATTTGGGCACGCCCTGGGACAATCCGCAAGGTTACGAAAAGCACAATCCGGTTAATTTCGTTAAGAATTGGAAGACGCCGATGCTGGTTATCCACGGCGAATTGGATTTTCGTGTGCCGGTAACCCAAGGCCTTGGTACGTTCAACGCTCTACAAAGGCTGGGCATCCCCAGTAAGCTGCTTTATTTCCCCGATGAAAACCATTGGGTCTTAAAGCCCGCGAATTGTATCCTCTGGCACGAAACCGTCCTCGCCTGGCTCGCCCAGTGGATAAAGGAATGACCAGATCATCCTCCAATAGATTAAGCGATGAATATTTGAGTAGCAGTTTAGCTTTTGCTCACTTTTTTCTTTTTATTCAGAAAGGAATAATGTCGGGCTTACGGAAAAATGTTTTGCCAAAATCATAATATGGCGCATGCTCAGTTTTCTTTTGCGATTCAGTATCTTTGAGCCGAGTTGCCTTTGGTTTAAAAGTCGCCCTAAATCAGAGCCATTGAGATCGTTCTCGTCTAAAAGGAATTTCAAGATTTCTATAGGGTCTGTTTTACGAATAGGGAAATGTTTTTCTTCATAGGCCTTGATATTGTTGGCAAGAGATTCCATATAAGATTGCTGAGTTTTGGTGAGGTTTTTTCTTGCCGCAAGTTTCTGGACTATAGCCAAAGCTTGTTTGTACTCAACCTTCGTATGTATAGGCAGCAAAAACATTAGGCAATCCTGTAATCTCAAAAAATCGTCCGGTAGCTTACCGGAGGCTATTTCTTTAATTTGCGTTACTGTGGTACTCATAATTTGTTTTTCCAATCTTTTTTATCATACTCCTTGTGTGTTAATGTGACTTCTATTACTACTAATTGTCCTTCATAATTTACTGCTGTTACCAATCTGTATTTATTGCCTGAAATATTAAATATTACATATCTCGCCTCTCTTATATGGACTAAGTCGGCCGTGCCAAAGGTACTTTTTATATCATGCCATTTACTCCAGTGAGCAGCTTCGACTATATTAATCCAATTTCGTAGCGGCTTTTCAGCACGCCTTTGTTGCTTCCAAAACTCCTCTAACACTCCTTTGCCTATTATATCCACGAGTACATTATGTACTCATTTCGACAAAAAAGCAAGAGGAAATATATAATTTTCTAAGATTTTTCTGCCCAAAATACATAAGTATTGGGATACCAAAGGATTAGCTTGGTTGATAATTTGGCTTTTTAATATTCAAAACAATTATGGCCTGTAATTTTTGTAACATCAGTCATTGTCGACAGCGAAAAACCATCTTTTATTTTCGAATCTTATAATTATATGTTATGTCACGAAATAATTCTGAGCTGGTTTTAGAAGAGAGAAAGTGGGAAGTTCAGGCTAATCTGCATAAATACGACTTAGTAAAATTTAACCACGCTTGTAACACTGGTCTAAATGTTAGGTGTTTAGCCCATTGTTTGCCATGAGATTACGAACACCTATTTACCTATGCAGAAGCGGGAGAATATCGCCTCAAGTATCTGCTCGTCTACGTGCTTTCTTTCGATATCGCAGATAGCCTTGTAGGCGGTGCGAAGCAACATTGCAGCAACCTCGTCATTAGCGGCCTTTACCTCATCGATCGCCTGGTTGATGTTGTCGATAGCCTCATTGATTGCCTGTCGATGTCGCGCGGTAAGTGCCAGGGCATGGCTTGTATCTTTTGATTTGTATTTCGTGCCTGTGATTAGCTCGATTAGTTTTCTATCGACAATGTCCCTCAAGCCTTGCAAGCCGGTATCGGTTTTAATGGAAATCGGCAGAAATTTAATGTCGAAAAAATTCTCCAACCTTTCTAATCGCTTGGCTAAGTCGGCCTGCGACAGCAAATCTACTTTCGTAGCTACCGGGATTAATGCCTTAGGCTCAATGAGCTGGCGGATCGATACGTCTTCTGACCAATCAGCTTTTGTTGCGTCCACGCAGAATATAACAACATTGCTATTGTGTAGCGCCTGCATAGCTGCCTGCTGTGCAAGCTCGTCAAGCACATTCTCGGCTAAGGCTATTAAACCGGCGCAGTCAAATAGCACACATTGGTTATGCCGAAGAGTTAAAAGGCCCGTAAGTACATCTCTGGTGGTCTTCGATTCATCGGAGACAATACTTCTTTCCGTGCCCAGCAGCTTATTAAGCAAACTGCTTTTGCCGGAATTTGGTGCGCCTGCAATCCCCACAGCGGGAAGGTCAACCACAGTTTCAAATCTGATACTACTTCGGAGTAGCTCTAATAGCTCATGTTTTATCCGGCTTAGTCGTTCGGCAGCTTGCTCGGCTGATATAAACTCAATATCCTCGCCGCTAAAATCCAATCCCGCTTCAATTAGACTAAGACATTCTATAATCTCGTTGTTGACTTTATTTATTGTATGTCCTAATTGACCTTCGAGCAGCTTTTCAGCGGCTGTTAATTGTAGCCGATTCGAGCTAAGGATAACTTCGTTTACAGCTTCAGCTTGAGCAAGGTCGACTTTACCATTTAGATATGCCCGGGCGGTAAACTCTCCCGGACCGGCATCGCGGATTCCCATTGCCAAAAGTTTAGATATCAACGTCTCAACCACCGCACGGTTTGTCTCAAGATGTAGCTCGGCAACATCGTCGCCTGTATATGACCGAGGCGAAAAGAATAGATATAGCTGTGCATCGATTTCTAATTCATCGTCAATTTTTACATAGCCTGAAGCGGTAAAATTCGCCTGTTTTGATTCGGTAGTGAGTGACCGACTAAGTCTTGAAAACTCATTAGCGTGAGCTAATTGTTCATTTGGTCTGAAGCACGCCATTTGGCGGCTAAAGATTTGCTCGCAGGTTTCGATAACAGCGGGACCGCTTATGCGGACAATCGTGCGCACACCATTTGGCGGCGAACTGATAGCTACGATAGTATCGTTGGCTTCGTATCTCGCATTTTGCATCTTTATAAGCCTCCGGCTTATTAAAACCCCCGCCGAAGGCGGGCAAGCTCACCTCTCTTCACGCTTCACGAGATACGCTTCACGCTTAAGTTTTGAAGAAAGGTTTAGGCTTTTTCTTTTTGACTTTGCCGCCGGTTTTACTGGTCGCTGAGACAAGGCCTTTTGATTCATCCTCTTCTTTTTTCTTGATATGCTTGCGGATGACATATTGCTCGATGACACCGGCAAAAGTACTGGCCATGATATACAGATTAACACCCGAAGGAGCTTTGTACAACATCAGGGGAAATAACAGCGGCAACATAATCATCATCATTTTTTGTTGCTGCGCAACCTGAGGATTAGTTGAGGCCTGGGATTGTGAAGGCATCAGTTTCTGTTGCAGATAGAAAGCAATCCCCATCAAGATCGGCAGCAAATTCAGTGACTCTATCTTCCAGCCTAAAAACGGCACCGTCAAAGCAGCAGGAAACGTATATGCTGCATCTGGAATCGAAAGATCGCTTATCCAGAATGGCAGAAACGGAGCACCACGCAGGTCGATGCTCGAATATACAGCCGACCATAATGCGAACCAAATAGGCATCTGTATCATCATCGGAAGCATGCCCATAATCGGCGATGCGCCTTGCTCACGATAAAGAGCCATTAGCTGTTTATTCATCTCGGTTTTATTATTCGCGTATTTTTTCTTTATCTGCTCGGCCTTAGGAGCAAGGGCACCCATTTTGCTCATGGATACCTGACTCTTCTTGGTGATAGGGTGCATAATTAGCCGCATAATGAAAACCAATATGATTATCACTACGCCATAGTTGCCAATAAAGCTGTACATCCACTTCATAATCGCCAGTATTGCAAAGGCTAAAGGCTTAATGAGCTTCTCGGGACAGCAGAAACAGAGAGAAAAGTCTATCGTCTCGACAAATCCGAGCTCTCGGTAATGCTTATTCTTACCGAAAATGCTTTTGTCTTTGGGCCCGAGGAACAGCTCAAAATTGTATATCTTTGAGCTGCCTTGTTGGTTACGTGGCTTGAGCTCGGCTGAAGCAATAGCCAGATTAAGACCTATCGTTTCGTCTCCGCTGTTGGCTTTACTATCCCTATCGGGATTATAGAATGAACCGGTTTTGTCTATTACCCAGTCACAATAGTCCTTGCCTTCGTCAGGCATCGGCACCAGAATCGCAGAAAAGTATTTATTAGCAGCCGCCGCCCACAGGAAGTTAGTATTAGCTTTTTTTGATATCAATTTTCTGTCTTCGATGGTTTTTGCTTTTTCCAAGGCTTTCAGGTTGATCCTTGTACTTATTATGTTGCCTTGGGGTTCTTTGAAACCGGCGATTACTTTTCGCATATCGCTTCTGAAAGCCTCTCTGCCGATTCCAACGGGACCAGCCAGATTGAAACGCACTTCTTGCTCGGAACCGGACAGATTCTCGATAGTCAGCTCGCACCGCAGCAGGTATGTGTCAGGGACGACAACATAGCTTTTCGTTAGCTTTATGAACTGCTCACCATTAGGGTCTGTTATGACCGCCTCGAAGGTGGCTTTCTCAGAGCCGTCGGACTCGATTTCTTTATCGAAGTTTTTCCAGCTTAATCCATCCAGGCCAAATTGTCGCTGCTGGTCAACAAGCACAAATTCACCATTTGCCAACGATAGAAGTTCCCTGCCATTTCTGTGTACCGGGGAAAGAAAAATCAAAGGTTGAGGGTTCTTGCGGTCCCGGTTATCGAACTTGCTAAAGGTCGCTTGCTTTATAGCCGCGCCTTTGGAGCTTAGCTTCAACTGAAACTCAAATTCACTTTTTGGGTCTATCGAACCCACAAGGATAGTTTTTGCCGGTCCACCCTCGGCATGGAAGTCGCTGGGCTGAACCGCCTGGAACTTTTGGCCCTCTGGCCAAGTTGAGCCGTTAGTGTTTGGCTTTTGTTTATTTGTTGTTTGCTGTAAGAGAACGCAGGGTTGTCTTGTCTGCTTGTGGCTTAGCTGCTTGTGGCTTAGCTGCGACGAGCTTGTAAAAAGCCCGGACTCAACTACAAGCCAACCGCAAAAAGCAACGAAACCAATCAAGATCAAAGTTAATAGAATTCTCATAACTTTATATCTCGTATTTCTTTTCATGCCTCATGTAATTTATACGCCTAAGGCGTATTTATCTTCCGTCGCGCAGCCGCTCGGCATGGAAGTTATCCAGCCGGTCGACGGCATGTATCTTTTTTATTGTGGTGTCTAAATCGTATTTGACTCTGACAAAATGTACCTTGTTTTTATTAACGTAAGCGTAGCTTGCTCGATTATCTTTGTCTCTTGGTTGTCCGACCGAGCCGATATTGATGATGGCCTTTTCATCATCGAGGATGGGGTAAACGCCATCGAGCTCGCTCGGCAGGTAGAAGTCCGGCTCGTCGAGAAAAACGCCGGGCATATGAGTATGACCTACAAAGCATATATGCTTTACGCGTTCGAAAAGCAGCCGAACTTTGGCAGGATTTGTATATACATCGTCGGGAAAGATGTACTCATTGATCGGCCTTCGTGGTGAAGCGTGCACAAATTCCATGATTACTTTGCTGTTTCCCACATCCACATCGAGCGACTGTCGCATGGGCAACTCTCCCAGAAATCGCCAGCGCCTATCGCTCACGTCTCTTTGCCTCTCGGCCTCAAGGACTTCACGCGTCCAAAAGCTTGCCTGCTCGGCGCCGTAATTGAAATTTGTAGGCTCATAAAAGACGGCGTAATCGTGATTGCCCAAGACGCACCACGAAACTTTCTCTATGATGAGGTCGAGACACTCTTTCGGATTAGCTCCATATCCAATCACATCGCCAAGACAGTAAATCGTTTTAATGCCGCGTTTTTCGATGTCTTCTAAAACGGCTGTTAGTGCCTCGAGGTTGGAGTGTATATCACTTAGAATCGCAAACATAGAGTTCTCACGTCTAAAAATAATCTATTCAATTTAAATTCTTACTCAAACTGACCGAATTTTATACGCCACAGGCGTATAAAATTGAAAACCAACGTAAATACCTATTTGACAACAATATATTACCCTTTGTCATTCCCGTGAAAACGGGAATCCAATTTGCTAAAAACTTTAATAGATTCCCGCCTGCGCGGGAATGACACAAAGAATCGGTCAGTTTGAGATTCTTACTAAATAGCAGAAACAACTCAAAAATACCAGAACATTTATCTACTCCTCTGTAAAACATGGTATTTACTGCTGATATGTTTGCGCCGATTCACCTATATTTAGTCCGCTCTAAGAGCTAAACCAGTTTGCTTAGGTCAATATAGCTGTTATAATACCGCTGATCGATGCTGGTTTTAAAATCCGAGGTGCTATTTTGGTAGGCATAACTCTACTTGAGACTCGGGGGCTAATAAAGAAGTATGCCAGTCGAGCCGTGGTCAATAATGTGTCCATTGAAATCGGCCAGCGTAGCATCGTTGGGCTTTTGGGCCGAAATGGAGCAGGCAAGACAACTACTTTTAGAATGATTATGGGTATGATAACTCCTAACGTCGGCTCGGTCATATTTGAAGGTAGGGACATAACAAAGCTGCCCATGTACAGAAGAGCCCGGCTGGGCATCGGCTATCTTTCGCAGGAACCGAGCATCTTCCAGCGTCTCAGCGTCAGTGACAACCTTTATGCCATCCTTGAGACAATGTCGATAACCAAAGCCGAACGTAACCAGAAAGCTAATATGCTGATAGAGCGTTTTGGGCTGAGCGAGGTAGCTGACAGTCAGGGCAGATACCTCTCCGGCGGCGAGCGGAGAAAACTGGAGATAGCCCGGGCGATGATAACGGACCCGTCGTTGATTCTTCTGGATGAGCCGTTTAGTGGCGTTGACCCAATTGCTGTAGAGGACTTACAGAAGGAAACCCGTCGGCTTGTTGCATCCGGCGTAAGTATTTTGATTACAGATCATAATGTTGAGAGGACCCTTGAGGTTGTGGACAAGGCTTATATAATCGACCACGGCAAGGTAATCGCAGCCGGCTCACCTGCTGAGATTGTG
>Ga0315539_1003763_pt1 | contig 10607 bp, 7 predicted proteins | sample SalMarSW160150MG_FD_203097 | JGI IMG/M metagenome (GOLD analysis project Ga0315539, IMG submission 203097) | Salt marsh sediment microbial communities from the Plum Island Ecosystem LTER, Massachusetts, United States - Salt Marsh Sediment SW1601-150 ... | reverse complement strand
CCGGATCCGTTTGATAAGGGTGTGATCGATGCCTTTAATAAACACGTTTTCCACGAGTTTGAGCGGCATTCAAGGTTGGGTATGGTCGAAATTGGAACCTTTATGAAACGCGTTGAGCAGCTTAGAGCGGCTGGTGCCAAATATGTTTTCCTGAAAACGGGCGCCTACAGACCAAGCGATCTGGCATTGGCTGTGCGGTGTGCTTCGGAAGCAAAAATTGACCTGCTGACAGTAGATGCTGCCGGTGGGGGAACAGGAATGAGCCCATGGCGTATGATGAACGAATGGGGGGTGCCTCCGATTGAGCTGTGGTCACTGTTTTATAACTACCTCACTCAGCTTGAAAATAAAAAGAAACACATACCTGCTGCTGCATTTGCCAGTGGAATATCAATGGAAGACCAGATGTTTAAGGGACTGGCTCTCGGAGCTCCCTTCTTTAAGATGATCGGTATGGGAAGGGCACCCCTGGCGGCTGCCATGGTGGGTAAGAACCTGGGCATAGCCATTGAAGATGGCGACCTGCCGGTGTATGTATCCCGGTTCGGCCGTACAAAAGATGAAATTTTTGAAACAACACCTGAGCTGAGGAAAAAATATGGGGATAAATTTGACGAAATTCCCACCGGTGCAATAGGCCTCTATACTTATATGAAAAGGCTGAACCAGGGACTCCGGCAAATTATGTGCGGATCGAGAAAATTTGCCTTGAAATACATTGACCGAGGTGATATCGCTGCATTAACCCGGGAAGCAAGTGAAATAAGCGGTATCCCCTATATCATGGATTGTGATAAAAAGGAAGCTGCAAAAATACTGGACTTCTGAGGAATTCTGGTAAAATGGATTTACAAAGAGAAGGGTGTAACTTTTTGCCCTTCTCTTTTTTTTTACCATTCCGAAAAATCGGGGTATGACCACTTGCCCGTAGGGCATGGATTATGGTAGACAAATTCTACCATAACATCATCTTTCCCTGTAGGGGATGGATAATTATTTTATCCCGTCAGGCTTTTTAGAGAGATCAGAGTTTTTATCCTTTCAAGTCCTACGGACTGTTCTTTTAAAACCTCGAATGTTAACCAGCCACTAAAGTGACTGGCTATTACCTGTAAGTCTGCCATAGGCATGCCTTTGGCACCTCTGGGACGACCTGTTTTTAGAACGAACTGGAAGTATTGAAAAGCGGTCCATCTGTAAGGTTCTTTAGCAGGAAATCCTTCCATGGAGCGCAACGCACCAGGCTTGACAGATAAAACTCAATGATCGTTTATCGATGTTGGGTTATGAAACCAGTATCGGTATTCGTTACCGAACACCGATAGACGTTTTTTATTATTCGTCAGACGAACGTTAGTCGTCTGACGAAGTAGATACCTAAACCACCTCAATGGTTGAAGGTGGTTTGGTAGCAATGTTGTAGGTAACACTTACAATTCCGGGAACATTCCCGGTAATTTCGCTCGCCAGTTTCTCAAGGAGGTCAAAAGAGAGCCGGGTTGGAGTAGCCGTACGGGCATCCACACTATCCCAGCACCGTATCTCGATTTGCTGTCCGAAATCCCGTTGCCCATCCCTCATTCCGGTTACCCGGTCCTCATGAAGGATTGCCATGTATTGAAATGCACCGGTCTCTTTCAATAGTTGCTCAACAATATCCGTGGCAACCCGTACAACATCCAGTTTTTCGCGGGTCACTTCCCCGACGATGCGTGCTGCCAGTGCAGGACCGGGAAAGGGGATCCTATCGAAGACCTCCTTCGGAAGACCGGCTGCTTCACCAACTTTGCGGACACCATCCTTTCGAAGCTGGATCAGCGGCTCGATGATTTGGTATCCAAATGCTTCCTGTGGGTCGATTCCGAGCTGTTCAAAGACATTATGCTGTCTCTTTATACCGGCAACGGTTTCATCGACATCTGTCAGGATCGTTCCCTGCAGGAGGAACTTTGCCCCGCTCTCCCTCACAATCCTGCCAAATACCTCCTTATAGAACGTTTGTGTAACTGCCTCCCGCTTCTCCTCGGGATCTGTAATTGCTTTCAGAGCCGACAGGAACTCTTCCCTGGCATCGACGATCTCGATTTCCACTCCCAGCTTCCCGAACGTATTGGCTACCCGTTCCGGTTCCCCTTTACGCATCAGGCTGTTATCGATAAACAACGTTTTCAAACGATTTCCCAGGGCTTTATGTCCGATCATGGTCACCACCGAAGAATCCACTCCTCCCGAGAGTGCATTGATGGCGATTCCATCCCCAACAAGCGTTTGTATCTCATTGACCTTTTCGCTGATGAATTTTCCCGGATCCAGATCCCGGACTGTAATTTCTTTAATCATGGGTTAACCTCCTGGTTTGATTTTTATGAATGAATGTTTTTTTGAATTAGCCTGTTTGGAAAATAGAATTTAACCTCCGTAATGTAGAAAAAAAACAGTTGTCTCCGGCCGGTTCTTGAAAAGGTGTTGATAAAATTTTTCCCTCGTCGCTCGACTCCGGCTCGGGTGACGAGTTTTTGGAACTCTCAAATTCGGATAGTGATACGATGACTTTCCACTTCATGACAAAGCCTCACTTAGTCATCGTATCACTCTATCATACTCATACGGTCTGACCGATAAAAAAAAGCGAAAATCCAACATTTTGACAAATCTGCAGTTTGTCATACCTTTATATATATTCTTGAGGATGATGGGTTTGGTTTTATCCGTTAATAGCATGCTGAATACAATCAAAAAGCTGAATCGATCCTATCTGAACCACCTGGTAGCCAGGGAAGAGACAACACTGAAACAACTTAATTTTTTAAACAGGTTCCTGACCGACAACAATTGCACCTTTCGGGACGAACCCATGCCCCTTTTGCTGAAGCCCAATTTCCTGTCAAAAAAACAGTATCAGGCTGTAACTTATGCAGTGGAAACCATAAGCAGTGCCCTGACGAAATTTATACACCTCTACCTCAATGACCCTGATGTACAGGAGATCATGAAATTCAGCGATAAGGAGAACTACCTGTTTTCTTTTGACCCTGGTTACACGAATCCATTGGTGATCTCCAGGCTGGACGCGTTTCTGCACGACTATTCCATCCGGTTTCTGGAATTCAATTGTGATTCACCTGCCGGACCGGCATACTCTGATGTCATGGAAAAAGGATTCAGCAAGCTGTTCGAGGAGTACCCCTTCATGAAAAAATGGGAAATTATCTATATACATCGTCAGGAATTGCTGCTTGAAGCACTCCTTCAGTGTTATCAGGAATTCCGATCAAACCATGCATCCTTTCCGGAAAAGCCTGTTATTGCCATTGTGGATTGGGTCGATGTATCCACCTCATCGGAATTTTTGATCTTACAGGATTTCTTTGAGAGAAGGGGATTAAAAACGGTTATTGGCAGTCCGATTAATTTCAGCATTTCGGGAGAAAACGCCTGTTTGGACGATCAGGAAGTTCACCTGGTTTATAAACGGGTTATTACACGTGAACTGATGGACCGCTGGGAAGAGGTCCGGGAGTTTATCCGGTCTATTGAGGAAAACAGGGTCTGTTGCTGCAATCCGTTTCAATCCTATATCGTGGGCAACAAAAAAGTACTCGCCCTGATCACGGACCCGCGATTTCAACATGTTTTTGACAGGAAGGAATTAGCGGTTATTAAACAGACGATTCCCTGGACAAAGATCCTCTCAGAAAGCGAAGTAAAATACCGGTCCGGAACGGTCTGTTTGAAAGATTTTATCCTGGAAAATAAAAATACGCTTGTACTTAAACCGGCTAACCTGTACGGGGGTAAAGATGTTTATCTTGGTACTGAAACAGACCAGGAAAGGTGGGAAAATGTGCTGAATGAACACCTCTATGATGAATCATGGATCGTCCAGGAATACGTTGAAATTCCCCGTGACATCTACCCGGTCACCCACAACGGAGTGCGGTTGGAGTGGAAGAAAGTGAACCTCAATCCATTCCCACTCCTGGGAAAATACAGCGGTAGTATCACCAGGGTGTCTGACAGTTCGGTGATTAATGTCAGCGCCGGTGGAGGCCTTGTCCCGACCATGCGTATCAAACGGAGGAAATAAATCCTTGTCACCTATCTCATTCCAATGAAACCATTGATTTATTTTTCATTACCGGAGATCGTGAAAAAACTTCAGAAGAATGAATTTCCATTTTCCGGCATTACGCTTTCCGGTTCTGCCGAATTTCATTTCCTGCAACCCTCCTTTTATGCCGGTGTTGCAATGCATGCTGGCAACCGTGTCAGATCAAGCCTGGATCCCGTTATGTCGGCCACTGAGCAGGAACGCTTCCGGGAGGAGGATCCGTATACAGAACGGTTCATGAAAGAATTACCCATTCAGATAATAGCCCGGGATTCACGTTTTGAGTATGATCTGAACAGGGAAGCCAACAGGGCAATTTATGGTCATGACAGGAAAATGTGGGGGATCCGGGTTTGGAAAAAGAAACTGAATGAAGAGGAACGGAACCTGTCACTGGCCAAACACAGGGAATTTCATGACCTTATGGATATGGTGGTTGAATACCTGTTGCGTCAGGGGAAATACTCCGTGCTGTTTGATATGCATTCCTTTTGCTATCAGCGGAAAGAAATCATTCCCTGGTCCCAGGATCCAGGACCGGAAATTAATATCGGTTCACGGGCGGTGAACCGGGTTGTTTTCGGGCGGGTTATTGAAAATTTCAAGCATTACCTGTCTGGTTTGAGCATTGATGGATATCCAATCCGGGTAGCGGAAAATGAACTGTTTAAAGGAGGTTACCTTGCCCGGCGTCTGAGCAAAGCCTACCCCGGCCGGCTGCTGGTCTTAGCCATGGAATACAAAAAGATCTTTATGGATGAGGTAACAGGAGAGGTGTATGACGAGAAGCTAAACCTCTTGATTGAGCATTTTAACCGGGCGGTGGAGAAGATCGTTCAATCCGGGTTTTTCATCACTTCGTCAGACGACTGAAGTTCGTCTGACGAATAGTCAACATACTTTTATCCGCCAGGCGGCTGGGAGCCGCTAAGCGGAATGGGATCCGTTTAGCGGGTGTACCCCGCTTGACGGATATTTCGAGGCAAGCAGTCCGTATAACTATTAACTTATAACTTTTCCCAAAGCTCCATAAGGCATCCCTTATGGGAGTGGTTTTATCTTTTAAAGACCTTTTAAGACAGCTCCTGAAAGTAACAATAGTATGGGATCAACATCCGCAATCCGACATCCGCAATCCGACATCCGCAATTAAAGATCCATTACCTCCCCAGAAACAACCACATTCTCCACATCAACATCCCCGAACTTCACATCCAAAAAGGGTTTTCCATCTTTCAGTCCCACATTCGCGAATCCGGTCTCCGTCGAGAGGAAAGAGGTGAAATCATCACCGATCTTTGAATCAATATAGAGGGTCTTATCGACTGCATCGTACCGCACACCGGTCAATGCCTGAAACATGGCATAACTGGCAAGTGCCCGTGCATACCAGTGTCCGCATTCAATCTCATCGAATGGATTCCGTATCCGGCCGTCGTACCTCTCCCGGCAGGCCCGGACGATATCCAGTCCTTCATCAACCTTTCCCTTCATCATCAGGTGACCGGCAACCTGGTATTCAATCCCGGTCCAGACTTCATTGCTATAAACGAATGGAAGCGAAAGCTGGCCACCTTTGGGCCATGTACAAAGAAGCAATCCCCCTTCATTTCCGCAGGCAAAGGTTGGCCTCTGGGGGTTGGGATGATCACGTAAATCCCGTTTCAGGTTGTATTTATGAACGGATAACAGGTGACCGGTAACCATTTCTTCATCAACAATTTCATCCAGTCCACTGACGGAAGCCAGCCACATACCCAATATTCCATCTGAAAGGCATCCTGTACCATACTGGTATTTCGGACCCTCCTTTTTTAGCAGCGCATAGGCTTCAGGTGTATAATTCTGGCTCGATGATTCGATTTCCAGTGACGCTTTCAATCCTTCCCGCTCTATCTGCTGGATGAAATACTCCCCGTTGTACAGGTTCGTTTCCATAAATGTTTTTCCTTTTTCGAGGAGTTCACTGTAGATTTGAACCGGTTCACCGACTGTTTCCCCCATTTGTATAAAAGCAGTAAGTGCTCCCAGGTAGAAGCTGGTGCACATTCCATCGGGACCCCAGAACTCGATATCATACGTGTTGTGGTGGGGTTCTTCCAGCACTCCCTTGTGCCGTGGATCCCAGATCTCAATGCAGTAATCGAGGCTCTGTTTTACTTTGGGATACATTTTTTTCATCCATTCCGTATCCCCGGAGATCCGCCAGTCGCGGTATACTTTCATTATTCCCCCGAGCTGTCCGTCCGATGCGGCATGGAACGTATGTGTTACGGGCCTGATGGGCAGGTTCGAACGGAAGGTCTGGTGACCCTGTTCATTCTGACTCACGAAGAATTCGGTTTCCCGCAAGGTTCTTTCCAGGGATGGAAAGAGGTGGGGAATGGCCTGTGCATAGTTCCAGACGTGTGTACAGGATCCATGGCAGCAACCCCAGTTGTCGCTGCATCCTTCGTAATTCCAGAGGCGGCCATCGTCCTGGCGGAGAACAGTAGGGGATTTCAGGATGGTGAGATTTGCCGCAATAGCTTCGATAACTTCAGGTGGTAGTGTCGAGGCGTATAATGCGTCTGAAAAAACGGTGCTGTTGTTCCTGAGGTTATCATAGTTTTGTTGCCAATAGGTTATTACTTCCTCAATGGATCCAAACAGGCTTGCATACCAGGGCTTATAAAACTGGTCTGCTGTGATTTCCACACCTACCAGATCAATGCCTTCCGGGGAAGTAACAATCCAATCCCCGTAAGTATTCCCTTCAAAATCATGAAGTATGCTGACGGAGGAGCTGTTTCGTGCTGTTTCCAATGCTTCCGACGGATCATCACACAGGATAATCTGGTCAATATTGATGTGTCCCCACCCGCCGGTCTCCTGGTCTACAATGGTGATATGGGATGATCTGTTTTTGAATTCCGACACATCCCACGTTACAGGTATGAGTGATTCGTTGTTCTTTCCGGTGGCAGTGCGTACGGTTTTATCCCCGACGACCAGGTTTATGCAGATGCTCTTGGGGAAGTTACCTCCTCCGATAAGGAAACGGATGTATTTCCTGCTGATTTTGAATTCGGGAGAAGTCAGTGTGCCTGTCAGTCCATCCCCTGAAGGATCATACGTGTTCACCAATCCCTTACCGATGTATCCGCTGACGACCTGCTGGTTTGGGGCTGTTCCTGCAGAGGGTGATTTCCCGAAGGCAGAGCCGGTCGGCTCCGGATCATTTCCGTATTGCACGGTAGAATTGGGTACATACCAGGCAAACATAAGGTGTATGGTCTTTTCACCCTCCGGCTTGAGGGTGAATGGCACGAAGAGTGATGCTCCCGGAGCATCCTGTTCGACAGGGTCGTTCCGGACGGCTTCGCCTTTTTCAATGGCATGCCATGCCATGGTTAGCGGATCCCACCATCCACCCCTGAACCAGCAGTGGTTCACAACTGTGTTGATGTCATCGGTAAATACAGCGAAGTCCCCCAGGTGTTCAGGATGCTCTTTGTTCCCATCCTGATGAAGTATAAATCCGTTCCGGGTGGGCAAAATGGAAGAAGCGGAGGTGGTCTTCATGAAGTTACGGGAGTTCCAGGAGAAAACTGCTTCAATGGATTCTCCCGTTGGGTTTCTGAAGGTATACTCAATGGATGCCACGGGCAGGCTGGAGTTGTCTTCATCGGTTGGGATAAATGGGCTCCATGCCGTAACGGTAACATCCAGTGGAATATCCGGATCCTCCAGGTTCAGGTGTGCGAAGGGAAAGCGTGGCAGGAATTCCGATTTTTCAAACCGTGGCAGCCCGAAACTTGTTCCGCCCAGTCCGTTGCCGGTATTCTCCCTGCCAAACAGCTTCCACCCGGGAACCTGACCCTGCAATACCTTTGCTCCGTTTTTGTATCCCTTGACCGATATGGCGGCAAATGCACACGGCTCATTGAATACCTCGGGCCTGTTTCGAACGGATAGATGGGAAATGGCCCCTGATCCTTCAATACAGAACATGCCTGCTCCCATACCACCAAGGGGGAATGCTACATGATTCAGATACTCACCACGATACCAGTCATTAAAGTCCCGGATACGGGGCAGGCCGGATTGCCCGGATAGCATAAGTGGAAAAATCGCGGACAGAATAAGAAGGTTAAGCTTTTTATAGTACATGATTTCAACAGGTTTGATTATTGGAATACTAAAGATAAGCAAATAATGAGGGTGAGCTTTTCCTTTTTGCTTTTTTTATTCATCGGGTGACTCGTGTCACCCGATGAGTTTATCCCTGGAGAAAGCCACTACTCAGGGTAATCATTCGCCTTAAACGATAAGTAAGATGCTTAAGTCCAAACCAATATTATTGTTCCCCTTTTTCGTCGTACTCAAAACATCCAGACTAAGACCTAAAGAACAGGGATATCCCGGTTTTGGTCCAGTTAAACTCATCCGGGTCCTCGCCTTCTGCTGAAACGCTTCCCCTGCCATTATTCTTAAATTCAAAAATGACTAAAGGAGTATCAAAAAACATTGTTGTATCTTCTTCCTCACATCCGGGTGTCAGGAAAATAAGAATGATGAGACTTATTAATATATAGAAACCATTTTTTTTCATGACTTTTAATTCTTTAATGTATGATAAATGCAGCAGGTATATACGTTATTTATGGGACGAACTTAAGGTAAATCCCAAACCGAGTCTAAGCCACGTTTGAACATCACTTACTCCAAGTTGTATCTGAAAATTTATCTTTTTGAATTTAAAAAAGCCTGTAAGGCTAAAAATTTCAATAAAGGATGAATTGGATTGATCATCTTCTGATAAAACATCTGAATAAATTCCTTCATAGTCCTTATCTGGTATTCCAAGGAACAGCCTGAACCCCATATCGTATCCGGGCTTTGGATTAATCAATATCTCAGAAGTAATCCCAAAGTTTACACTCAGGTCATCTTCAGCCACAAAGATGTGTTCACTCGATCCGGAAATATCTTCAAGAAAATCATGATATTCCCCGAATTCTTTGTTTATGATGAGCTCACCGCCAATCGGCCGGAAATTAACCTTTCCGACCGGAATATTAACATTTGCGCTAACTCTTGCTCCAAAACCACCGTAACTTTGTGAGGTTAAGAAATAGTGGCTGATGGATTCATCATGATGATCTCCAACCTTATAGTTGCCGCCAAAGCCAAATACGCCATAGGCAATGCTGAAATACTTCAAGCCATGGCTACCATGAACCAGTAGGTCGAAACTGTTATTGTGGTCATCTGAATTATAGCCTGTGGCTAAATTTATACTTCCCTGTGCATTGATCGAAGAATAGGGCAAGCTATCATAGAATGGTTTTGACATATAACTACTTTCGATTCCATGATATCCGTTACCGAAATAACTAAGAGGAACACATCCTGAAAAGACAGCTACCACTGAAATGATCAGCAGGTTAATTTTTAGTGTTTTCATTTTATTAATCGTTTATTTGTTGATATTTCCTTCCTGTTTTAGTTTCGGAAACTAACCTAGTCCCTTTCAATCTAGTGACAGATGAGAACGCAATTACACGTATTGCTGAACTGGGAATGAATAGTATGTAAGAATATTGTTTTCGAATCGGGTCAGGACGGGCAAAATAATATGTTGAGAAACTTACACGGTGCCCCGTTAGGGATCCCTTATGGGACAAACAGATGGAGTATCAAATGGAATGTGTTATTGTCCCAGCGGGTGTGATATATGATCCTAACCCCTCTTCTGGCGGGTTAAAACTCGACTCTGTAATTAAAAACTGGTATGATCCCTGTCTGTTGGGTTTTTCTATTAACCCAATTGTCTCGGTTGGTCGCATTTTGAACATCGAAGGAGATTACATGGGAAACTTTTGGCTTATTTGTCCTGTAGCTAATACTTATATCGATTCGAAAGTAATCCTTAAATTGTTTTCCAAACCGATCCTGAGGGTCAGCAGGATTAAGTGAGTCTCCCTTAAATTTGCCTCTATTCCCACCTGTCCATAGGATTTTTGCATTTATGCCAAGAAGTTTTTGCTTATTTACTCCCACCTCAAACTCTTTACCGCCCACAATAGTTTGGGCGAACCTTGCATTATACTTCGTATGGTACAGTGTATCATTTCCGGGATCTATTTTTGCATCGAACAGGGAGGTAGCAGACATAAAATAGAATCCCTTGCTGAAAAAACGCTCAAGGGTGATCTCAACACCGTAATTCCTCCCGGTTCCGCAATTGAAAAGTGAATCTCTTCGATAACTATTATTGATTGGAGCTAAAACATATGGGGTTACGTTCCTTACCGGAATATCATACAGGTACTGATAATAGAATTCCGTTTTCAGATGAAGATTTCTCCTGATATTAAGATCATATGAGAGAACTGCATGGATTGATTTAGTCAGCTGCATGTTCTTATTCGGGCAGGAATATGAACCGTCAGGTTGCAGCACCTGAAGGAAATATGTTGAAATAATTTCATGACGGCTGTGCTTCCCAATT
>Ga0315539_1003762_pt1 | contig 10612 bp, 8 predicted proteins | sample SalMarSW160150MG_FD_203097 | JGI IMG/M metagenome (GOLD analysis project Ga0315539, IMG submission 203097) | Salt marsh sediment microbial communities from the Plum Island Ecosystem LTER, Massachusetts, United States - Salt Marsh Sediment SW1601-150 ... | reverse complement strand
CTTGGATATCGGCTTCGAAGATGAGCGCGAGGTGAGTGTGAAGGACTACCTGGACATGATCGCCAAGAAGACGGGCGCCCTCCTGGGAGCCTCCCTTCATCTGGGCGCCCTCGTGGCCGTCGATGACGAGCCACAGGTGAAGCGGCTCGCCCGCTGCGGCCACCTCCTCGGCCTAGCCTTCCAGATTCGCGATGACATCCTGGGCGTCTGGGGCGCTGCCGATGTCACCGGCAAGCCAGTCGCGGCCGACATTCGCCGCCGCAAGAAGTCACTGCCGGTGGTCTACGCCATGGCCGTGACCCAGGCTGAGGAGCGCGAGCAGTTGCTCCGGGTCTACAGCCAGGGGACGCCAGGTGACGACGACGTAAGCATTGTGCTCCAACTGCTGGACAGCCACAGAGCTTACGACTACTGCCAGCAGATGGCTCAAGAGCGCATTGAGGAAGCCCTGGCGGAGCTGGCACCAGTAGACATAGAGCCGACAGCCCGGCGCGAGTTCGAGGCGCTGGCCAAGTTCCTGCTGGAGCGCGAGTTCTAGGAGCATGGCGAACACACCGACATCGAGGGGAGTTGCATGGCCGGACAACCTGTGGAGCTAGCTCTGAAGCTGACCCGCTACCTTGTCGAGAACAAGATTCGAGGGCGGCGTCGCTTTCCCCTTACCATGATCCTCGAGCCCCTCGAGAAGTGTAATCTGGCCTGTGAGGGCTGCGGCCGCATTCGAGAGTACGCGCCGGTCATCGACCGGATGATGACAGTGGAAGAGTGCCTGACCGCGGTAGAGGAATGCGGCGCACCGGTGGTCTCTATCGCTGGGGGCGAGCCCCTAATGCATCCCCACATCGACCAGATCGTCGGGGGCATCGTCCGCCAAAAGCGCTTCGTCTACCTGTGCACCAATGCCCTCCTCATGAAGCGAGCGTTGATAAGCCTAAGCCCCTCTCCCTACCTCGCCTTTGTCGTCCACCTCGACGGCCTGCGCGAAACCCATGACCGCTCGGTGGGGCGTCGGGGCGTCTACGACGTGGCGGTCACCGCCATTCGGCTGGCTCGCAGGGCGGGCTTCCGAGTCTGCACCAACACCACCCTCTATAGCGGCGTCCAGCCGCGGGAGTTCCAGGCGCTGTTCGCCATGCTCACCAGGATGGGCGTCGAGGGGATCATGGTCTCGCCAGCGTTCCAATTTGAGGAGGTCGCTACGAAGGACATCTTCCTGGCCCGCCAGCAGGCCGTCCAGTTCTTTCGGTCCATCCTTGAAGGATGCCAAAACGGTACCCGCTTCTACAACAACCCCCTCTATCTGGACTTCCTCCAGGGCAAGCGCCGCTACCAGTGCACGCCGTGGACGGTTCCCACCCGGACGCCCTTGGGCTGGCGCCAGCCCTGCTATCTCATCGCCGACCAGCACGTGGGCACCTTCGCTGAGCTTATGGAGAGCACCCCCTGGCGCAGCTACGGCTTTGGCCGAGACCCCCGCTGTGCCAGTTGCATGATGCACTGCGGCTACGAGGGCTCGGCCATCCTCGAGGCTCTGGCGAAGCCCGCAGCGGCTTGGGAAATGGCGAGGCGAGTGCTCTTCCCCCCCAAGGTAAGAGCGAGACGATGATCGCCATCGTCGCCGCCCTGGACGCAGAGCTATCGGCCCTGGAGAGAAGGGCCAGGGCTAAACCTTGTCCTTCGCCTCCTTGGCCACTCATGGTCGAAGGGACGCTCGCCGGAAGGCGGGTCCTGCTGGCCCAGACGGGGATAGGCTCTGCCCGCGCGCAGGAAGCCACCGCCGTCCTGATACAGCGCCACAACCCAGAGGCTATCCTGTCGATAGGTTTCGCCGGCTCCGTAACGGACGAACTTCGGGCCGCTCATCTAGTCATTGCCCGCCAGGTATATGTCCTGGATAACCCCCTCCATGAAGGGCCGCTGGCAGCGTCCAATGGGCTAGCCTGCGACCCTGCACTGGTAGAACTGGCCGTGGCGGCGGCTCGACAAAGGAGACTAGCCTTCCGTGAGGGGGCCTCTCTCACCGTCCCCCAGGTGGTCAGCCAGCCCGAAGTCAAGGAGCGAATTGGAGACACTTTGCCCGTCGAGATGGTGGAGATGGAGAGCTATTGGGTGGGCCGCGTTGCCGCCGATCGGGGCATTCCCTTCTTGGTCGTGCGAGCCGTCCTGGACGAAGTCGGCGACCGCCTGCTTGACCTACCCAACGCAATCGACGAGACCGGGGCCATCGTCAGAGGGCGGGCCTTCCGCCAGATCCTATCGCGACCAAGGGAGGTGCCAGGCCTCATCCGCCTGGCCGCCAGCGCCCGCCGGGCAAGCCAGAGGCTAGCCGTCTTCGCTGAAGCCTTCCTGGACATCCTCGCCGCTTCGCGTTCGCCCGGGAGGCAACAATGAAAGAGACTCAACCGGCAACCGCCTCCAACAAGACCACTGCCGATATCTCTGAAGCTGTAGGGCTGGCCATCCAGCGTGCCCAGAACCACTTGCTGAGCATCCAATACGCCGAGGGCTATTGGTGGGGCGAGCTGGAGACCAATGTCTGCATGGCCGCCGAATACCTGCTGCTGACCCACTTCCTCGGTGTAGCCGACCGCCGCCGCTGGGACAAGATCGTCAACTACCTGCGCCGCCAGCAACTGTCCGACGGCACCTGGAGCATCTACTATGGCGGCCCTAGCGATCTCAACGCCACCGTGGAGGCCTACTTCGCCCTCAAGCTGGCCGGCGTCTCCCCCGACGGGCCGGCCATGGACAAGGCCCGCCAGTTCGTCCTCTCGCAGGGTGGCGTGCCCAAGGTTCGCATCTTCACCAAGATCTGGCTGGCCCTCTTCGGACAGTGGGACTGGCGAGGCGTGCCCATGCTGCCGCCGGAGCTTATGCTCCTGCCCTCCTGGTTCCCCATCAACATCTATGAGTTCGCCTCCTGGGCACGGGCCACCATCGTTCCCATGCTCATCATCCTCACCCGACGCCCCGTTTGCCCCATCCCCGGCGAGGCCTGCATCGATGAGCTATATCCTGCCCCTCGCGACCAAGTGGACTATTCCCTCCCCAAGAGCGACAAGCTCCTGAGCTGGAAGACCCTCTTCCTCACTGCGGACAAGTTCCTTCGTTTCTACGAACGCTGGGGCTGGAAGCCTTTCCGCCGCCGGGCCACCCTCGCTGCCGAGAAGTGGATCCTCGAACATCAAGAGGCCGACGGCAGCTGGGGCGGCATTCAGCCACCGTGGGTCTACTCCCTCATCGCCCTCAAGCTCCTGGGCTACCCCCTGGACCACCCAGTGATGGTCAAAGGCCTTCAGGGCTTCGAGGGCTTCGCTATTGAGGATGAGGAGACCTTCAACCCTCAGGCCTGCCTATCCCCCCTGTGGGACGCCTGCCTAGCCATGAACGCCCTGCTCGACTCGGGCCTGCCGCCGGATCATCCAGCTCTGGTCAAAGCTGCCCGCTGGCTGCTGAAGGAACAGATCCTCAGCGGCGGCGACTGGCAGGTGAAGAACCGCAAGGGCCCGCCCGGCGGCTGGGCCTTCGAGTTCGCCAACGACATCTATCCTGACACCGACGACACGGCCGAGGTGATGATGGCCCTCCTGGGCACTCACCTGCCCGAAGAGGACGAGAAGGCCCAAGCCCTGGAGCGAGGCCTTCAGTGGCTCCTGAGCATGCAGAGCAAGAACGGCGGCTGGGGCTCCTTCGACGTCAACAACACCAGGCGGTTCATCACTCAGATCCCCTTTTGCGACTTCGGGGAGGTCATCGACCCGCCCAGCGAGGATGTCACCGCCCACATTGTCGAACTCCTGGGGCGACTCGGCTACGACAGGACCTTCCCGCCTGTCCGTCGCGCCCTCGCTTACCTGCGGCGCGAGCAGCAGGCCGACGGCTGCTGGTTCGGCCGCTGGGGGGTGAACTACGTCTACGGCACGGGAGCAGTCCTCCCCGCCCTGCAAGCCGTGGGCGAGGACATGGGGCAAGACTCCGTCAGCAGGGCTGTACGCTGGCTGATAGAGCACCAGAATGAGGACGGCGGCTGGGGCGAGAGCTGCGCTTCCTACGCCGACCCAGCCCTGCGAGGCACGGGCCCCAGCACCGCCTCCCAGACGGCCTGGGCCCTCCTCGGTCTACTGGCCGGCGGTCAGGGAGACAGCGAGGCCGCGTTGCGAGGCGTCAACTACCTCCTGGAGACCCAAGCAGAGGACGGCTCCTGGGATGAACCGTACTTCACAGGCACAGGCTTCCCGCGCGATTTCTTCATCAACTACCACCTGTACCGCAACTACTTCCCCCTCCAGGCCCTGGGGCGCTATCAGGCGCTCTTGGTGGGGAGCCTTTGACCGGGGAGAAAGGCGCCAGCCAAGAGTCTTCCCCAGCGGCGGTTCAGGCGGAGACCAAGACCGAAGAGACCCGCCAGTTCGTTTAAGTTAGCAACTCAAGGGCGTCCAGGGCCGCCAGCAGGGTGCGAGATGGTGTGGCCCTAGACGGCATCGCCCAGGGGGTGCCAATTGCTGAGGCTCCAGATTCAAAACTGCGGTGAACCTTCGGTAATTCTTCGGTGACTCCACAGCGGCGATCGCCAGACCTACCGAGGGCCCAGTTGCCAAGGCCTCACATTCAGAATCCAGGGTGAAACCGGGATGAATCCCGAGGATGTGCTGCCGCCGCGAGGCTGGCCCTTCCTCCTCCCAGCCGCTCCCCCATCCGGTCCGCCGGGCTGAACCGCTCATGGGCCCGCGCCGCCTTCTCCGCATCGTAGGTCGCCGAGTACCGCCGCACCATCGCCGGCGTGCTGTGACCCAACAGGTGCTGCACGTCCAGCTCCCTTGCCTCGTTCTCTATCGCCCAGGTAGCAAACGTATGGCGAAACCGGTGTACCTTCACCTTCTCCACCCCTGCCCGGCGACCCAGCCGCCTCAGAAAGATCAACACCGAATGAGAGCTCATCCTCGTACCATGTCTCGAAAGAAACAGCGGACCTGGCTCCCTGCCCCGGAACCGTTCCAGGTAGTCCTCCACCGCCTCCCTAGCCTTCGTGCCGAACCGCACCACCCGCTGCTTGTTCCCCTTACCATGCAACACCCTCAGCCGCTGCCCCTCCAGGTCCAGGTCGGCCAGGTCCAGGCTCACCAGCTCCGTCCGCCGCACGCCCGTGTCCAGTAGGATCATTATCATCGCCCGGTTGCGAGCGCCCCAGTAGAACCGGCTGTCGCAGCGCGCCAGCAGCCTCCCTATCTCCTCCGCCGTGTAGGGCTGTACGATCTTCTGGGGCAATCGAATGTTCTTGATCTGGGCGAAGGGGCTCTCCTCTATGTACCCCATCCGCTTCAGCCAGGAGAACACGAAGCGCACCTCGCGATGACGACGGTGGCGCGTCTCCAGGCTAGCTGCGTTGCTGCCGATGCGACCCAGGTAGGCGTAGATGTGGGCCGGGGTGATGGCCCGCACGCCCTCCGGGAAGTCCTCCTCCCCAGCGATGCCTTCTTCTACTACCTACGTGCCCGTTGGGATACTGAGCGCGCTCACATTGACAAGGATATCGAAGACTACACTAGAGCCATCGAACTAGCTCCTGATTTCGACCTAGCCTATCTGTACCGGGGAAAGCTGTACTACGAGCTAGATGACCTCTATGCAGCCTTTCAAGACTACACGCGAGCTTTGGAGCTAAGCCCCGATCTCGGCGCCGCCCATCGAAAGCTCACCTACTTGTACTTCACATGGAATGATTGGGAGGCAGCCACAGCCAGCATCCAAGAAGCCATCGCCCTTGACGAGTGCGAAGGGGGCTTCATTCGGCACAACATCGACTGTGCAGAAGATTACTACCTGCTGGCTCACGTATATACGTCCACGGACTACGCGAAAGGCATCGAGGCGGCCGAGAAGTCGATCGAGTTCTATCCCCATTTCCCCGAGCCCTATTACCAACTTGGAAGATTCCACCACCTCTTGGGCGACGAAGAGAAGGCTCGGGCGTACGCCAGGCACTATCTAAGCTTTCCCGATTCCGAGCTCCAGGCCGAGAGGGCTCAGCAGATGAGAGATATCCTGCTCTCCTCCTAGGACTTCGCCAAGCGTAGTTCAGGGGACGATACAATCGGCTGGCCCCTCAGCGATAGTGCCTATTCAACTCGGAAGCATACCTGGCTCCCACGCTGTCGGCATTCTGGGCAAGCCAGTCACTTAGGCGCGTTTGCCCCGTTGGAGGACTCTCGGAAACCAAGAGGTTCGACATCAGCCCCTCCACTTCATCACGGGTTAGCAGCACGTCACGGAGCAGGTAGCCGATCATTCTGGAGAGCAAAAGCGCCAGCCCCCGGCTCAGATGAACGATCTTGGCTCCCCTCCGGATCTTGTCGGCGATGAGCCGAACCAGTTCATCAAACGTGTAAACCTCAGGGCCAACGGCATCTACGACAACATTCTCATGGTGATGAGCAGTACTGACGGCTATCTCAGCCACGTCTTCCACGAAGACCGGCTGCACTCGGTAATCGCCTGATCCGGGGACTGCAAATACCGGAACCCGCCTGAGGAGCCAGGCGATATTGTTGATGAGGATGTCCTCAGCCCCGAAGACCAGAGTCGGTCGGATGATAGCGTAAGACAGCCTGGAGTGGATGATAGCCTTTTCCACAAGTCCCTTCCCTCTGAAATAGGGAAGGGGTGACTCCTCTGAAGCGTTCGTGACGCTGACGTGCACAATCCTCTGGACGCCAGCTTCTTCGGCTGCCTTGATGAGGGTTTTGGTATTCTCGACGGCCTTGTCGAAGGTGACCTGCCCATGCGAAAAGCGCACCCAGTATGTATTGTAGAGGGTTGTAGCTCCTTGCAAGGCCTTGACCAGTTCGCTCGGGTTGTCGAAACTGAATGGCGAAACGCTCACTTGCTCGCCGAATGGGTTCTCGCGGTTGGGATGCCCGGTGAGCGTTCTGACCCCTTTCCCCACGGAAAGAAGTCGCCATGTGATGTACTTGCCAGTGTAGCCGAACGCCCCCGTCACTACATTCAGTTCAGGAGCCTCCATGGCCGCACCTCTCCGCCCATGATCTCCTACAGCGATAGCGCATGACAGATTGTAACCGAACTCGATCCGCTTTGACCGCTGGATGCCCAGTCAATCCGCACTTCATTTCCCGCTTTGGACCTATCACGTGACCCACATCCTGGACAAGCTGAGGATTTCCCGACGGTCAGAGGCTGCAGCATACGCAGCGAAGTCGGGGCTCCTAGACTAGTATTCATCGTAGACGAGCGCAAGCACTGACGGCCGGTCTCCAGCTCACCATCCGGACGGCGAGGGCTTTATGGCAGCCAGCCGAGGATCCCCCTGACGAGGCAGCGTTCTGTGAGGCGCTCGCGCGCCGTGCCATCCACGTTGACTACCTCCAGGTAGCCCGGCGGAATCCCTTCGCCCGGACCGCACGGATCCGGATGCGTGACCAAAGCGAGGCGGGTCCCGTCTGGCGACCACGTGGGGGGATCGAAGGGCAGGAAGGGGTCAACCAGCGCACGAAGGTCACTGCCATCGGCGCTAGCTACAAATAGAGCCCACTGGCAGGGGTCGCCCTGGCAATCGGCAAAGACCAGCCGTGTGCTATCAGGCGACCAGCTATTGGACCACCATTGGAACCCCGAGAATCCGCCCTGGCCGCGCGCCACCTCTCGCAGGCCGCTGCCGTCGCCGTTAACAACAAAGACGACCGGCTGACAGGGATCGCCCTCGCAGCCGACGAAGGCCAGGCGACTGCCATCGGGCGACCAAGCGAGGGGCAACTCGCCGAACGTCGGGAATTGGCCTTCGCCGTCTGCCACCTCTTGCAGGCCTGTGCCGTCGGTGTTGACCAGCAGCAGCCTCCAGCCCCCGGCCGTCCGCGCTTCCACCACTGCCAAGCGGGTGCGGTCCGGCGACAGGAGCCACTCAACGCGCGTATCAGGGAGCTCCAGCAGCCGCTTCAGGCCGCTGCCGTCGATGTTCACGGTGTAGATCTCGACCTTCTCATCCGGAGCAGGGGGTCCCGGCAAAGGTCCGGGCCCTAGGTGCGTGACGGAGAACAGCAGGGCGCTACCTCCCGACACCCATTCGGGGAGTTCCACGCGGCCGCGGGAAGAGCCGAAGTCGGCCAGGACGCGGCGCTTGCTGCCGTCGGCCCTGATGACCTCCAGGCGGCCGGGGACGAAGTGGCACCGGGGTGGTGCCCCCGAGGTCAAGGCAAGGAGGCGACCATCCGGCGACCACACGAGCCCTGTCTCGTTGATGTCTGGTGTGTTGGTCAGGTTGGTGACCTGACTGCCGTCGACGTTCCATACGTAGATGTCGTCAGCGTCGCCCCCGCATCCCTCGCTATCCATGACCCCCGTGGGCACCAGGGCCGCGAGGCGGCGCCCGTCCGGAGACAGAGTGCCCCCAGCCAGGGGGAATCTTCTCCCTTCGTTCATCTCGACGAAGACCTCGGCAGACACTACCACGCGGCCATCCGGGCCCAAGAAGGCTTGGGGCGCCGGCTGGCTCAAGGTGCGAACCAGGGACGTCAGGGCGCCGTCGGGGTGTACGGCGAAGATGCCGCTCTGGGCGTCGCGGCCCGAGGTGAAGGCGATGGCCGAGCCGTCCGGGGACCAGGCCGGGCCGTATTCCGAGGCGGCAACGTCCGTAAGGCGGGTGGTGCTACCGTCATCGACATCGACCGTATAGATGTTGGGCACGCCGCCGGTGAAGGGTGAGAAAGACGGGTCCACCAAGGAGACGGCGAGGCGGCGGCCGTCGGGGGACCAGGCGAGCCTTCTCTCAACCCCTTGGACCAGGGAGCGCAGGCCGCTGCCGTCGGGCTTGACCACAAACAGCCGAGCCTCTCCTGAGAACCCGTCCGTCCCGGCGATGAAGGCGATGAGGTTGCCCTGCGGCGACCAGGCCAGGCTGTCTACTGGCCCATCGAAGCGCGCTATCTCCATCAGACCCTGGCCATCAGCGCCGACGACGAGGATGCGCGCAGAGGGGCCACCGAGGCTGGTCCTGGTCGCCACCGCCAGCCGCTGGCCGTCGGGAGACCAGGACACGGCGACCGCGTCGGTAGGGGGCACTATCTCCGTCAGCCGACCGCTGGCCACGTCCACCACGTAGACGCCTCGGGTGGCCAGGGCGATTCGCGTGCCGTCAGGAGACCATTGGGGCGCCGACAGGATGGGGCAACCGTCGGGCGCCGCCATCTCCACCACAGGCCTGCTGGTGGCGACGGCCACGTCCGCCAGGAACAGCCGCGGGATGCCGGTCTCAGGGCACGTCAGGGGGTCGCTGTACGCGACACTGCTAGCGCCCTCCACAAAGGCGATGCTGGCTCCGTCGGGCGACCACGTGGGGTACATGATATCCATGCCTCCGGCCACGCGGACGGGGTTGGTGCCATCAGGTTCCGTGACTACCACCTCGTCTTGATCCCACGCGAAGAGCGGCTGGCGGACGAACGCCAGGCGACCATCGGGGGACCAAACGGGGTCGTACTCCACATGCCCCGGCGTGTCGGTGACACGGGTCAGGCGGACACCGTCAGGGGCCACGGTGTAGATCTCTCGGTTGAAGTCGAAGAAACTGGCGACGATCGTGTCCGGCGGAGCAACACTTCCCGCTGGTTCCGTGCCTCCACCGCCGCAGGCGGCGGCCAGCAGCACCAAAGCCACGCTCAGTGCCAGGACGACTGCTACTCTCATGACGCTTCCACCCCCAATTCCTATCTCATTGCGACCCTGGCTCTTCGAGCGAGACCAGCGGCCGCCAGACGGCGTCCGAGGCCTTCTCTACCACCAGGCGGGGGTCGCTGCCGTCGATGTTGGCCAGCCACAGCCCGCCCGGAGTGCCCGAGGAAGGGAAGTATAGCATCCGCGTCAGGTCTGGCGAGAAGCCAACGAACCAGCCGGGCACCTCGCCGATCTTCTTCAGACCTGTCCCGTCGATGTTCGCCTTGTAGGTCGCACGGGGTGCCCAGCCGCCCTGGTCGGCCCAGTAGATCTGGGACCCGTCGGACGAAAAGGCGAGCTGGCTCTGAGGGATGAACTCGCTAGGGTAGCCGATGACCGAATCCACGACGGGGGTGAACTGAAGACTCGTAAGGTCGAGTATGCCCAAGCCAGGGCCTCTCGGCGACGATACGACGGCCGTGCCCCTGTCGGGCGAAAGCCAGAACTCGGTATAGTTGTCGAGCTCTGGCACCCGCGTCATCTGGCCAGTGGCCGGCTCAAGCAAGTTCGCCTCGTAGGTCACCTGGGTCTCCCCCAACTCCTGCTCCTGGTAGTCGGCGGCCACCAGCCAGATGTCGTAGCTATCGGGGTCCACGTAGACAATCTCTGGCGCCGATGCTGGCGCTGCGGTAAGGGTAGCCGCCAGCGAGACCGCCGGGGTGGTCAACGTTTCAGCCTAAGTCTCTAGCGTCGCTTAGCCTGCCACCAGGGTCCCCAGGCCGGCGATGATCATCAGCCCGGCCCAGCTAGCCAGGGCCATCCCCCACAGAGGCAACCCAGAGCTCGACCCGGAGAGTCCGCCGGCGCCGGTCGGAGGTACCGTGGTGGGGGTGGCCGGCGGGGTGGCTGTGGGCGTGGGTGTCACCGCGGGTGTGGGCGTGACCGGCGG
>Ga0315539_1003761_pt1 | contig 10613 bp, 16 predicted proteins | sample SalMarSW160150MG_FD_203097 | JGI IMG/M metagenome (GOLD analysis project Ga0315539, IMG submission 203097) | Salt marsh sediment microbial communities from the Plum Island Ecosystem LTER, Massachusetts, United States - Salt Marsh Sediment SW1601-150 ... | reverse complement strand
GTTCATATTACAAGAAGTGGAAGCAAAGAGCCCGATGGAGAACTGGCTTCCAAGATAGTTGAAAAGGCTGTGGAAAAAGGACTAATGCTTTTCGCACCTGTTGGTTTTGGAGGAGCGACTATCAAAATATGTCCCCCTCTGATCATTACAGAAGAAGCTATTAAAGACGGAGCTAGTGCCTTCAGAGAAGCTGTAGAGGAAGCTTTGATGGAAAACATAGGTTAAGAAACGAAATGTCTATCTTTCACACTTGAAAAATCTTGATTTTATTTCCCGCCTAATTTCCCATGCCAGACTAAATTCCTGCCGGCCTTTGCCCATTCGTCTTTGCAAGCACTTGCGCTTGTGTGGCAAAGTACGGTAGTCGCAACCTTTAGGTTGCGCTATTTTGGGCAGTTTTGCGCAGGCTAAAACCTACGGCTACCTACCTTTTTCCTGAAACTGGACAAATGGACTTGACATTTTCCAAAGTTATTTTATTATATATTAAATTATTAACCTGAAATTAATTTTCGAGAAAATGCGGCGAGGTAGCCGCAACCTTTAGGTTGCGCTTGTTTACGCAGGCTAAAGCCTGCGACTACCGGATTATAAACGAGCAGGTTCGTTCGCCCTTGGACAATTCTTAAATTCCTAGGCCTTAAAAAATGAGTGCTCAAAGGTGGTTGAATAAAATGAAAATCGGAAAGGTTATAAGAGAGTTCCGGCTGGCAAGGAATATGAGTATCAAGGAACTATCTAAAAAGATCAATCTAACCAGTAGCCTTATCAGTCAGGTAGAAAGAGATCTCATTAGTCCCTCTCTTAATAGCCTAGCAAAAATTTCAAGTGCTTTAAAAGTACCCATGGTATCCTTTTTCACTGAAGCCACTCCTAAGCCCTGGCCGGTGATGAGAAAAAAACAAAGAAAGAAGACCACCATATTTTCAAATTCTCATGTTATTTATCAACTACTTTCACCGGACCCAAATAAGAAAATTGAATTCTTATTGGTGGAGATTGAGCCAGAAGAGGACGAAAATGAAGAAAATGAACTGGTAACGCACAGTGGGGAGGAATGTGGATATGTCATCAAGGGTGAGTTAGAGGTGAGATTAGGAAAGGAAAGATATTGTTTAAAAGAGGGTGACAGTATCTATTTTCAGAGCCGTATTCCCCATAGGTTTAAGAATACTGGAGAAGGGAAAGTAATCTCAATTTGGGCCATGACCCCACCATCCTTCTGGGGAGGTTTAAATTTTCTTAGAGGAAGAGAATTGAGTTTGAAGAATAAACAAAAATGATCAAGCTTCAATGAAAGAGGAATTGTTTCTACACTTGTAGCTGGGGAGAGGCAAACATAAAAGGAAACCACAGATGATACTGGCCGACAAAAAAATAGGCGTCTTGTACGGAGGAGAATCGGAAGAACGTGAAATTTCTTTGAAAAGTGGGCAGGCGATATACAAAGCCTTAAAAGATGAAGGGCTAGATGTGGTAAAGATGGATGTCGATCGCAAGATGCTAAAAGAAATTGAAAGGGAAAAAATTGATGTGGCTGTCCTTGCTTTACACGGAGGATGGGGGGAAGATGGAACAATTCAGGCCGTGTGCAAACTGATGGAAATACCGTTTACCGGGCCAGATCTCTTAGGTAGTGCTTTAGCTTTAAATAAAGTAATGGCTAAAAAAATATTTAAAAGTGAGGGCATTCCAACCCCACCTTGGAAGGTGATTTCTCAGGAAGAAACCACCAAGCGCGGATACTTAGATAGGCTCACAAAAAAACTAGGGGAAGAATTTGGTCTCCCGATAGTTTTGAAGCCAGCTCTGCAAGGTTCGAGCGTGGGCTTAAAGGTGGTCAAAGAAAAAATGAACCTGAAATCCTCAATCAAAGAATCTATGAAATACGGGAAATGTTTGCTTGTAGAAAAATATTTGAGAGGGACAGAAGTAACAGTGGGAATTTTGGGACTGGCACCCGACTTAGAACCCCTACCAGTTGTGGAAATAGTACCCAAAAGAGGAGTTTATGATTTTAAATCAAAATATACCCAGGGAGAGACAGAATATATTGTCCCGGCCAGACTTCCTAAAAGGCTATATGAGAAAACTCAACTATTGGCACTCCAGGCTTTCAAGGCTTTAAATCTAGATATTGTGGCCAGGATTGATATGCTAATTGAAGAAGATAGAAATCTTTATGTTTTAGAGGCTAATACCAATCCAGGAATGACGGCGACAAGTCTTCTCCCAAAAGCCGCGCTTGCAGCCGGTTACGAATTCTCAAAGCTACTTAAGAGAATGATAGAACTAGCTATAAAAAGGGCGGCACAATAAAGAAAAAGAAAGGGTCTGTGGGTGGATAATTTAGGACGGGTGTGGTTGGAGATCGATCTCGATGCTGTTACTCACAATATCAAAACTATAAGAAGAATAGCTGGAAAGAACTCTGAAATTATGGCTGTGGTCAAGGCGAATGCTTATGGACATGATGCCATCGAAATATCACAGGTAGCTTTAGAAAGTGGTGCCACCTGGTTGGGAGTTGGGGCATTAGAGGAAGGGATAATATTACGCAAGGCAGGTGTTAAAGCTCCTATTCTACTCCTGGGACTTACTTCGGAAGATCAGGTAGATTGCCTTCTTTTTTATGATCTTGTTCCCACTATCTGTGATCTTCAGACCGTCAAGACATTATCTCAAACTGCCGTAAAATATAAAAAAAATGCCAGAGTTCACATAAAGATTGACACAGGTATGAGGCGATTAGGAATCAAATCGGAGGAGGCTTTAGATTTTATTAAAAGAATAAAAAAAATGAATAATATTGACATCGAAGGCTTATATACCCATTTTGCTGCCGCTGATGAGGAAGATGAGAGCTATACCGAGCTGCAGTTTGCTCAATACAAAAGAGTAGTGGATGAACTGGAAAAAGAAGGCATACGCCTTCCCCTCAAGCACGCGGCAAATAGCGCGGCCATTCTTGATCTACCTTATACCCATCTGGACATGGTAAGACCAGGCATAACTATCTACGGACTGTTTCCTTTATCTCTCGCCAAAAGAACCATCAAATTGAAGCCTGTGGCGAAATTTAAGACAAAGATCATTTTTATAAAGAAGGTGGGAACCGGTGAAAGCATAGGCTATGGAAGGGCATACACTACAATCAAAGAGACGACGGTAGCCACTTTACCGGTGGGATATGCAGATGGCTATCCCAGGCTTCTTTCTGACAGAGGAGAAGTCCTGGTTAGAGGAAGAAGAGCTCCTATAATTGGAAGAATTTGCATGGATCTATGCATGATAGATGTGACGGACATCCCTGGAGTAGAAGTAGACGACGAGGTTGTTCTCTGGGGTAGGCAGGAGGGAGAAAATATATCCGTGGAAGAAATCGCCGAAAAAACTGGAACCATTAATTATGAAGTCATCTGCATGGTTGACAAACCTCGAGTATCCAAGGTCTTTATAAAAAATGGGAAACCATTTAAGGTAAAATCCCTAATTGAGGACGGCGTCCCTGATTAGTGGTGCATCTGGATTTGCCCCGGGGCCAAAATGCTTTAAAACTACTAAGTTCTCATGGCCATTGTTTGTAATGGTTACCCCATTTCTTGCTGCTTCACGCGAAACAAACAACTCATCATGGGTCAAATCCCTGTATCTGATCATCGTGGGAGACTCTACAACTAACTTGCCAATGGTTCCGTGACCCTGTACTACAACTAATCCATAAGCGCCGTTTTCTTTTATGGTCACACTCTTGCCTGAGGATATGGTCAGTTCTTTTGCACTAAATAAATCTTTTGTCCCATAAACAATCCATCTTTCTTGATATCCTTCAAGGTCGGTGTTAGCTACAGGTACCGGCTCCAGATAATGGTTTTCTTTAAAGCGCTCATCAACATTTGCCGGCCAGTCAATTATATCCACAATAAAATCAAGATCTTGATGTCTCTCCGGTGGAATATCTTTTACCAGAAGATCCCATGGCACGGGTCTACCCTCGAGCATAGATTGAAACATGGCAAACACATCCGATGCCCACTGGACTTCATAAGTAACTAAAGAACCCGGAGCATGCAAAATACCCGGTGGAATAAACCAACCCGTTCCTGGTTGAATCTTGTAGGCTCGTGCATAATTTAGTATCCCGTTGTCACCCTGAGTCCAACGCTCTAGACACCTTTTAATATCTTTTTTTGTTGTACCCGGCTCTAAACCAAAATAGGTGTAAGGAGATCGATTTTCAATAAAGTTAAGTTGGGGTGGGAAATAGTATGCTTCGGGTTTTCCTTCTCGACCTACCAGGGAGGCCTCCTCATTGTCCTGGTGAAGATGATGAGGAATTGGACCCAAATTATCAAAAAATTTTGTTAATATTTTCCATCCTCCGTATCTCTCCATAATTTCTTTCCCCAAGATAAGGTTTCCTTCCACTTCAATAGCGTCTTTTAAGAGCATTATTTTTTTGTCATTCAACACAATATAACTTAAGCCCTCATCCTCAGGAGCTCCTAGATTATCAGCGCGTGTTACAGAAGCAAGCCATCTTTCATCAATTCCTCCCCGATCAGCACCAAGAATATAAAGATCCTGTGGAGCTAACTTAATTCTTCCGCCAGGCACAAGAAAGGATCTAGGAACCCAGGTTGGAGCCAATCTAAAAATTCCCTCCCCTTCTTCATAGCCCTGTAAAACTCGCTTTCTTAGTTGTGCATTCTTCGTTTTCCTTTCTCCTTTACAATATCGCTTGGCACCTTATAATAGCCTCACTTAATACACCGCTTCGAAAGCATTCTTGATTAGCCGGATCTCTTTGACTCCATTCTCATTCATTAACACACTCACTACATCAAAACGGCACTTAGTCTCTTTTATGCGGTGGTGGGTAAGATAACCTAAGGCTACTCTGGTAAGATGGCGTCTCTTTTCATAAGAGACAGCTTCCTCGGGCAAACCAAAATGAGTGGATCGGCGGGATTTTACCTCTACAAACACTAAGCTGCTGCCTTCCTTTACTACTATGTCTATCTCTCCTGCTCGACAGCGATAATTTCTTTTGATAATCCTGTAACCCTGTTTCTTTAAAAAATCAACTGCTACCTCTTCTCCTTTCCTTCCTAACGCCTGTCTTGCACTAATAATTCCCTTTTCTCTCAATATGTTCTTAGTAAGAAAATCCTCTCATAATCCTGATTCGCCACAAGGGCCAGTAAACGAGGAATGCCTCTCCCACTATATACTTGGCCGGGACAAATCCCCAATAGCGGCTATCGTCACTAGAGTCTCGGTTATCACCGAGCATAAACAAAGATCCGGCAGGAACCGAAGTCGGAGGATATTCGTCACGAGGAAAACCACTATTCCACTTATCTCTGTGGACAATGTACGGCTCGCTCAGTTGCTTACCATTGACGTAAATCTCCTTATTTTCTACTTTAATTATGTCCCCTGGTAGTCCAATCACTCTTTTGATAAAGTCTTTGCGAGGATTAAGAGGGAACTTAAAAACAATTATATCCCCCCTTTTTACATTTTTCAGTCCATAAAGAAACTTGTATGCTAGAATACGGTCTCCTATTTGAAGATTTGGTTCCATGGATCCGGAAGGAATATAGAAAGCCTGTACCACGAAAGTACGTATCAAAAAGGCCAGAATAAAAGCAATAACTATAGTCTCAACTGTCTCCCTCATCCAGGGAAGAAGTCTTTTTTTCACCTTTTAATTCTCCCTCTTCGATAAGATAGATTAGCTCTTCTTTCCTTTCCCTGCTTAGTTACCTCTATTTTCTTAATTAAGGGCAAATGCAACGGAAATATTCTTTCTATCCCTATGCCAAAGGAGACTTTTCTTACCGTAAAGGTTTCTCTCATTCCTCCTCCTCTTCTTTTCAGAACTATTCCCTCAAAAATCTGTGTTCTTTCTCTTTTTCCTTCATGGATGCTCAGATGGACAGCCACAGTATCTCCAGGGCGGAACTCTGAAATCTCCTTTTTTACCCCTTTTTCTTCAACTTTTTGCAGTTTTGTTTGCATCAGCCAATCTCTTTTTAACTTCTCTTAATAGCTTTCTATCGCCCTCACTAAGCTTGATTTTTCTTAATAGATCGGGGCGCTTCCTCAAAGTCGCCTCCAGCATTTTCTTTCTTCGCCATAGCTTGATCTTGTAGTGATTCCCGGATAGAAGCACTTCCGGCACTTTCCAAGCACAGAAGCTAGCCGGTCTTGTATATTGAGGATAGTCCAAAAGACCATGATAGAAGGAATCTTCCTTGGCCGATTGTTCACAGCCTAAAACTCCCGGAAGCATCCTGGCCACCACATCTATGATTACCATAGCTGCTAGTTCTCCCCCTGTGAGCACGTAGTCCCCTAAGGATATTTCCTCATCTACTAAGTGCTCCCTTACCCTCTCATCTACACCCTCGTAATGCCCACAAATTAAAAGAAGAGCTTCTTCCTGGGCAAGCTCCTTTGCTTTTTCTTGACAAAAAGGTATCCCCTGAGGAGAGAGGAGGAGGACACGGGAGGTGAAATCAGCTTGAGTCTTGATTTTCTCTACTGTTTCAAAAAGGGGTTCTGGTTTCATAACCATACCTCCCCCGCCACCAAAAGGTAAATCATCTACTGTCCGATGCTTGGTATGGGTAAATTCACGCAGGTTATGAAGATTAATTTCCAAAATCCCTTTTTCTCTCGCTCTTTTGATAATGCTCTCGTCAAAAGGACCCTGGAACATGGAGGGAAAAAGAGTGATAATATCCACCCGCATTGCGAATGTTTAGTCCTCCAGAATTTCCACCATTACCCTTTTTCTCAATTTAGCTGCAGCTGCCCCTACGATTGTCCGCAAGGCATTAGCCACTCTACCCCCTCTTCCAATCACCTTACCCATATCTTCTTTAGCCACCGAAATCTCCAGGAGAATAACTTTCTCTGCCTTTATTTCCTGTACTTTCACCTCATCGGGGGCGTCTACTATCTGCTTGACAATGTACTCCACTAACTCACGCATCTCAACCTCCTTGTTTGGGTCAAATTCATCCTTTTCCCTCTTCCAACTGTCCTAAGATATCTCATGGAGAGAAACAATGGAAAAATTCACCAACACCTTCTTCGCAGAATTCGTAAGCTCTGCCCCTTTACTTATCCAACCCAGTATTTTTTCTTTGTCTACCTCCACCTTTTTTTGGCGAGGATCGTACCACCCCAATTGGTCAATAAATCTTCCCCTGGATAAAGAACGGGAATCCGCTACAACTATGCGGTAAAAGGGAACCTTTTTAGTCCCCATCCTTCTCAGTCCAATCTTTGTCGCCACTGGACAACTCCCTCCTTTTCTCTTGAAAACGCCCCTTCACAGCTTCTTTTTAATTCAAAAATCGCTTCTTTTGGATCGTTTGCATTGAAAACAGCCGTTCCTACTACCAAAACAGTAGCCCCTGAGGTGACTACTTCTTTAGCGGTGGCTTGATTTACTCCCCCATCCACCTCTATTTCCAGGGAAAGCCCTTTTCCCCTGGTGATTTCCCTAAGGCTCCTTATCTTTGGCAGAACCCAGCCCAGCAATTCCTGAGCTCCAAAGCCGGGATTTACTGTCATGGGAAGAACTAAATCCACCCGCGATAAAATATGCTCTAATTGGCTCAGGGAGGTGGACGGATTTAGAGCAACCCCGGCCTTCACCCCTTCTTTTCTGATCAGAGTGATTAACCGATCTAAATGATAGGACGTTTCAACATGAACGGTAATTAAATCACAGCCTGCTCTGGCAAATGGGGCAATCCATTCTTGGGGATTATCTACCATCAAATGAGCCTCAAAAGGCAGATCGACCTTGTCTCTCAGTGACCTCACTATATCAGGACCAAACGTTATATTGGGAACGAAATGTCCATCCATGATGTCGAGATGAAGACTATCGGCTGCCTTTTCTACTCTTCTGACTGCCTTATAAAGATCACTGAAGTCAGCTGCAAGGATAGAAGCTGCTATCTTGACCATTTATCCTCCATTTCATTCTCTTTTCAGGACCTAGATGGTTGGATATCTACCCAACCTTATCAACTCTTATTAATGCATTATCCAGGTAACAACGAATCTCTCCCTTCCCAACCACAACAGCCCCAATCCATACTTCTTCCCCCGGATTTCTCTGTCCAAAATCAAGAATTTTCTTTCCCTGAGTATCAATAACCACTGCCTTAACTGACCTTTTGACCCACCCCACACGAATCCGAACCGGAATCAATATCCATTTTGAGATTTGAGATAATGAAGGTTTCTTTTCTCTATAAATCACACTTACCAAAAGATCAATTGGGGTCTCTGAATCTAATCTAGATCCAGGAGGAGGAGATTGAGAAAGAATAACTCCTTCTTCTTTTAAAGAAGGAGACTCTTTTATCTTCCCTATCTTTAAAGGTAACTTCTCAAAAAGATCTTTTACCTCCCCCACTTTTTTTCCTACAAAATTAGGCATATAAAAATGAGGATTGCTTTTACCCAGACTTACTAGTATACTTATGCCTTCCCGCGGATTTATATCAGTCTGGGGAGGAGGATCTTGCGCTATAATAACCCCTCCGGGAAGTTCAGCCCAAACATAACTTACATCTCTAAACTTTAATCCTCTCTCAGACAGATAGACCTTGGCCTCTCTAACTCTTTTGCCTACCAAGGAAGGCGCAGATAGCACCTTCCTTCCCTCACTTACAACAACCTCGATTTCCCTGTTCTTATGTACTTTTGTCCCGGGAGACGGAAATTGCGAAATGATAACTCCTCCGGGGACTTGAAGGGAATACTCCTGGCCGGCTATCTTGAGAGCCAGATCCCGCTCACTCAAAATAATAGCTGCTTCCTTTATCTCCTTGCCAGCAATAGAAGGAACTTCCATTGTCTTCGACGGGACTAATATCCTGAGAGTCAAAAAGCCAATTCCAATAGACAACCCAACTAGGGAAACAAATATCCCTATAGCTCTCAAAAAGGACCTCAACCATCCGGTCAACTCTACTCCTCTAGTCCTTTCTTAGCCTTCTTTATCAATTCTGAGAACTCGGAAGGATCACTAATGGCTAACTCCGAGAGAACTTTTCTGTTTAGTTTGATATTAACCTTGTTTAGTCCTCTTATAAAAAGACTATAAGGGATTCCTTCCTTGCGAGAGGCAGCGTTAATCCTGGCAATCCACAGTCTTCTGAAATCTCTCTTTCTTTTTTTTCTACCCTTATACTTGGCAGAAAGTGCTTTCTTTAGAGCCTCGCTTGCCAGAGTGTAAAGCTTGCTCCTCCCTCCTCTATATCCCTTGGCAAGTCTCAATATTCTCTTTCTTTTTTTACTGTGAATTATGCCTCTTTTTATTCTAGTCATTTAATTTCTCTTTTATCTATCCAGCTTTATCATATTTCACCGCAGAGGATGCCGAGAACGCTAAGAATAAAATCTTCAGCTATCAGCAACCTACTGAACGCTGATGGTTGACCGCTGAATGCTTATATTTCATTAAGTTTTCTTTTTGATTCATCTCTGCGCACTCTGCGATCTTTGCGGTGAACAGTTACCATTTAGGAACCAATCTTTTGATCCTCGCCGTATCTCCTTTACCCAATATTACACTTTTTCTCAAGTTTCTTTTTTTCTTAGAGGTTTTTTTTACTTTCAAATGACCACCAAAGGCCTGACTTCTTTTTATTTTTCCCTTTTTGGTCTTTTTAAATCGCTTCATCGACCCTCTATGACTTTTAATTTTAGGCATTCCTCTGCCTCATTCTCTCCTGAAGTTTACCCCGTTAGAAAGAAGGTTCCCTCTGCGTGCCTCATTAGAGACAACGTCTCTAATGGGATTTACTTACTTTGCCACCTTAGGTATCAAATACTGCTCTATCCTTCTACCACTGACAGAAGGAGGAGACTCAACCTTACTAAACTCTTGCGCTTCCTGAGCTATCCGCTTGAGAATCATTTCTCCCCGATCCTTATAGATCATTTCTCTCCCCCTGAATCGAAGAGTAGTTTTTACTCTATGCCCCTCTTTTAGAAACTTACATACTTTCCTTAGTTTCACTTCAAAATCGTGCTCCCCTATCCTGTAGCTTAGTCTTACCTCTTTTAATACGTTAGTAGAGTGTTTTTTCTTGGATTTCTTTCTACGTTTTTCTTGTTGATATTTGAACTTACCGTAATCCAAAATTCTACAGACAGGAGGATTGGCCTCTGGTGCTACCTCCACCAGATCCAATCCCTCTTCTCGCGCAATTTTTAAGGCCTCTTCGCGTAAGACAATTCCCTTCTGCTTGCCGTCTTGGTCGACAAGTCTTACCTTCTTGGCTCTTATCTGATCGTTTATTACAATCTTCGCCTTGATTCTAATTCTTCCCCCTTTTCTTGGCCTAGTTTAACCTCTAGTTGGCCTAGCCAATTTTTAACATCCGGTAGCCTATTTGCTTCGTATCTCACTCTTAATCGCTGGAATGAACTCATCCAATCTTATTTCCTTCAAGTTCTCTCCATTTCTTTTACGTATGGTTACCAAACCATCTTTTACCTCTTTTGCCCCTATTATTAACATGTAGGGAATCTTGTCTAATTGCGCCTCCCTCACCTTATGGCCTAACATT